>OGZI01001327.1_pt1 | contig 25424 bp, 39 predicted proteins | sample 1576711 | NCBI WGS metagenome assembly OGZI01 (sample SAMEA3541482, study PRJEB24748) | human gut metagenome | biome: human gut; feature: human-associated habitat; material: faeces | place: China | collected 2012
TAGAGGATTTTCCTTATTGCCATTGTGGTGCAAAGATGGATTTGGAGGAGGATAAATAATGGATGCCATAAAGTTTTTAATGGAATATAACAGGATGCACCAGATTTATTACACTGATTGTGAAAATTGTCCTAGGCACAAAGAAGGATGTTCATTAATTGCCACAAGTAAACCATATTTAGAAAAACTTGTTGCAGATGTAGAAAAATGGAGTAAAGAGCATCCACAGAAAACCAGACAACAAGATTTTTTAGAAAAGTTCCCAAAAGCAGAGACTGACGATAATGGAATGCCAAACTTTTGCTGCGCAAAATTAGGTTATACTTGCGATTGCTTAAAAACCGATTGTTGTGAGTGTTGGAACACACCACTGGAGGATGATAAGCAGTGACCCGAAAACGATTTATAAAGCTCCTGATGAGGATGGGGCTTGACAGAGAACAATCTGATATGTTTGCGCGGTATGCTCGATATTACGGAAGCTATCAGGTAATGTTTAATAATGTGTTCTCGTTTTTTTATAACAGTATGGAGGTTACAAAGTGTAAAGCCAGTCCGATGATGCAGGCAGCATTTATGCCGATGTACTTTTTTAAAATGTTGGAAAACCCAAACATCAAGAAAAAATTGCAACCCGTTATTTATGAGAGATTGGATAGACCAATAAAACAGGAGGGAAACAAAGAATGATTCACGATAAAGAACTCATTCGCCGTGCGCTGCTGGGAGATCAGGATGCGCAGAAAGAGTGTACAGAAAAGGGGATTGTGTTGCCGTGTCAGGTGTGTGGGGCAGAGCTGGAAAAAAATAAAGTCTTAATTTCCGATGGAAAAACCGATATGTATAGGTGGACAAACGTTTACCAGCATCCCAAAAACACGAATTGTGTGGTTGATTCGATTTGGTTTGAAGCAAACAAACTTTCGCTTTGGAACACCCGCCCAGCGCCGCTAATCGGAAGGTGTGGAGAGTGTAAGTTTTATACAGCTATGAGCCATTGCCAGATACATTCTTTGGGTCCAGATCAATATGAACCAGATGACTTTTGCAGCTACTTTGAGCCAAGGGAGGAATAACAATGACAAAATACTGCCCATTTTTAAAGATAAAAGAATCCGGGATACGTTCTCCAATGTGTATGGAAAGCGACTGCGCACTCTGGAATGAAACACAAAACAGATGTGGACTTGCTTGCACATCTCAACCAGAGCGGCCAAGCAAACAGCCGCTTTCAGTAGCTCAGATCCAGCTTGCAAAAATGATGCCGGTAATGCTGGTAAACTTGAAAACAGGAGATAAAAACATTGGATTTTTGGAAGGCGTAGAGGAAGAAGGCACAGGAATAAACGAATGCAGAGAGATAGCAAAGTTTTGGTGGTATTGCATGGACTTTGCGAATGAATACAGAATGGAAGAATACGGAAAAACCTGGGTAATGTATCCATATTACCCAGTGTCACCGATCGGAATTTAAGAAAGAAGTGACAGCATGGACGAAAAGCAAGCAATCAAACAGCTGGAATCCTTAAAAGAACACTGCCAGTCAATGAAAAGTTCAGATTTTAATATTTGGACTCAAGATATAGAAGCACTTGACTTTGCGATCAATACTATTAAACAGATGGAACAATCAAAATCGCTTGAAATAGCATCATTTAATCCATGTGAATTAAGGCAAATGACTTTTAAGGAATCAAAAACAAAAGATTGCCCACAACTGATATTGCTTACTAAAGGAGCAAAAACAGGATTAGATTCAAATGCCTGCGGCAAAGAATGGTTTGCTTATTGTAAAGGAAGTGATATAGGATGATCGAAACATACAAAGCAACAGAACAGTGCAAGATCTGTAAAGGAAACTGCTGTAAGCACATGGCTTGTCATTGTGCACCATCTGATTTCAAGGATCTGTCTTTTGAGGGACTAAAGGCAGAAATTGAAAAAGGCAAAATATCCATAGATTGGTGGGACGGATATGAAGAGGAAGAAGAGTATTTCCTCAGGGCAAGGCACATAGGAGAACCAGTATTACAGCCAAGTTGGGGAGGGGTTTGTGTAAACCTCACTGAAACAGGCTGCAGTTTATCATGGGAAGAGCGTCCTTTAGGAGCAAAGGCACTGAAACCAAGAGAAAATGAATTGGGGCAGTGCCATAGTTCATATACGAAAGAACAGTGTAAAAATGACTGGAGACCATACAACCATATTCTTGAGGAATTAGCAGAATATTTTACAGAACATCCACTGCCACCAAACATGGGAATTCCTGGGATGATGGAAATAGTTCTTAAAGAAGAGCAGGAACAAAAACTAAAAGAGTATAAAACATTCAGAGAAGACTTCAATCGTATGCTTGAATCACCACCAAGTTTTGACGGGAAAGGATGGATTGCTTTACCAGAAATCTGCCAGAAACAAATACCAGATGATATTCAAAAAGCCACTTGGACAGGAATGTACTGTGTAACAGGGGAAAGCAGATCGCAAGACAAAATCTTTATGTGCAGGTGTAGCATCGAACCAATTTATCCCGAAGATGAGGAAGAAAAACAAAATTCAGGACTTTTGGAGGAATAACGTGAAAGAGTTGTGCTAGTAATTAGCACAAAATTCCAGTAGCGGGACAGGGTGTGGTGAAATGTCAAAGAAAAACATGAGAAGGATATCAGTGCTGGTTACGGCTCAGACAGCCTATCATCTGCAAACGCTGGCAAAGATAGCTGGATATAAAGAGCCTGGGCACGTTATAGATAAGCTGATTCGAGAACATATGATACTGACAGGGAAAATAAAAGATCGGAGGGACAATCATGAGAAAAATTGATGTACTTAAAAACGCCACATTGGAAGAAACGGCAGAATGGTTGGCAAAGGTAACTATGTCAAGTGTGATGGCAGGCGCAACAGATGATGAAGAATTTGTAAGAGAATTTATGTCAATCATGTCAAGCCAAACAGCAAGATTGATGTTTGGAAAGGAACAAGAATACAACAAACTTGTAAAGCAGATGAAAGAGCTTCTGGAATCGGAGGCGGAAGAGGACAAACTATCACTAAAATGGTTTGTTGAAGGATGCGAGGAATTTGAAATTTAAGGAGGAATGATTGTGTATTATCCAAATCAATTCTTTTATCCATACACAATCTATTCTCCACAGCAGTGTATCTGCCAGTCACCTCAATCCGCAATAAACGAACAAGTAGCACAAATGAACATGAATACCAGATTGCAGATGATGCAAATGGAGCAGTGCATACAGAGCCAGATTCCTCACATGAATTTTCCAAGTTATACACCTGTTGCAACAGGAAGCCTTTACAAAAGCACTTGTGTGGGCACAGCAGGAGGAGCACATGGATATATCGGCGGCGGTGGTGCTGGAATATGTGTGACAATGAATCTACTTGACGAGAAAATGACCCAGTATTCTCCGAAAAAAGAATCATGGATTGAGAAATTGGACAAGTTAATTTTTCCGATAGACCCGATCAGAGGCTGGGTAGAAAGTGAGATTGAAAGAATTTCAAAGAAGTATGCATGGATAGATAATGCTTAGGAGGTGGTACCATTGACCAATGAGGAAAAGAAGGCCTATTTAAGAAGATATCGGGTGCTGAATCGAAGAATAGATCAGACACGAATTGAGCTTAAAAATTGGGAGGAGCTTGCAACAAACATTACTCCAAAATATTCTGACCTACCAAAGGCAGCTGGTACTTCAGATAAAATTCAGTGTGCAACCGTGGAGATTGTACAACTGGAAGAAAAATTGAAAATCCTGATAGACGAACTGCGACAAAAACAGTCAGATATTAAGATTGCATTGGAAAGAATACAGAATAATGAACTTCGGGATGTTCTATGGTACAGATATGTGTGTGGGCTTGATTGGGCAGATATTGCCGAAAAGATGAACTACTCTTTCAGATATACTCTTTTTCTCCATGAAAAGGCATTAAAAAAGCTGGAGATTCAAAAAGACAGCACACAATAGCATAGAATATCACATATGAAAAATGATATGATTATCATGTAATCAAATGCAAAACCGGAATCATTCATGATATCCTCCTTCCGAAAAAAACTCAAACCCTTGCAAGAAAGTCAGCCGTGTCACGCAGGCTGGCTTTTTTGCTGCCCTAAAGAGGTGAGATAGTGGGCAGACCGAGAATATTTAAAACAGTAAATCAATTGGAAAAAACATGGCGTAAATACAAGGCATATTGTGATAATCAGCTGGTTTTAACCCACGATTTCAGTTCAAAAAACAGTGAATTTGTGAGTAAAGAGTTAAAACGAAGTATCACATATACAATAGAGGGATTTTGTGTATTTGCAGGAATCACAAGATCCACATTTTACAGAACATATGGAGAAGCTGAAGAGTTTAAGGACATGGTTACACGCATGCGCGAAGAATGTGAGGTAGATGCCAGAAGTAAGTTTGAATTGGGAATTATACCAACACAGCTTGCCGGTCTTTGGATGTCACATTATGGATACACAACAAAGTCAGATTTAAATAATATTATCCCTGAAAATATGGAAGACGATCCACTCACAAAGTCGCTGAAAGAAGAAGCAGAGAGGATGGAAGAAAATGCCGATCAGTAAAAAGCAAAAACAGATTTTGGCGTTTCCTTTCACTCATTATGATGCGCTGATAGCAGATGGAGCAGTCAGAAGCGGCAAGACTTCCTTTATGACGATTGCTTTTGTTGATGATGCTATGCGCAGATATGACCGGAAGCGGTTTGCAATCTGCGGTAAAACTGTAGAGTCAGCAACCAAGAACATAATCGAGCCGTACTTAGGTATCAAACTGGCACGAGAAAAGTATAATATCAGCTGGCGCAGGGCAGACAAGACGATGATTGTCACTTGTGGCAAGAAGCAGAACATCTTTGAAGTGTTTGGAGGTAAAGACGAAAGCTCATTTACATTGATTCAGGGTAGAACGCTTGCAGGGGTGCTTTTTGATGAGGTAGCATTGCAGACACGCTCTTTTGTTGATCAGGCTATGGCACGATGCAGTGTTGACGGAAGCAGGTTTTGGTTTAATTGCAACCCAGACAGCCCAAATCACTGGTTCTATCAGGAATGGATAAAGCAAAAGGAAAGACACAATGCTTTGCATCTGCACTTTGAACTTGACGATAATCCATCATTATCAGAAGAAATTAAACAACGTTACAGAACGACATACAGCGGTGTATTTTATGATCGATACATCAAGGGATTATGGGTAGCGGCTGACGGAATCATATATCCAATGTTTAATAAAGATAAGCACATTGTCAAATCAAAACCGCGTGGCTACTCAAAGTATTATGTATCGATTGACTACGGCACAAGTAACCCGACCTCTATGGGACTATGGGGTGCTTACGGCGGAAAGTGGTATCGTGTGGCTGATAGCTACTATGATGGACGCAAAAGCGCGCCCAGAACGGACGAGGAACACTACAAAGAACTTGAAAAACTTGTGGTTGAGAATATCAAACAGGAAGCTCCATTCCAATATGTGCGTGCTGTCATTGTCGACCCTTCGGCTGCATCGTTTATTCAGACAATAAAGAAACACAATCGTTTCCGGGTAAAGCCTGCTGAGAATGATGTGCTGGAAGGAATCAGGAATACCGCAACAGAGTTAAACTCTGGGCGGCTTTTATTTTGTGATTGCTGCCACGATATCTTTGACGAGTTCGGCTCTTATGTGTGGGACACAAAAGCATCTGAAAAGGGAGAAGATAAACCTGTGAAGCAAAGCGACCACGCAATGGACGATATGAGGTACTTTGTGAATACCATTTTATATAGCCATAGAGGACTACGGATAGGAGGTGCATAAAAATGGAGTTGGAAGAAGCTCTTAAATACATCCAGAAAGCGAGCAAGCAGTTTTCAATCTGGGACACAAAGGTCGAAACCGGCGATAAATACTACGACAACCAAGACAAGATTCTGGACACAGGAGCCGCTTTACTGGATGCAGTAAACGGATATCTAAAAAATATTGGAGAGAACCCTTTGCGTTCGGCTGACAACCGTATTTCGTGTAACTGGCATGAGATACTGACTGTTCAGAAAGCCGCATACGGATGCACCTATGCGCCTGTAATCACCGTTGCAGATAATGAGGACTTGTCAAACATGGTAACAGAAGCTCTTGGAGATGACTTCCAGACAGTTCTCTCAAGACTTTGCACCTATGCGACCAACGCAGGCACATCATGGTTACAATACTGGGAATCTGACGGCAAGCTCAAGATGACTGAGCACAAGGCAAACCAGTGCGCTGCATTCACCGACCCGATGGACATCACCAAGAAAAAGATTGCTTTTGTCCGAAAGTATGTGTTGGAAGATGAACGTGGAGATGAAAAAACACATTATGAGGTGTGGGACGATCAGGAAGTTATCTTTGTAAATGGAGAAACAAACCAGCTTGAAGCAATCAAGATGGGAGATCAGGAAGTCGAGCGGATGCCGAATCCTTTTGGCAGAATCCCATTTATTGAGTTCCGCAACAACGAGCGCAGATCGAGCGATCTGAATAAGTACAAAGCCCTGATTGATGCCTATGACAAGATTGTTTCCGGATTTGCAAACGACCTTGACGATATCCAGGAAATCATTCTTGTTCTCAAAGGCTTGAATGGAGAAACAGAATCAAGTATTGCTATTCCAGAAAGAGATGCCGAAGGGAACGTCCAGTATGATGAAGATGGCGAAATCATATACAAGGACGTCAAAAAGGCGGTAAACTTCTTGCAGCAAATCAAAGCACAGAAATTCTTGACAGTCGATGAAGTCGGCGGCGTTGATAAAATTACACTTGATATTCCAGTAGAAGCCCGAAACGCTGCACTCGACCTCTTGCAAGAGCAAATCTATATTGCAGGTATGGGAGTAAACCCAAACCCAGAACGCACAGGACAAGCTACGGGCGCATATGTTGACTACCTGTATCATTTGCTAGAACTCAAAACAGGACTCATGGAAACCGAGTTCAGGGCGGCTATAAACGAGCTTGTCAGGGCAATTCTTGCGTATTATGGAAAGAGTGAGGATGTCAAAATCATCCAGGCATGGACCCGAAACAAGCCGAAGGATGCAAACGAGATTGTGAACCGTCTGAACGCAACTCCCGAAACCGTCATGAGTAATTACACCAAGCGCCGGCTGCATCCTGATATTGAAGATCCAGACGCAGAGGACAAGCTGATTGAAAAAGAGCTAAAGGAAAATCTTCAAAACATGATGGACAGCTTCGGACAGGAGGACGGTGAAAGCAATGAGACCTAGCATAATCATTGAAGAAAAAGACATTGATGCTTTCAACAAAAAGATCAATGAAGCAATTAATGATGGATATGTTGTAATAATTGCAACAGCAACAGACAAAGGTTGTAAAGCTGCACTGACCCCAGAGGAATATTTTGCATCAAATTCTCTTGCAATCACTGGTGTGGGACATGACTAGTTACTGGGAACAGCGCGCCATTGAAAGCGTAAAGCGGTATGAAAAGGCGGTAAATCAAAAGACAGCAGAAATGATAAAGTCTTTTGAGGAATCCCGAAAGGCAATCAATCAGCTGATTTACTCTTTTTATGGAAGATATGCAAAAAACAATCAGATTACACTGGAAGAAGCAAAGAAAGCCTTGTCACGGCAAGAGCTGGCAGAATTCAAAGGAGATTTGAAGGAATACGAGAAGCTGGCAAGAAACAGTATCGGAACATTCAACCTTGAAGTCGAAAACCTGTCAACAAAAGCTCGTTTGATAAGGCTTGACGCGCTGCTCATGCAGATAGATGCAGAGCTTCAAACATTATATCAGAAATTACGAGAGGACATCACTGACACCGTGGAGCAGGTAACGCTCGAGGAATATTATCGAAGTCAGTATGCCCTCTCGATTTCGACACAAAGACTGTTTGCTTTCTCGAAAATCCCAAAGGCATTCATAGCGCAGGTGCTTGCCGAACCGGTAGAAGGTACTGACATATCCACAAGGCTGTGGCGTCAGGACATCGACACAGGTTTTTATATCAGGCAAACACTCAACAGAATGTTTATCGAAGGAAAACCGCCGCAGTACTTTGCAGAAGAACTAGCAAAGAAGATCGGTGCGGTTCAGATCGATAAAGATGGGAATATGACAGGAAGCGGCAAGAAGTATGAGGCGTACCGCCTTTTGTATAACGAATCCAGCTATGCCACAGGACAGGCAAGGCTAAAATCGTATATTCAAAGCGGCGCGCCTTTTTATGAAATTACAGCAACGCTTGATACTCATACGACACCAAACTGCCGTTCATTGGATGGATGCATCTTCTCTGTAATAAAAGGCGGAGATGTGCCCGACAAGTACCGGAAAGCTGATAGCGAATACAGACGGGCAGCCTATGACACCACAAGGGTGATTGTGGGCGTGAATTACCCGCCGTTTCATGTAAATTGCAGATCAGTGGCAACGCCTTTTTACGAGGACATGGACACCAGCATGATGGAACGAGCAGCAAGGGATGCAGAAGGCAAAACAATCTATGTTCCGGCTGATATGAAGTATCAAGAATGGTATGACGAATACATCAAAGGTAAGACCAGCGAATAGCTGATTTTATACAAGACTATTGCCACAAAGAAACGTGGACGTGAAAGGAAGATAGTTATGGCATTTACCCGCGAATTTTTACGCAAAGCCGCAAAGGAAAGCGGTGTAGAAATTCCAAAAGAACTGGAGGATGTTCTTGTTCAGGAACATATCTCCGCAAGGGATGTTTATGCCGGTGAACAGGTAAAAAAAGCCCTTGAAAACAACAAACCAGAACCAGCCCCAAAAGTAGAGGACACCGAGGAATATAAAATCCTCAAACAGCAGTTTGACCAGTACAAAGACGATCAGCAGAAAAAAGAGATTAGAGCGGCAAAAGTAACTGCTGCAACAGAAATCCATAAAGCTGCTGGACTGACTGGAAAAATGCTCGATATGGCTGTTAAACTCTATGACTTGGATAAACTGGAGCTGGACGAAAACGGCAAGGCAAAAAACTATGATGACCTTGTCAATGCAGCGAAAACAGAATACGAAGGCTCAATTCCAAAAGGTAGCAGCTATTCTCCAGCACCTGGAACTGGAGGAAAAGCAGAGTCAAAAGCACATAGCCTTGAAGAAGCTGTTTCCGCTTATTACAAACAGTAAGAAAGGAAGTAAAAAATGGCAGTAACACTTGCACAGGCAAAACTTAATGTTCAGACTGACCTCGACTCTATGGTTATTGACGAATTTAGAAAATCCTCTTTTTTGATGGACAACATTACATTCCATGATTGTGTATCTCCAACAGGCGGAGGCTCTACACTGACTTATGGTTATACCCGACTGGTAACACAGCCGACCGCAGCATTTAGACAGATCAATGAAGAATATACACCTGCAGAAGTTCAGAAACAGCGCTATAACGTTGACCTGAAAGTATTCGGCGGTTCTTTTGAAGTTGACCGAATCATTGCAGGCATGGGCGGAATTGCAAACGAAGTTACTCTGCAGATGCAGCAGAAAATCAAAGCGGCTTCTGCGCTGTTTTCTGATACTGTAATCAACGGAAACAGCACAACAGATGCAAAGACTTTTGATGGTTTGGACGTTGCTCTTACCGGTTCTTCTACTGAATACAACAAATCCACAGCAATCGACCTTTCCACAGCCGCAAAAGTGGACGAAAACTACAAACAGTTTGTTGACATGATGGATGAATTCCTGATGATGCTCGATGGTGAACCGTCCTTTATTGCAGGAAATACAAAGTTGATTGCAAAAATCAGAGCGATTGCCCGCCGTGTTGGACAGTACCAGATCACCAAAAACGAACTCGGTCAGGAAATCTCCATGTATGGCAATATTCCACTTGTAGACCTTGGCGCAAAACCGGGCAAAAACGATCCTATCGTTGCAACAAATGAAAGCGGTGAAACATCCCTTTATGTTGCTCGTTTTGGTATGGATGGTTTCCATGCAGTATCTATGGCAGGTCAGATTCCGGCTAGAACATGGATGCCAGACTTTAGCACTGCCGGAGCTGTTAAAAAAGGTGAGGTTGAAATGGTTGCAGCAGTTGCACTCAAAGCAACAAAAGCCGCAGGCGTATTCCGCAAGATCAAAGTTCAGTAAGGCGGTGCAGCTATGAAATATAAAGACGTGAAATGGACCGGAGGAACACCGATCGACAACGAAATGCTTGCCGCAAACGGCATTTATACCGGTCAGCAAGTAGGAAAACCAATGCAGGGCAAAGGAGAAACAGCTGCGAATGATGACCCATATTACACAGAACACAATACTGTGCATATGGGAAGCATTGCACAGGATGCCAAGGACAGCAATGCTCCGAAACCGTTGTATGAAGTGTTTTATGACCTCAATGGTGCAATTGGAACAGTTCCTGCTTCTCAGGTACAGGAAGATTTCGGTTCTTCTATTACTTTGTCAGAAGCGCCAACCGTTACAACATATCCAAGCGGAATGAGTTCTTTTAAAGAATGGAACACCAAACCGGATGGAACAGGAACATCCAAAAACGCAAGCGATTCATATACCCCTACCGTTGATACTTTTCTTTATGCAATTTATCAGGCATAGGGAGGTGTAAACAATGGCAGTAATCAAAGCACCAAGCAAAATTAACGGTGTTCATGTATCCCTTAATTTTGTGGATGGTGTGGCAGAAACCACAGATAAATGGTTGATTCAGTGGTTTAAAGAGCACGGATATGAAGTCACCGAAGATTCAAAAAAGAAAACAAAAGGTGAAGAAAATGAAGCCAGAACACAAAGCAGAAATCGCTAAATTCATTGGTCTGTATGGGCTATCAGAAGAACAGAAAGCAGCGGCGGAAGGTTTTATACTTCCTGCCGCTATGTTTTTGAAAACGTATCTGCGGCGGCATGACCTTCCTAGGGCATTATATCCGGTATGTGCTCAACTTGCTATTGCTCAGATGGTAGCAAGTGGGCTGCTTGCCGAGGTGAGTTCTTCCAGCAGCGAAAGCGGAGAAGAAAGCACAAAAGAGCCGGGAATCAAGTCTATCAGTCAAAGTGACACGAGCATTTCTTTTGAAACTGGAGGCGAGGAACGAAAAAACGCTTCTTCTATTGCCAACAGTTCAAAGATTGCAATCAGTCCGGCGCAGGTGATCGAAGAAAACAAAGTAATTCTTTCACAATTTAAGCGAGGTGTGGTGATTCCATGATTTCAAAAGCGTTTGCAATGGGCAGGAAAGCTTTACAGGTGCTTTATGAAGACAAAGCAGATGTTTACCGAGTAAAGGAAGAAGATGGCACGATCGAGCCTGCACTTGTGCATGAAGGAATCATGTGTCATCTGTCCCTTGACAGCAAACCTGTAATCAATCAAGGCGAGGAAGTAGCAACCGCCGAAAGCCAGTACACTTTATTCTGTTTGCCGGAAGAAGATATTTTGGAAGGTGACAGAGTAGTGGTCACGCACATGGGCGAAACATACGAGTATGACGTGGGCACAGTCTTTGTGTATGACCTCAACCGCCTTTGCAGATGCACAAAGCGTGGTGTTTTGTAATGGATGGGGACAACTTTGAGGAATTTATTAAAAAGCTCGAATATCTTGAGGAAGACATACAAAAAGTCGGTCAACAGGTTACAAACCGCGCTATCAATGAAGGAATGGCGGTATCTCAGGAAGCAACACCAGTCAAAACCGGATACGGTAGAACGCAGTGGATCTCAATTCCTGCCCAGATAACTGGAAACGGCTGGCGAGGTGAGTACTCGAACAACGTTGAGTATTTGCTTTATGTCAATTTTGGACACAGATTAGTTATAAAAGGCAAAACAGTCGGATATATTCCCGGAAAATTCTTCCTTGAAGCCGGTGTTGAACACATGAAAAGAAACCTTGACCGCTATTTTGCATCTGAAATCAAAAACATAAGGGGGAATTGGAAATAGTTTTAAGCAAAAACATTGTAAAAGATAGGACGCTTACCGAAAAAGTAAAAGCAAATGATTTAAACTGTATCGACTGCTTTAAACTGGCGGCGGCTGTGAAGCTGTCAGAGCTGTTTTCGAATATACCTGTCTATCTTGTACCACAGCAGCAAACAAAGCCTATAAAACAAATTCCCCCAGCTGTATTCGTGCTTACAACCAACATTCATCGAGAAAAAAGATTCAACGGTGAACATGAATACCAAATTGGTGTGAATATTGCTTACATGAGCAAAGACGAAAACGCACAAACAGAGCAACAGGAAGCTGCAATCAAGATTATGGACATGGTGGAGAATATACCGCCATTGGAAGGGATGAAATATCCTTATACAATGTATGTGGCAGACAGCCGCACAGTGGATGGTATCGTCAATATCACCGGCACTGTAACCGTATGGGAACGCAGATCGGAAGATGCTCCAATAATCGAAGATGCAGAAGTTGACGTAAATGTAAAGGAGGATAAAGGTGGCTGTAACTAAACAGATTTTACCGGGTGTTTACTCCCAGATCATCGCCGGAGAACGTGAAGCAGGCTTGTCCGCCCGCGGCACAGTCGCAATGGCTCTCGACCTTGACTGGGGCGCAGAATTTACAACCATTTTGCGCGGTAACGACACCATCGCACCTTTAGGATATGATTTTACTGACCCGAAAATCAAATTGGTTCGTGAAGTCTTACAGAATGCAGGAACATTGCTCCTGTATCGCCTGAATGCAAGCGGCGGTTCACCAGCACAAGCAACCCTTGCATCTGGAATCACAGCAAAGGCGATTTACAACGGCACACGAGGAAACGACATCAAAGTTACTGTAACGCCAAGTGATGATTTGTTTGTTATCCGAACATTTCTTGGCACAAGGGAAATGGATGCCCAGGCGGTATCTAAACCAGAGGACTTTGTCGAAAACTCTTTTATCAAGATTGAGGGAACAGGAACCCTTGAATCAAAAACAATTACGCTTTCCAGCGGCACAAGTGGAGAAGCAACACAGGCAGCAGGACATGAAGCAGCTTTTGCAGAGTTCCAGAAACATGAGTTTAATACTCTTTGCTATACTGGAACCGATTCGGAAACAAAAGGCAAGTACGCCGCCTTTGTAGAGAAGTTGGAAACAGCAGGAATCGACATTCAGGTTGTTTTAAACACGCCGGAACAGAAAGGCGTACATATCCTGAACAACACAATCGGCGGTGGTCCTTCTCAGTATGAACTCACCGCAGCGGAAGCCTGTGCAACAATGGCAGGAATTCAAGCAAGTTGCGGTATTGAAAGGTCTGCAACACGTTTTACGGTAGATCATTGGAATCATGTCAACCCAAAACTGGATAGATGGCAGATGCAGGATAGAACCGCAAAAGGCGAAATCCTTTTTGCAGAGAAAAATGGCAGAGTCTATGTTGTGTACGATATCAACACCCTGACAGAGTTTGATAACGACCATCCGGCAGACTGGGCAAAAAACCTTGTTACACGCACCCTGTTTGCAATCAAAGCAGACCTTGAAAAGATGCTGGATGAAAAAGTTGTCGGTAAAATTCGTAACAGCAAAGACGGCAGAAATCAGGTCAAGGGAATGTGCGTGCAGCTGATTACTGAAAACTACCTTGACAACGGCTATATCGAGGACTTTGAGCCAGACGATGTAACGGTTGAAATCTTGAGCGATGATGCTCGCGATAGTATCAAAGTAACCGCTGGGGTTCGTGTGGTTGATACAGCTGACAAGATTTACCTTGTTGTTATTTCCAGATAGGAGGGGCATAAATGGCAACAAAAGAAAGATTAAGAAATCTTCCTTCGGGAAATGACGGTAAAATATACAGCTTAATTGATGGGGAAATGCTCAACACCTTTATCATTCTGAAAATTTCTCCAAGAGTTGAACTAACAGTAGAAGAAGGAAACTTCCTCGGTGAAAGAATGATGCAACACGCACCAAGAAAAATGAATGGTACTGGATCTCTGACCTACGTTCCAACAACACACTTCCCGAAACTTATGAAAAAATGGAAAGAAACAGGGGAATTTCCTTATAGTGTGGCCCAGTATTATAACGAAGTCAACGAAGTGCATGGTCGTGGGGAATATCAGTTGAGAGATGTTATCATAAAAACGATTGCACTGGGACTACTTGACAACACTTCAACAGAAATGATTCAGGCAGACAGCGATTTTACATTTGACGACTACGATGTACTCAGCGAAAATACCTAGGAGGTAACAACATGAACACCTTAAAAAACTTTTTACACCCTGTCCGCAAACCAAACACAAAGTTTGTACTTTCCGATGCTTTTGTAGATGATGAAGGAAAACCACTCGAATGGGAAATGCGTCAGATCGGCGCAAAGGAAGGCGTTGAGCTTGCAAGAGAGACTGAAGGCATGGCTGCGGTTGAATCTATGCTTCATTATGTGGCTGCTTCTCTGGTAGTTCCAAACCTGAAATCTCAGGAAATTGTGAACGCCTATGCAGCAGAACACAACGGCAAGATCGGCAGTCCAGCGGAAATTCTGTCCGAGCTGGTAACAGACGGCGAACTCGGAAAGCTTATTGATATCTACAGCCAGCATAATAGAGCAACACAGAATTTTGCGAAATTGGTTGAAGAAGCAAAAAACTGATTGAGGAAGGCAACGACTATTTTGCGAAGCTGGCACACGCAGCCTTCCAAAATCACGATATTTTGCCAGAACAGTATTTAGAATTGTCAGCGCAGGCAAAGGCGTTTATGGCCGCCTCCGATCAGATTGTGGCTGAAAAAAGGAGGGAAAAAGTAAATGGCTGAAAGGCTTGACGCTACGCTAACCATAAAGGATAACGGCAGCGCTGTTATTAAAAAAGCTACTGCTGAAGTCAAAAAGTTTCAAAATCAAACCGAAAGTGCAATTAATGCGACAAAAAGGTCACAAACTGCACAAAACAACGCAAACAAAACTCTAAAGAATACAACCAAAGGTTATGAAGATGCTGCAAAGCAAGTAAAAAAATATACAGATGCACAGGGCAGACTAAGAGATCAGCGGGGTCGATTTCTTCCAATGGGTGGAACATCCGGAGAGACTGGCGGAACTGATGGTAAAAATCTGTTTGCTTCATGGACAGCCGGAGCGGTCAGTTTCGCTGCTGCCGGATATGCGGTAAAGAGGGCGTGGGATGGTGCAATGTCAGCGATTAACACCGCTGCAATGCAAAAGGTTCAGGAAACCACATTCCAAGCCCTCACAAACAGCAAACAAGCAGGAACAGCCCTTTATGATTATGTTTCTGCTTATGCAAGAGTTTCCGCACTTAGCCGTGAAGAACTTTCAAACGCCACAACATCATATCTGACCTATGCAAAGAGCACAGATCAGCTCGAGCGCATGATTAAGCTGACAGAACGCTTGTATGCAAAAGACCCGACACAGGGCGCAGCAGGCGCAGTGTTTGCGATGCGAGAACTCTTGTCCGGCGATACCATGAGTATCAAAGACCGCTTCAATATGAGCGGATTCTCAGGCGAGAAAATCAGGAACTTTGCAAGTACGGGCGATATTGAAGGAATGCTTGATTACGTTGATCAGATGTTTAATCGCTTCGGAGCAACACAGGAAGTTGTAGACGCAAACTATGACAACCTGATTACTCAGACCAACATCTTTGCATCCAACATGAAAACGGCAATCGGAGAAGCAGCTACCCCAGCAATGGAAACGCTGGCAGGCGTAATGCAGCGACTCAACTCTGATATGCAAGCCGGAAAGTATCAGCCGTTTATCAGCCTAATGGCAAACGGTATGCAGCTTGTCGGCAGCACTATCGCATGGGTGGGCGAAAACCTTAACTGGTTGGCTCCTGCGGTAGTTGGTGTCACGACTGCATTTATTGTTTATAAGGGCGTTCAATTAGGCGCAGCTGCTGCTCTTGGAATATTTCAAGCAGTTACAGCACTGACAACAGGCAACGTGGTTAAGCTTACAGCAGCGGTGGCGGGACTTGTTGGCGGCTTGGCTGTTATGAGCAAACTGTCAAAAGAAATTGATATCCAAACAAATCTTGACGTTGCATCCGCAAAAGAAGCCCTTGCAGGATTTGAGAAGGATTTTCCTTCTATGAATCAGAAAGTACCTGTTGAGGTTGCAAACTCTGCACCGATCAGCGTCAAAGGCGAAGTGGAAATTGAGGAAGAAAGCCTGAAATATATGCTTGATATCAAAGGTCAACAGTGGCTTGCAAAATTCACGACTGCTACTCTTGCACCGCAGAATAACTTCTACAATACTGTAATCCGCGAAACAGCGGACTTTGACGAATTCACCCAGACAACCATTGACAGCCTGAAAACAGCAGTCGAAGTCGCACCGACTTTGTAAAGGAGGGGTATTTTGTACGAGGTTTATCTTGACGATGTGTTTTTCTACGGGGTAAAAACGTTCAATTCCCCCCACGACCGCAAGCTGACCACATATAACGGTATCGGAACTGGATATTTTCCAAAAGCTGACGACCCAAACCTGAAAGAATGGTCATGGGAATGTCAGCTGCAGGAATATCCAGAACATTACCATGATAGTAATTTTTCTCCGGCAAAGGCTATTTTTGCAAGATTGGACGCAATGCTTGCAAAGAAAGGTCCTGTTCGGCTTGTCATGAAATCCGAATATGATAGCATATCCGAACAAGTTTTGCTGGAAGGCTATCAGAAGAAAGAAGTTTATGCCGGTGTATACAATGTATCTGTCAACGTCACAGAATACAAGGAAGCAGCAATCCGAAACACCGAAATTCCCGAAATTCCCAGACCCGGCAAAGTGCCAGAAACCCCACCTTCTCCCGTACCCGACAACCAAACATCCTACGATAAAACGCAGGAAGCCCCAGAATCATGGGAACCACAGCGACCACCGGGCAAAGGACCAAGCCCGGGCGGCGGAACTGTCATTGACCCGGAAACAGGTAACGAAATCACCCTTCCGATAGATCCTCCGCCTGACAAAGAATACGAATGGACTGACAGCAGCAAAGATAATTCCTATGTCAATAATATCACCGGTGAAGTCGTGGAAGCTCCAGGAATCAACTGGGGAAACATCTGGGACAGTATCAAAGACACAATATTTCCACATTATGATGAAAGTGTGTTAGGAAATATCAGTGGTTCTTATGAAGATTTTGCAAAATCACAGGGATGGCGTGACGGTTACGGATACGCAAAGAAAATGGGTGAAAGCAAGTGAATGGCGAACTTTTAATCATGGATTCCTCCGGAGTATATGATCTTTCGGCGATTGCCGGACAAATCAAAGTGCAGCAGCCATGGAACAACGGCGCGAGCACAATGACCTTTGAGTATCCCAGACAGGGCGGCAGACGCTTTGACAACGGCTCCACAGTGACATTCAAATACAATGGGGCGAATATCTTTTACGGCTACTTGCAGCGCACTGGCGGCAACAGGGAGCGGTTTAAATGCACCTGTGCCGATCAGCTGCGCTATTTTAAACCCACAAACACGATTCTGCGAAAGGAAATGCCGCTGTCTGAATGGGTGAACACAGTAGCCTATCAGGTATCGGACAACGACCGTATCAGGCTGGGAAACATTGACAGCACCGAAGTGAACCTTTCCAAAAAACTGTTCGACAGTCAATCCCACCTTGATATGCTCTATGATGCAATCAAGGAAAACCTTGGTTTGAATGGTTATTGGTATACGTTGTTTGACAACTTTGGGCAACTCGACCTTGTGGACACCTTAGACTTACGTTTGCCGCTTGTCATCGGTGACGAAAGTCTTTGCACAAACTTTGAGTATGAAAAAGCTATTGATGATGACAACGTGGCGAACTTTATCAAACTGGCAAAGGATGACAAAGAAGCAGGTGTCCGGAAAATCTATATTGCACAGGACAGCGCAAACATTTCAAAGTGGGGCAAGATCATGCACTTTGAAAAAGTCAGCACTGACCGAAACGATGCGCAAATGCAACAGCTTGCACAGATGCTGCTTGTTCTCAAAAACAAGGAAGCCCAGACATTGAAACTGGACGCTATCGGCGATACCAGAGTACACGCTGGCAGCGGCATCAAGGTCGAACTGGCAGACGAAGGAATCAGTGGCTGGATGCTTGTAGACAGTGTGACACACACCTTCACAAGCTCCCAGCACACAATGAGCATGAACATGAGATGGGGTGAATGGACATAGACAGCATTACTTTTGCAAGGGAACTGGAAAAAATTATCACGCAGAAAATAAAGGATGTGATAGCAGCAAGCAACCTGTCTGATACGATGTACGCCACATACACCGGTGAGGGTTTAAAGGTTGACGATAAACCGATTGAGACAGATATGGACTTTGTGGAAGTGCCGGAACACCTCAAAAAGTACAAACTCAAGATTTCTTTTGACCTGACACAGGAACAGCTTGACAATCAAGTACTAATTGTCAAGAAATCCGGCGAAAGGGTGGAACTGTCCCGATTAAAATTCGATAAAATCCCGATTGAAGTAGAATATGACGAAATGAAAGCGGGACAGAGGTATCTTGTGCAGCAGAAAGCCGGAGCGCAAAAGTTTGTCACTCTTGACCGCATACCGGAGGAAGAACAATGAGCGTTTTAAAAACATATCGCACCCTGACAAACGGCAGACCCACCACTCGAACATATCAGCTTGATCTTGAAAACAAAAGGCTGGGGCGCAGAATGGTTGACAGTGTGGAAGCCATTAATCAGGCTATTTTTCTTATCCTGTCCATTGAACGCTTTGACTACAAGATTTATCCCTATGACTACGGTGTAGAGCTGGAAGAACTGATAGGCAAACGGCGCAGCTATGTGGAAGCAGATATTCGCCGCCGACTGGATGAAGCGTTGCGGCAGGATGACAGAATCCTAGGCACAAAGGATTTTTCATTCTCGATGGACAGAGAAAATATTGAGGTCACGTTTACCGCTGTTACCATCTTCGGGGATGTGCCGATAGAAAGGAGGTTCACGATTGGATACAACCAAATTAGATAAGCTCAAAAACGGGGCAAGTTATGCAGAAATCGAAAAGGATATGCTGTCGTTAGTTCCGGATGAAGTTGATAAGCGGGTGGGGTCAATCATGTTTAACACATTGGCTCCAACCGCTTATTCTTTAGCCCGACAAGCTTACATGTTGGCTAATTTAATGGGCTTCCAATTGCTCCTCGATACTGCCACAGGTGAGTGGCTTGACCGTATCGCCGATATGTTTGGACGGTTTCGAGAGCAGCCAACACAGGCATTGCGGCAGATCAACACCTTTGACACAAAGCAAAATCCGTATGACGTGCCAATCGGAACACGCTTTGCAATCGATGAAGTGACATTCCAGCTCACCGAAAGAATTGACAAAGGCAAATACAAGGCAATCTGTCAGCAGAGCGGCACAGTGGGCAACTGGCCGCGTGAAAGTCTGCTTCCAGTCGATAACATCGGCGGCAGTTTTGGATATGCACAGCTTGTCAGCGACCCTCTTATTCCAGCGCGCGACCTTGAAACTGATGACAGTTTAAGGAAGCGCGTTTATTTATCGGTTAGAGCTTATTCATACGGCGGCAACAAATCAGACTATAAACTCAAAGTTATGGAGATTGCAGGCGTGGGAAATGTTGCGGTGTTCGGCGCAAACATCATGGGACCCGGACAAGTCGGCATTGTGATCACCGATGATTTAGGCGGACCAGCAACCGATGAACTGATAAATCAGGTCAAAGATGTTGTCAAAGAGGACGGGGACGGTATTGCACCAATCGGACACAAGCCCTATATCTCAACCGTAAAGGAAAAAGAGATCAATGTCATTGCAACCTTGAAACTTCGGGAAAGCGCACAGTATGAACTTGTGGAAGAAAAGGTCAAAAAAGCATTAGAACAGTATATTTCCAGTATCTCCTTTGAAGAAGATATTGTGTTTTATTCCAAAGTGATTGCTACAATTCTTGACGCAGACATGAGCATCCGAGATGTTACCGAGGTAACGATCAACGGCGGCACAGACAGCATCATCTTAAACAAAAACTTTGGTGATTTTCAGGTTGCAAAGCTGGGAACGGTAGACTTGAAGGAGGCGGAGAAACGTGTCTAAATTTTACGAAGTACCTGCCAACTATATGAAGTTATTACCCGAAGTCTTTCAAGGCATCAAGGAATTTGAGCTGTTGGCTGAAATTATCAACCCATATCTCGATGAACTCAACGCCATACTCAAGCGGTACACCGACAACAGCAATGTACTTTATGCAGATGAAGAAGGTATTGCACGATGGGAAAAGATTCTTGCAGTATCTCCACCTATCGGCGGCACGCTTGAGGACAGGCGAAACGCTTGTCTGGCAAAGCTTCGGTCAAGGGGCATTATTAACCTTGACACGCTCCGAAACGTTGTTGAGACGTATCTGGGCGTCCCTGTTGACATCGAAATGTGGTGGGATGCAGAAAACCTCACTTGGAAACAGGTTCGAGAGCAAAACGGAACGTGGAAGAACACAAAGCGCAAACGCTGGGGAGATTTCCACAAGACTGGCGAGCCATATGTGGTTTATATCTACTATCGAGGTACAAGCCGAATCCCTGACTTATCCCCATTGTATGAGATGCTTTACGAACTAATACCGGCAAACCTGATTATAAAAGTCCTGTATAAGTATCAGACATGGGGCGAGGTAAACGACCAGTATAACAGATGGTCAGAACTTAAAGGTCAAAGCTGGGGAGCTGTCCGGCTTGGCAATAGAACATTATAGGAGGACGCATGGAAACAAGCAAATATTTGAATCTCAATATCATGGGAGAGAATGACGATGCTGATATTTTGAAGGTTGCAGAAAACTTTCAGAAAATCGACCAAGCCGCAAAAGATTGGTCAAACTTTGCAAACACCGGCACAGTGCTTGAGACAGAAGGGGACTTTCAGATTGCTGCAAATTCTCCTATCCCAGAGGAAGAAGGGGCGATTTTCTCCATTACCGTCAAAATGCCGCGCACTTTTGCGGAGGATGACACGATCACTGTTGATGGCGTAGCATACACGCTCTATCAGGGCAGCGACCCAGCGGACAGTGAAGCGTTTAAGGCTGGGGAAGTCGTAACATTTAACTTTGACAAATCTGCTCGAAGATGCTGGGCAGGCGGCGGCGGTGGCGTACCGAAACCGCTTCCGGCACAGATTTCCAACCTCAAAGGCGTAGCGGTGGAAGGTGAAACACCGAAAATTGACTGGACATGGACAAATCCGGTTGACGAAAACTTTGCCGGCATGGTGCTGGTGGTCAAAGAGGGCAGCTCCCCAAACGGTCCGACCGATGGTGTGCAGGTGTACAAAGGCAGCTCAACCACAGTCACCCAGAGCGAGGGCTTGCAGTTTGAGCGCACCTACTACGCAAGGGGCTTTGCTTACAACTCACAGGGCAAGTACCAGATGAACGCAGAGGGCGCAACGGCAACCGTTGAGCTGTCCGCAGTGCCGGAACAGGTCAGCGATGTGGTGCTGACCCCAAACAAAAGCCACGCAACACTTTCATGGACAAATCCAGTATCCACCAATTTGCAGACAATCAAGGTCATCCAGAAGATTGGCTCTGACCCAGAAAACCCGAATGACGGCACACAGGTTTATGAGGGCACAGGAACAACCGTCACAGTGGACAACTTGCAGGACAGCATACAGTATCACTTTGGTATTTTTGCTATCGGCAAGAACGGAAAATACAAAGACCCTGTTGTGAAGAATTATACACCGGAAATCTGGCCGAAATATGAGTACACAGGAGAGCACCGGTTAGTTAAAGAAGGTAACGACAATTGGAAAATTAAATGGTTGACTTCTGGTATATTAACTTGGCTTGGTGAAGATACCGAAATTGATATTTTCCTTGTTGGCGGAGGAGCTGCTGAATCATCCTCTGGTGGTGGAGGCGGTTATACAAAAACAGTTAAGAAAATTACTATTACAAAAAATCAAAGAATTGAAATTACTATTGGAGCGGGTGGAGTAGGAAACTCAAGTCCTGGAGGAACGACAACATTTGGAGACCAATCTGTTAATGGAGGTAGTGGAAAAAACGGTGGTTCCGGTGGCGGAGCTTACGGAAATACAGGAAAAGGCGGAGACGGTGGAAGCGATGGAAACGATGGAGGAACAGCAAACGGATCATCCAACGGAACCGGTCAAGGAAGCACAACAAGAGAATTTGGAGAATCTGGAGCAGAATTATATTCCGGCGGAGGCGGCGGAATGGGAGAAAGCGCTGGTGGAAATGGTGGACTAGGAACTCCAACTATAGCAACTGCAGGAAAAACATCATCATATTATAAACCCGGAAATCCTGGCGGTGGATATGGTGGAGGAGCTGGAGGAGGCTGGGGAAATGGAGCCGGAAACGGCGCTCAAGGTATCGTCATTATCCGAAATACTCGTGAAGCCGCATAAAGGAGAATGAACTATGAGACACGCTTTAGTGGAAGATGGAATTATTGTAAACGTCATTGAAATCGACCCACGAACTGCTGGAGACTGGAAAAACGCTGTAACCATACCCGAAAACATCTTTGCCGGAATCGGTGATATATACCGAGATGGCAGATTTTACCGTGAAAACCCCGAAACACATGAGGAAGAGGAAATTTTACCTTATGACCCAGTTGCAGAAATGCAGAAGGAAATGGACGGAAAAATTTCTGCATCCGTTTCTGAATCCCTTGCCGCTTCTCCTATGATGCTTGGCGTTGGTGACTTGTATCAGGCAATGTCACCGACACTTCAAACCAATCTTCCTGAATCCGCTGGATTGTTTGCATCTGCCTATCGTATCTGGAAAGGCGGCGAAAAATTTGCACAGTGGGAGCTTATCTCTCACAAAAATATCGCCTATCAGGTGCAGCAGGCAACCACATCCGAAGAACACAGACCGCCGGACAGTGAGGGTATGTTAGCAATCTATGTTCCGTATGTGGTCGCAGGACCGGACGGTGTGAAGCCATGGGCATACGGTGCGCATTATTCCACAGGTGACCTTGTCCGCAAGGATGGCGTTGTCTGGGAAGCGAAAAAGGACATGAAGCCTTGTGTCTGGGAGCCAACCGAAGGCAATGAGTGGACAAGGAGGGATGACAAGTGATGGTTAAAGCCTGTACAGAAAACAGGTTAAGCGTTCCATCACTTTGAGAATGTCACTGTGTGCCATTCTCCCGACACATTTTTGAAAGGGTGGTTTAAATGACAGACGAAGAACTGGACAGGCTGGCAGAAAAACTTTCATCGCAGAAAACAAAGGAGAAGCCCCGAAAGAAGGGGCTTTTCTCCAAAGTAGTGGTAACACTGTGCATCCTGATTGTCATTGCATACACAAGTATTTGCTTACTGATGCAGTGGGCAAGAGGGATGCAGCCAGAACCACAGCTCACAATTTCCTTTTTTGCTTTTGTGAGCGCAGAACTTATGAGCCTTGCCGCAATCAAGCGGGGCAAAGATAAAACAAAATAGAAAGGTGTGGAACGATGACAAAACGAGTATTTATTGGCGTTGGGCATGGGGGCAAAGACCCCGGCGCTGTCAAGTACGTCAAGGAATCCGAAGCTAATTTACAGATGGCTTTGGGGATGAAGGAGGAGCTGGAGAAATACGGAATCACGGTTGGAATCTCCCGAACTCGTGAGGAAAACGACCCGCTCAGCGAGGAGATCAGGGAAGCAAACGCTTTCAAGCCTGATATTGCCGTTGAGGTACATAACAATGCGGGCGGCGGTGACGGCTTCGAGGTATACCGGCAGACCGGCACCCATGCAGCCCAGTCCCTCAAACTCGCTCAGTGCATCGAAGCAAAAGTAAAAGCATCCGGTCAGAAATCCCGCGGCATCAAGACCAAACTCAACGGCAGCGGCACAGATTACTTTGGCTGGTGCAGACAGGTGAACTGTCCGGCGGTGCTCTGCGAGGGCTTTTTCGTGGACAATGCCGCAGACAGCGCAGACTATAACACCACAGCCGAGCAGAAAGCCTATGGAAAGGTTTACGCTCTTGGTGTGCTTGATTATCTGGGAATCAAAGAAAACCCACAGACGGGCGCACAACCGCCACATACAACACCACAGGACAAGCCGGAATCCTTGCCATACACCGTACAGGTGGGGGCGTTTACAAACCGAGTGAATGCTGCGTCAATGCAGAACAAACTTTCAGGAATGGGCTATTATGCGTTTGTTACTGCTGAAAACAGCACTGACAGAGTCTGTGTGGGCAAGTTTGCAGACAAAGGAACTGCACAGAAGACCGCTGACGATTTGAAGAAAAAAGGAATCGCCGGATTTGTGACAACGATTTAGGAGGAAATATCATGAAAGCTATGTTATCCCAGCCAATGGCCGGAAAAACCGATGAGGAAATCATTGCAACCAGAGAAAAGGCAATCCAAGTTTTGGAAAGCAAAGGATATGAACTTGTAAACACTCTGTTTACAGATGAGTGGTACAACAAAGAAAACATGGAAAAACGTGGTGTTGTTCAGATTCCGCTTTGCTTCCTTGCAAAATCTCTGGATCACATGAGTTTGTGCGATGCTGTTTACTTCTGCAAAGGATGGGAAAATGCGAGAGGATGCAGAATCGAGCATGAAGCAGCCAAAGCCTATGGGCTTGAAATCATTTATGAAGAGTAGGAGGGCTTTTTCATGAACATTGATATTACTCAAATCATGGTGGCACTCATCGGCTTGCTTGGTATCATCGTTACCAGCGTGGTAGTTCCGCTTATTAAATCTAAGCTGACCAATTCCCAGTGGGAGAGTATCAAAAACTATGCGCTGGCAGGCGTGCAGGCGGCAGAGATCATCTTCAACGCTCAGGGCAAAGGCGAGGAAAAGCTCGAATGGGTTACCGAGTACATTGAGGCTCAGTGCAAAGCACATGGCATCGAAATTGATATGGACACTGTTCGAATAGCAATTGAAAACGCGTGGAAGGACTTAGGATTAGATCATAAATAAAAACCAATCAGATAGTTGGATTCTGACTATTTTATGATATAATGGAGGTAACAACATGGCACTGAACGCATATTACGGCAACAAAAAAGTAATGATCGTTGGCGATAATCAGACCGCAAAGGATATTGTGGAAGCACTCAAATCCGAAAACTTTAACAATGTAGTTCTTCTGGACGTTCCAAACTCTTATGCTGCATATTACGGCATTTCAGAAGAAAAACCTGTGTATACCCTGTTTGTTGAGGAAGCAGCACAGTGCAAAGTGAAAACTACCAAGATTCAGGGAATGAGTGGAGAGCGCCTTGGCAAGGAGATCGACCGAGATGACAAGGAAAGCCGCAAGGCTCAGGGCTTCTATAAACATCACCTTAAGATGATTGGAATTG
>OGZI01001338.1_pt1 | contig 25263 bp, 20 predicted proteins | sample 1576711 | NCBI WGS metagenome assembly OGZI01 (sample SAMEA3541482, study PRJEB24748) | human gut metagenome | biome: human gut; feature: human-associated habitat; material: faeces | place: China | collected 2012
GTGTATTATCGAGCATTTTGGCAACGCAGATGCCGTGCCGCAGCTGCCGGAGCGGCGCTTAAGCCGTAAGGCGGGAATTATGCGGTGTTGCCTTTACAATGTTACGCCAGCACGAATGTCTGCAGGGCCCAGACACCCAGGACGACGATGCCCAGGGCGATGCGGTACCAGCCGAAGGCCGTGAAGGTGTGCTTCTTGACGTAGTCCATCAGGAAGCGGATGGCCAGAATGGAGACGACAAACGCCACGATGCAGCCGACCAGCAGCGCGCCGATCTCGCCAACCGTAAAGACGCCGCCGCCCGCCAGGAACTTGACGAGCTTGAGGCCCGACGCGCCCGCCATGACCGGGATGGCCAGGAAGAAGGTGAACTGGGACGCGCAGGCGCGGCTCATGCCGCAGAGCAGGCCGCCGATGATGGTGGAGCCACTGCGGGACGTGCCGGGGATGAGCGCCAGCACCTGCCACGCACCGACGATAAGCGCCTGCCTGTAGGTGATGCGGCTCAGCTTGGTGGTGGTGGGCACACGGGGGCGGCGCTCGATGAGGATGAACGCGATGCCGTAGACGATCAGCATGACCGCGACGACGACGCTGTTATAAAAATGTGCGTCGATCCAGTCGTCCAGCGCCAGGCCCAGCACGGCGGCGGGCAGGCAGGCGACGATGATCTTGAACCACAGCCGCATGACCGGCCAGCGGATGTGCTTTGCCAGGCCGGAGTCGCGGCCATTGTCAACGCAGAAGGGCCACAGCTTTTTGAAATACATGACCACAACGGCCAGGATCGCGCCCAGCTGGATGACGACGCGGAACATCTCCATAAATTCGGCGCTGAAGCTGAATTTAAGTACCTGCTCGGCCAGGATCATGTGGCCGGTGCTGGAGATGGGCAGCCACTCGGTAATGCCCTCTATCACACCGTAGATGACCGAACGCAGCAAATCAAAAAACAAATCCATTCGAGAAACCTCCTTACGTGCTACCTTATATAATACCATAAATCGTGCAAATGGGAACAGCTTTTTGAGAATTTACATCTTTTTTACGGTAAATGGGCGCGGCGGCTTGCTGTTTTCGTCAAATGCAACTATAATAAGAGTGATTTCTTGTGCAAAGAGGTTTTGAGAAATGTATAAAACCGTACTGTTTGATTTGGATGGGACCCTGCTGAACACGATTGACGACCTGGCTGACTCCGCGAACCGCGTCTGTGCCGCCCACGGCTGGCCGCAGTATGAAACTGCGCAGTACCGCTATTTTGTGGGCAACGGCATCCCGAAGCTGGTGGAGCGGTTCAGCCCCGCAAGCTGCCGCAGCCCGGAGCAGCTGGCCGCGACGCTGGCCGAGTTTGATAAGGTCTACGGCGCGCACATGCACGACAAGACCGCGCCGTACCCCGGCATGCCGGCGCTGCTTGCCCGGCTGAAGGCCGCCGGGGTGCGGATGGCGGTGTTCTCCAACAAGGCGGACGAGTTTGCCCGCGCCGTGGTCGCGCGGTACTTTGACGCCGACCTGTTTGAGGTCGTCCGCGGTGCGCTGCCCGACGTGCCCACGAAGCCCGCCCCCGAGGGGACGCGCGCCCTGATGGCGCACCTTGGCGTCGAGGCCGACGGCAGTGTGCTGTACGTCGGTGACAGCAATGTGGACGTGGAGACCGCCCACAACGCGGGCCTGCCCTGCTGCGGGGTGCTGTGGGGGTTCCGGACCCGCGAGGAGCTGACCGAAGCCGGGGCAGAATATTTGGCCGAGGATACCGAGGGGTTGGAGAAGGTTGTTTTGGGGTGAGAGAGTGACCAGGGCACCCGAAGCGCCTGGAATGCCGGGAGATTGCCCGGAGACGGGATTTGACCGGACCGTTCCGGGGCAGAAGTTTACGGACCATACGTAGGGCGGCCTGCCCACAGGCCGCCGTGCCCGTTTGCGATAAGGAGAAGCCTTGCGGATCGTTGTAGGGGGCGGCGTCCCCGACGCCCCGCGGAGGGGTCAAGACCCCTCCCTACGATGCAAACCGTTAAAGGGGATACAACGGCAAGGCAGCGGGCCGGGCATGCCCGGCCCCTACGGACTGCTGTGAACGGGTCAAATTACAACATTTTTCACAAAAAGGAGCTGTTATTATGATTGCACAGCACTATAAAGATATGCTGGGCTCCAAGTCGGTTATCCGTCAGATTTCTGAATGGAGCACCGCCCGCGGCGCGGAGATCGGCTATGAGAATGTGTTCGATTACTCGCTGGGCAACCCGTCTGTCCCCTGCCCGCCGCAGTTCACCGCGGCTTGCGCGGACCTGCTGGCCCACACCGACCCCGTCAGGCTGCACGGTTATACGCCGACGCTGACGCTGCCGTCCGCCCGCAAGGCCGTGGCCGAAAGCCTGAACCGCCGGTTCGGCATGGACTACACCGCCGACCATATCTTTATGACGACGGGCGCGGCGGGTGCGCTGGCCCATGCTGTGCGCTGCGTCGGCGTGCCCGGGCAGAACATCGTAACGTTTGCGCCGTTCTTCCCCGAGTACAAGCCGTACATCGAGGGCGCGGGGCTTACCCTGCGCGTGACGCCGCCGCGGTGCGCGGACTTTCAGATCGACTTTGAGGCGTTCGCGCAGCTCGTGGACGAGAACACCGCCGCCGTGCTCATCAACAGCCCCAACAACCCCAGCGGCACCGCCTACAGCGAGGAGACCCTGCAGCAGCTGGCCGACTTTTTGACCCAGGCGTCCGCCCAGTACGGCCACCACATCTTCCTGATTTCCGACGAGCCGTACCGCGAGATTTCGTTCGGCGGCAGGGTCACGCCTTACCCTGCCAAATTCTACGATGATACGCTCACCTGCTACTCCTTTTCCAAGAGTCTGAGCGTGCCGGGCGAGCGTATCGGCTATGTGGCCGCCAACCCGCGGTGCGAGGACGCCGCGTACATCGTGCCGATGTGCGGCCAAATCTCCCGCGGGACCGGCCACAACTGCCCGTCGTCCCTCATCCAGATGGCCGTCGAGCGCTGCCTTGACGTGACCAGCGACCTGTCCGTCTACGAGACGAACATGAACCTGATCTACGACGAGCTGATCGCGCTGGGCTTCACCGTCGTCAAGCCGGACGGCACGTTCTACATCTTCCCGAAGGCGCTGGAGGACGACGCAAAGGCGTTCTGCCAAAAGGCGCTGAAATATGACCTGGCGCTGGTCCCCGGTGACAGCTTCGGCTGCCCCGGCTACTTCCGCATGGCGTACTGCATCGAGACCGAAAAAGTCCGCCGCAGCTTTGCCGCGCTGGAGAAATTCGTGGCCGAGGAGTACGGCGTCACCAAACACTAAGGAGATTTTATGTCGATTCTACGCCGCATTTTTCCGTTTCTGCTGACAGCTGCGCTGCTGTGTGCCTGCGTGCAGATGCCCAACACCCCACAGGATGTGCTGCCCGCCCCGACGCCGCAGTCCACGGCGGCCCCCACCGCCACGCCGGAGACAAGCCCCACACCGACGCCCGAGCCGACAGTGGCCCCCGCGATGGCGACGGCCACGAGCAACGCCACCAAGGACGCGCCGCAGATCAAGGACCCGACGACCTGGGACGACAACGCCGCCAAGACGCTGGCCGGGCTGAAAACGCAGTTTGCCGCCTACGGCCTGACGCTGGACGCGAAGGAGGGCTACCCCTACCTGCTGGCGGTCAACAACGCAGGCGGCGTGGTCACGGTCTACGCCGTGGATTCTGCCACAAAAAAATACGCTGTGCCGTTCATGGCGATGGTGTGCAGCGGCGGCATGGACACCCCCACCGGGTATTTTTCGACCCCGGTGGACTACAGCTGGCGGCTGCTGATGGGCCCGAGCTACGGCCAGTACGCGACCCGCATCTATGACAGCTACCTGTTCCACAGCGTGCCCTACTACAGCCAGCACAAGGACGATGTGGAGTACGACGAGTTCAACCTGCTGGGCACCCGCGCCAGTCTGGGCTGCATCCGGCTGGCCGTGGTGGACGTGAAGTGGATCTACGACAACTGCCCGCTGGGCACGCCGGTCATCATCTACAACGACGCCGACGACCCCGGCCCGATGGGAAAGCCCGGCACGATCTACACCGACCCCGCCGACACCGAGAAGCGCGGCTGGGACCCCACCGACCCCGACCCGGCCAACCCGTGGGACGACGCCTTTGAGAGCGGCACTGCCATCCGCAGCCAGGCCGCCTGGGACCAGTGGGAGACCGAGCGCGAAAATTGGATGAGCAGCCTGACGCCCAGCGATTTGCAGGGTTGGAGCACCGATTCCAAGATCGCGGGGACGAGAGGGTAATTTTTGCGCCGTAGGGGCCGGGCATGCCCGGCCCGGAGGTTTTCCGTTAGCAGGCGCCACATCAGCGCCCTGTCTACCCGACGGAGGGGTCAAGCCCCCTCCCTACAAAGCACCCGTGAACGTCAGCCCGTAGGGAGCGGTCTTGACCGCTCCGCGGCACGTTTCGGAAAATGCCTGTCAATCAAAAAGCACCTGCCTTTTTATCGAAGGCAGGTGCTTTTCTATTGCAATATCAGCTGAACATCACCACGTCCTGCGCGGGCTTTTCGCCCGGCTCGACGGAGATGGCAGTCAGGACAGGGCCGGTGGAATCGGGGGTCTGGCCCTTGTAGATGGGGTGGTACTTGACGTTGACCTTGGCCGTAATGTTGATCCAGCTGCGCTGCTCCAGCGACTTGTAATCGTCGTACTTGCAGGGCATGCCCACAAACTGGATGTCCTGCACGCAGCAGGTCATGGCAAAGCGCCCGGGCACAAACGCGCCCTTGCCGGCCTGGGGGGTCTGGCAGACCTGAGCCAGATATTTGACCGTCTTGCCGTCATATTTCTTCGGGTCGTCCATGCAGTCCATGTACCATATACCGAAGAACTCCTCGGGGATCTCAATGACCGGCGCGTCCACGTCGAAGGGCAGCGGGTCGGGGATGTCGTCATAGGCGACGCTGCCGTCCTTGAACTCGTAGGCGATGTCGCAGCGGCGGCTGGCCTGGCGCACCAGCTTGTGGATGAGCTGGCGGCTCTCGTCGTCGTTGACAGCCTCGGCGCGGTTGACGACCAGCAGCTCACTGCCGCGCAGCTTGTCCAGCAGCAGGCTGCGCATGGCGCTGTCGCCCGCGTAGGTCTTGATGGTCGTACCGTCGGCGGTGGCCAGGCTCTGGTAGATGAGCCAGTTGTCGGGCAGGGCGTCGTACAGCTCCTGAATGAGCCACATACCGTTGTACTCGATGATGACGCGGCCACAGCCGGACTTCTTTTCGAGCGCGGTCAGGTTCTCGGCGGTCAACTCGCTCTTATCCTCGATCTGGGCAACGTGCACGCCGCCGAAGGCGAACTTGGACGGGTCGTACTCGATCTCGCCCTCCTCGCAGACCAGCAGCAGAGTCTTGTCGCCGGAGTCGAAGTTGGGGTCCTCCATCGTTTCCTGAATGAATTTCGTCTTGCCGCTCTCCAGCTGGCCGACGAAGAGATATACGGGGATTTGTTTAGGCATAGGGGACGTCCTTTCGGTTAGTAGCAGTCAAAGGCTTCTCCCCGGGGGGAGAAGCTGTCCGCGAAGCGGACTGATGAGGGGAGAGCTGATCGCGGCCTGTCATTCGTGGGCTGCTGCAGCAGGCTCGCCCCTCATCCGCCCTCGGGCGGGGCCTCGGGCACCTTCCCCAAAGGGGGAAGGCATTCTTATCAAACGTGGAACAATTCCGCGATCTCATGCTCCTTCAGCTGGGAGCCGATGACGCAGAGCTTGCCGGTGACGTCGGGGCCGCAGGGGCGGATCTCGTGCTCGCCGGGGACCATGTCGAACTCATACCAGGTGTCGCCGCCGTCCACAATGCCCTTGGCGCGCAGGATCATGCCGTAAGCGCCCTCGTCCAGCGCGTGCAGGGCCTTGTCCAGATCCTCACGGCTGTATTTGTGGGCCGTCTCCTTGCCCCAGCTCGTGAACACCTCGTCGGCGTCGTGGTCATGGTGGTGATGATGCCCGCAGGAGCAGACGCCGTGCTCGTCGTAGTGGTGCTCATGGTGATGCTCATGCTCGTCCTCGTCGTCGTGGTGATGGCAGCAGTCGTGGTCGTGGTCATCGTCATCATGGTCGTGATGATGATGCTCGTGCTCGTCCTCATCGTCGTGGTGATGGCAGCAGTCGTGGTCGTGGTCGTCCTCATCGTGGTCGTGATGGTGATGATGGTGGTGCTCGTGCTCATCCTCGTCGGCATGGGCCACGTTGGCGGCGCGGGCCTCGGTCAGCAGCTCGGCGACGAGGTCGCGCTTGCCGTCCATGACGGAGACGATCTGTGCGCCGGTCAGGACGGTCCAGTCGGTGGTGACGATGGTGGCGGTGGGGTTCTTCTCTGCCAGCAGGGCGACGGCGGCAGCGACCTTCTCCTCACTGGCGTTGCCGGTGCGGCTCAGGATGATGCAGGACGCATGGCTGACCTGGTCGTCATAGAACTCACCGAAGTTCTTCATATACATCTTGACCTTGTTCACGTCGGCGACGGTGACAAAGCTGTTCAGGATGACGGGCAGATCCTCGGCGACGCCCTCGACGGCGCGGGTCACATCGGACAGCTTGCCGACGCCCGACGGCTCAATGAGGATGCGGTCCGGGTGGTAGGTCTCGACGACCTTCTTCAGTGCCTCGCGGAAATCACCGACCAGGCTGCAGCAGATGCAGCCGGAGTTCAGCTCATTGACCTGAATGCCGGCCTCGCGCATGAAGCCGCCGTCGATGCCGATCTCGCCGAATTCGTTTTCGATCAGGACGATCTGCTCACCGGCGAAGGCCTCCTTGATGAGCTTTTTGATAAGGGTGGTCTTGCCGGCGCCGAGGAAGCCGGAGAAAATGTCGATTTTGGTTTTCTTTTCAGCCATAGTTGGGTACCTCTATTCAAGATGTGTTCAGATGTTCAGTTGGTTGGCAATCTATTACACTAACTGCTAATACTATTATAACAAACACGTCAAGGGGTTTTGCGCCATTTTGCGCGGGAAATTTTGAATTTTTTGCAAAATTTATGGGATTACCGCCTCCCCGTAGGGGCCGGGCACTGCGGGGTTGTGAGCGTGGGGCCACGGTTGAGCGGAGCGAAACCGGGGAGCGAACAATGTTTGCCCCCGCGGGGCAAACAACCGCACGAGCGGGCCAGCTTTGCTGGCTGGCGGCGCTCGTTGTGCGCCGCCAAGCGCCCGGCCCGGGGGTCGGCGCGGCCACCCTTTAATGGGCAATTGCCTTTAATGCTGCAGGCCGGGCATGCCCGGCCCCTACCGCGCGGCTGCCACCGGCTGCCTCGGAGGGGTCAAGACCCCTCCCTACGGGCTATCGTTCACGGGTGCTTTGTAGGGAGCGGTCTTGACCGCTCCGCCGGGTAGGCAGACGTTAGCGGGTTGGCCCGTAGGGACGGCAAACATGCCGCCACGCCCGGCCCCTGCAAAGCGCCGCATTTTTGTTTGTGCCCCCGGGCGCAAACTCCACCTGTTTATTATCTATTATCTATTTATTATTTGCAGCGTTCGTGGTATGATATACCTAACCCCAATATCTATCACAAAAAGGAGCGATCCATTTTGACTACCAATGAAAAAATCGCCGCGCTGCGTGCCGCTGCCAAAGCGGCGGGCGCGGACGGCGTGCTCATCATGACCAGCGACCCCCATTGCAGCGAGTACCTGCCCGGCTATTATAACGCTCTGCCGTGGTTTTCCGGCTTCATCGGCGAGAACTCGACCCTCGTTGTGACCCAAACCGGCAGCGCCCTGTGGTGCGATGGCCGCTTCTACGTGCAGGCCGACAAGCAGCTGGCCGGCAGCGAGATCGAGTGCATGCACGCGGGCTCCGCGGGCGTGCCCACCGTGGCCGAATATCTCGAGAGCCACTTTGCGGACGGCCAGACCCTGCTGCTGGACGGCAGCTGCGTGCCCGCCACGATTGCCAAGGAGTACATTGACGCATTGGCCAAGAAGGGTGCCGCCCTCAAGAGTCAGGACGTGGCCAGCCCGATCTGGGACGCCACCGGCGAGCGCCCGGCCCTGCCCGACACCCCCTGTGAGCTGCTGACCCCGGCCCAGACCGGCGCGACTGCCGCGGACCGCATCGCCATGGTGCGTGCCGAGCTGCAGAAGGCCGGTGCCACCGCACTGGCCGTGACCGGTCTGGACTGCGTGGGCTGGCTGCTGAACCTGCGCGCCCGCGACCTGCCCTGCACCCCGCTGGCCGTCGCCTACGCGCTGGTCACGATGGACGCCTGCACGCTGTTTATCGCGCCGGGCCGCCTGTCCGACGCCGACGCCGCCACGCTGGCCGAGAGCGGCGTGACGCTGCGCGGCTACGAGGAAATTATCGACGCCGTCCACGCCCTGCCCGCCGACGAGGTGTTCCTGGTGGACGAGAAGGCCACCAACTACGCCCTGTACGAGGCCCTGACCGCCCACAAGACCGTGGCCGGTGCCGACCCGATTTTTGCCCTGAAGGGCATCAAAAACGAGACCGAGCTGAAGAACCTCCGCGAGTGCCATATCCGCGACGGCGTCGCCGTGGTGCGGTTCCAGATGGATCTGGAAAAAGCGCTGGCCGAGGGTAAGCAGCTGACCGAGATCGACATCGACACGATGCTGCAGAAGCGCCGCGCCGAGATGCCCGGCTACTTTGAGGACAGCTTCTCCACGATTGCGGCCTACGGCGCCAACGCCGCCATGATGCACTACCACGCCGAGGGCGACGTGAACAGCGTCATCGAGCCGCGCGGCTTCCTGCTGGTGGACAACGGCGGCCAGTACGACTGCGGCACCACCGACATCACCCGCACCTACCCCGTCGGCCCGCTGACCGACAACGAGCGCCGCTATTACACCTGGGTGCTGCAGAGCCACATCGACATGGCCCGCGCGGTGTTCCTGGACTACTGCACCGGCTTTGCACTGGATACCTTTGCCCGCGGCCCGGTCTGGGCGCACAAGGTCAACTACCGCTGCGGCACCGGCCACGGCGTCGGCTTTATCTCCGGCGTGCACGAGGGCCCGCAGAGCCTGCGCCCGAACAACCCCGTGATTTTTAAGCCCGGCATGACCATCACCGACGAGCCGGGCATCTACGAGACCGACGAGGTCGGCATCCGCATTGAGAACGAGCTGGAGTGCATCGACCTGGGCGAGAACCAGTACGGCCACTGGCTGGGCTTTGCGCCCTTGACGCTGGTGCCCATCTCCACCGAGCCGGTCCTTGTGGACGAGCTGAGCCGCGACCAGATCAACTGGCTGAACGACTACCACGCCCACGTCTACGAGACGCTCAGCCCCCGCCTGAACGAGGACGAGAAGGTCTGGCTGAAGGAGAAGTGCGCGGCGATTGGCAGATAAACAGCTGACAGGTGTTTATCTTTTATATTCCTGTAGGGGCCGGACATGTCCGGCCCGCAACATAAACCGCAAGCAGGTGCTTGCCGGTAAGCTGCGGGCCGGGCATGCCCGGCCCCTACGCATCAATAATGTTTTACCATGCAATAACGGCACACGTCCCCGGAACGGTCAAGACCGTTCCCTACAAAGCACCCGTGGACCCCGATCTGTAGGGAGGGGTCTTGACCCCTCCGCAGCTGCCGTTTGCCATTGTGACGCGGTAGGGGCCGGGCATGCCCGGCCCCTACAGAGCGGCATACTCAATGGCTATTTATTTCTCGCACGCGCCGTCGTTGCCCTCACCACACCCGTCGCAGTCACTCTCAAACCGGACGGCGTTCTTCGCCAGCTCGGGGTCAAGGCGCTGGGCGACCTGCATCATCAGGGCGCACTCCATCCGCTTGCGGAACACCTTGCAGCCGTACTCATACGTGCCGTGGATGTCGCCGGTAGCGTGCAGGGCGTTGGCCGCGCAGCCGCCCGCGCAGTACAGGCGTGCCCAGCAATCCTTGCAGTCGGGGCGGGCATAGACGTTGCACAGCTTGAACTCGTCGCGCAGGGCGGTGTTGGTCACGCCGTCCCAGACGTTGCCCAGCTTGTACGCCGGGTCGCCGACAAACTGGTGGCAGGGGTACAGGTCGCCCCAGGGGGTCACGGCCATGTACTCGGTGCCGGAGCCGCAGCCCGAAATACGCTTGTAGATGCAGGGGCCGTGCTTGAGGTCCAAAATATAATGATAGAACGTGATCGGCTTGCCGGCCTTCTGGCGGCGCAGCATGTCGTTGGCCAGCAGCTCATACTGGTCGAACAGCTTGGGCAGGTCCTCCTCGGTCAGGGCCTCGGGGGAGTCCGGCGGGGCGACAACCGGCTCCATGGACAGCTCGGTAAAGCCGAGGTCGTCGGCCATGTGGAACAGGTCCTTCGTAAAATCAACGTTGTGATGCGTAAACGTGCCGCGCATATAGTAGCCCTGGCCGCCGCGCGCCTTGACGAGCTTCTGGAACTTGGGCACGATGCGGTCATAGCTGCCGTTGCCCGCGAGGTCGACGCGGAAGCGGTCATTGACCTCCTTGCGGCCATCCAGCGACAAAACAACGTTGTGGCATTCTTTATTGCACCAGTCGATGACCTCGTCCGTGATGCCGATGCCGTTGGTCGTCATCGTGAAGCGGAAGTTTTTGTTGTACTTTTTCTCGATGCTGCGTGCATAGGCGACCAGCTGCTTGCAGACCTCAAAGTTCATCAGCGGTTCGCCGCCGAAGAAATCGACCTCGAGGTTGCGGCGGGTGCCGGAGTTTTCGATGAGGAAATCCAGCGCGCGCTTGCCAGTCTCAAAGCTCATGAGACCGGCCTCGCCGTGGAACTTGCCCTGCGCGGCGAAGCAGTAGCTGCAATTCAGGTTGCAGGTATGGGCGACGTGCAGGCAGAGCGCCTTGACAACGTTGGAGCGGTTTTTGAAGTCAAAGGCGTGGTCGGCGTAGGCGTCTGGCGCAAACAGCTGGCCCGCGGCGGTCAGCTCGTCGATGTCGTCGAGCACGTCGCTGATGTCGGCGGCGGTCACATCGGCGCGGTCCGCGTACTTTTTGGCGAGGGCTGCAGCAGCCTGCTCCCGGCTGCTGCCTTGGTCGATCAGGGCGATGGCGTCATAGGCGACGTCATCCACCGCATGCACGCTGCCGCTGTAGACATCCAGCACAATGTTGTAACCGCTTAATTTGTATTGATGGATCATGGTTTTCTCCGTTTTGTTATGTCTTGGAAAGGGAGTGGCAGTGGCGGAGTTCTCTCCCCCACCCGCTGCGGCGGGAGCCCCCTCGCAGAGGGGGCCAAGGGGTTTCTTGGCTCCCTCTGCGAGGGAGCTGTCGCCCGCAGGCGACTGAGGGAGAGAACCTTGCCTTTACCGCCCTTTTCCCTTTTTGTATCATAGAAAATGCCGGGCTGCCACACGGCATCCCGGCATCAAAGCCAGCAAAAATTACTTGTCGGTCTTCTCGCAAGGCTGGTTGGCAATGCCGCAGCTGGTCTTGCAGGCGCTCTGGCAGGAAGTCTGGCACTCGCCGCAGCCGCCGTTCAGCAGGCTCTTAGCCATGTCGCGGGTCTCGAGAGTCTGGATGTGCTTCATAAAACAGTCACCCCTTTATACATTTTAGAATTATTATTATTGTACACGGAAATCCTGGGTTTGTCAATAGGGGCAGAGGGAAAACAACAGACAGCGGGAAGCCCGTCGGAACCCCTTTACAACAAAACCGCAATCTCCTCCGCACCGCTGCCGCCCGTATGCTTCAGCGCGGTTCCGGCCTGCTCCAATGCACGGCAGGCCGTCACCAGCTCTGCCGTCACTTCCTCGCCCGGTGCCACCAGCGGCACGCCGGGGGGATAGGCCCAGAGATACTCCGCGGCGGTCTCCCCCACCGCGTCCCGCATCCTTACGGCCCGCGCGGGGCGCAGCAGCGCCTCGGCAATCGTGCAGCGGGCCGCGCCGGGGGCGGGCAGAATATGCCGCGGGGCCGCGGGCGGGGCCGCCGTTTTGTCCCAGGCGTGCAGCACATCGGCCAGCCGTTCCAGCGCGTCGTCGTCGCAGGGGCTGGTCATAGCCAGCACGTTCGGGCCGCAGACCATCTCGGGCTCAAAGCCGTCGGCCCGCAGGTACGCCGCCCCCGCCGCGCCGATTTGCAGCAAAATTTTGCCGCTGTCATGCGCAAAAAAATCAGGATGCGCCGTCAGTGCGTCCGCGCCGCAGCACAGTATTTTTGTATTTTTCAGATCCTGCACCGCCACGTCAAAGGCATCCAGCCGGGCGCGCCACGCGGCAAAGGCGGCCTCTCCCTCGTCGGCCAGCCAGCGGGTGCAGCCGTCCAGACTGACCATGAGCGGGTAGCTCGGTGAGCTCGTCTCGAACACGTCCAGCTGGCGCTCGACCCCGGCAGGGTCGGCCAGATCACCGTTCAGCTGCAAAAACGCGGTCTGGGTCAGGCTGGGCAGCGTCTTGTGGGCGCTCTGCACGACCAGATCGGCCCCTGCGGCTACGGCCCCGCCGCGCCAGCCGTACCGGGCGGCAAAGGGCAGGTAGTGTGCACCGTGGGCCTCGTCCACCAGCAGCGGCACGCCGCGGGCGTGGCAGATTTCCGCGATAGTACGTATATCGCTCAAAACGCCCTCATAAGTCGGGCTGGTCAGGATCACGCAGCGGGCGTCGGGCGCAGCGTCCAGCGCGGCGGCCACATCGGCGGGGCGCACACTGCCGTAGATGCCAAACTGCGGGTCCACGGGCGGCGTGAGCCAGCGGGCCGTCAGCTGCCCCAGCTCAATCGCGTGGTAGACAGCCTTGTGGCAGTTGCGCGCCGCAATGACCGTGCTGCCGAACGGTGCCAGTGCGCGGATGCCCGCCAGCAGGCCGACGGTGGACCCGCCGACGAGGTACCAGCACCGCCGCGCGCCGTACAGCGCCGCCGTGCGGGCCATGGCGTCGGCCAGAATGCCGTCCGCGTCGTGCAGGTCGTCCGCGCCGTCGATCTCGGTCAGGTCCCAGGCATAGCAGCCCAGCCCCGGTGCGGGTGGCACCCGCCGCTTATGCCCGGGCATGTGCAGCGGGTAACGCGCCGCGGATAGGGTTTCCAATTGTTGTTGCAGCGTTGATTTTGTCATATTTTAATACTTTTTATAAATAAGTGCAAGCTAAAAAGCCTCCCCTTTGAGGGGAGGTGCCCGCGGGGCGGAGGGGTGGGCGGGAGACACACACTTTACAGGTCTACACCCGGCCACCCCTCACCGCCTGCGGGCGGAGCTCCCCTCAAAGGGGAGCCTTTACGAAATCTCAATTTCCGCCTTACTGCCCGCCCGCGTTTTGGTCACGTGGATCTGTCTCGTCAGGCGGTCCTGCAGCGCCTCGACGTGGGAGATGACGCCGATGAGCTTATCGCCCCCGGCCAGCCCGGCCAGCGTGTCCACGGCCTTTTCCAGGCTGTCGGAGTCCAGTGAGCCGAAGCCCTCATCGATGAACAGCGTCTCGATGACGACGCCGCCCGCGTTCTGCTGGATCGTGTCGCTGATGCCCAGTGCCAGGCTCAGCGCGGCCATGAAGCTCTCGCCGCCGGACAGACTGCCCACGGGGCGGGTCTTGCCGGTGTAGGCGTCGAACACGTCGAGGTCCAGCGCGGTCTTGCCGCCGACGGCCTCGCTCTTGCGGCGCAGCAATCGGTACTGGCCGTCGGTCATGCGGGTGAAGCGCAGGTTTGCGGCCTCGACCACGCCGTCAAAATAGAACGCCTGTACGTACTGTTCAAACGGAAGTTTGATTTTTCCGGTCAAATTGCCGTTGATCGTTTTGGACAGATTGTCCCACATGGCACGCTTCTCGCGGGCGGCGGCGCTCTCCCGCATCGTCTTTTGCAGCGCGTCGATGGCGGCGCGGTTCGTGTGCAGACGGTGCACGGCGGCGTCCCGGGCGGCCATGGCGGCAGCGCGGTCCCGGCGCAGGCGGGCCAGCGCATCCTGCAGCTGGGTCAGTGCGTCGGGGTTGTCGCGCTTGGGCATCGTCTCGCGCATCTGCTGCACGCGGGCGCTGGCGGCAGCGTGCCCGGCCTTGGCGTTGGCGGCGCGGCGGGTGGCCGCAAAGCGCTGCTTTTCCAAGTCTGCCAGCTGGCCGTTCAAAAGGTCGGCCTGCTTGGCCAGGCTGCGGGCGCGGTCCGTCTTTTGCTTCAGCTTCAGGTGGTCGGCCTGCAGGCCGCGCAGACCCTCGGTCAGGCTGGTCTGCTGGGCGGTCAACGCAATTTTCAGCTCGTCGGGCGTCAGCTCGGCGGCGGGCTTGCCGGTGTAGCGGTCCCCGCGGCGCGCGAAAAATCCATCCGCGTCCCGCTGCAAAGCCGCCCGCAGCTCATGCGCGTGGGCGGCGGCGTCACCGGCGGTGCGGCTGGCCGCGGCAGTGCTGCGGCGCTGGGCCGTCAGCGCCTTCTCCCGCTCCTCCAGCTGCTTTTCGGTGATGTGGTCCTTGGGCAGCGCGGCGATCTTCGGGTGCTTGGTGGAGCCACAGACCGGGCAGGGCTTGCCCTTTTGCAGGTCCTTGGCCAGCAGGCCCGCGCGGTTGGCGTTTAATTGGCGCTGCATCGTGCTGTATTCTTCCTCGGCGCTGTCCAGTGCAGCCTGTGCGGCCACATACTCTGCCTGACGCGCGGCGGCGTCCTCGTCGGCCTTGTCGGCGTCCGCCAGATTTTGCAAGAGCTGCCTGCAGTCGGCGGAAAGCCCCTCGGCCAGCTCAATGCGGTGGTCGGTCTTGAGCAGGTCGGCCTCGGCCTGGCTCAGCGCGGCGCGGTCCGCCTCGTTTTTGGCAATATTCTCCTTCACGTTCGCCGTGCGCTTTTCCAGATCGGTCATAATGAGGTCGGTCTGGTGCTCCACATCGGCGGCGCGTTGCTCCTCGGCCACCAGCCCGGCCAGCTGGCGGCGGCGGGCGGCGCGTTCCTCGGCAATTTTCAGGCCGGCGTCACCGCGGGCGATCTTCTCGTCCAGCTCGTTCATAACGCTGGTCTGTCGTTTTTCGTTGGCGTCGTCGGCCTCCAGCAGCAGCCTGCCCAGCTCGGCGGCAGCCCCTGCGGCAAACGGGTCGCGCTCGGCCTGCATTTCGGCCAGGTCGGCGGCGGTCTCCTCGTCGGCACCGTCACCGATCAGCGTGCCAACGTGCATCAAAAGTACATCGTCCAGACGCTTGCATTCCTCGTCGGCCTTACGGGCGTGCTCGACGGCGGCCTGACCCAGGCGCTGGTGGTCGGCGGTGTCAAAAATGCGGCGCAGGATGGCGGCGCGGTCCGCGGACGGCGCGTTGAGCAGCCGGGTAAAGTCATTCTGCGCCAGCATCGACACCTGGGCAAACTGTTTGGCGTCAATGCCCAGCAGCTTGACCACGGCGTCGGTCACGGCTGACGCACCGCTGACCGGCTCGTCCGGCTCACGGATCAGCTCGGCCTTGGCGGGCACCTTGACCATGCCGGTGCCGCGCTTGGCGGCGCGCTGCTGGTCGGGCCAGCGGCGCACGGTGTAGCTGCGCCCGCGGTGGGTAAAGGCCAGCTCGACGCTCGTCTCGGCGTCGGGGGCGGCAAAATCACTGCGCAGCATCGTGGTTTTTCGGTTCTCACCGGAGGTCTCGCCGTAGAGCGCAAACGTGATGGCGTCAAACAGGGCGGTCTTGCCCGCGCCGGTGTCGCCGCCGATCAGAAACAGTCCGCTGCCGCCGAACGCCGAGAAGTCCAGCTCGGTGCGGCCCGCGTAAGGGCCGAAGGCGGTCAGGATCAGCTTTTGGGGTTTCATTCGCTTTTTGACGCCTCCTCGCGCAATCTTTTCACAGCCACGGTCTCCTCCACTGTCAGGGGGCGTCCGTTCATCTTGGTGAAAAAGTCTTGGAACAGCTCGACAAAGGGCTTGCCGCGCACGGCCTGGGTCATGTCCAGCGGGTGCGCGACCTCACCTTGGGGCAGGTAGTCGAGCCGCATGGCGTTGGGATAGGCGGCGCGCAGCTGCGCCATGGCGTCGGGCAGCGGCGTCGGGTCGGTCAGGGTCGCCCAGATGTAGTCCTCGGTGTCGGTTGGCCGGGCGGTCAGCCGGGCCAGCGGGCCGGTCAGGTGGCGCATGGCGCGGCGGGGCGTCAGCGGCAGCTGCTCGATTTTTTCCACGCCGCGCTTGCCGACCCGCACGAGGGTGACGGATTTCTGCATCCCGCACTCGTCCAGATGGTAGCAGAGCGGCGCACCCGCGTAGCGCACGGCGTCGATACCGACGCGCTGGGCGCGGTGGATATGGCCGAGCGCTGCATAGCAGAAGCCCGCAAACCGCGCTGCATCGATAGAATCCACCGTGCCGACAGTCAGGGGCGCGGTCTCGCTGCCGGAGAGCTGCGGCGGGCAGACGCCGGAGACCACCATCTGGTGGGCGACGAGCACCCGGCGCGGGGCGGCGGGCTCACAGACGGCCAGCGCCGCGCCGACGGCGGAGTCGTAGTCGGTGATGTCGGCGTCGGGCAGGTAGTGGCGCACCGTGGCCGCCCGCACAAAGGGCAGCAGCGTGAACTCGATGGGGCCGTGGCGGTCATTGAGTACGACCTGCTTGGGGCAGCCGGTGAAACGCCCGGCAATGTGTACGTTTTGTTCGGCCAGCAGACTGCTGGCAAAGTCGAGCCGCTCGGCGCTGTCGTGGTTGCCGGAGACGGCCAGCACCGGGATGCGGCGTGCGGCCAGCTGGGTCAGGAACCAGTCCAGCAGCGTGCAGGCCGCGGCGGGCGGCACCGGCGTGTCGTAGATGTCGCCCGCGATGACGGCGGCCTCGACGCCGTGTTTTTCACAGAGGGTCAGAATTTGTTCAAGGATGAACCGCTGATCCTCCAGCATATCAAACCCGTTGACCCGTTTGCCCAGGTGCAGGTCTGCAAGGTGCAGAAATTTCATGGTGTATCTCCAGATTTTGCGTTTACCGCCACAGCTTCTCCCAGGTCGTGATGTCCAGCGTGGTGCCGGGCAGGACCTCCACGGGGGCTGTCTCGGCCTTGCGGAAGCGGCACTTTTTGGCAAAGCCCTCGGCCTTCAGGTCGCGTGCCCACACCCGCATATACAGGCGGCTGCGGCCATCGCCCTCGGCCAGCTTCTGCGCATAAGCCACGATGCTGCGGCCAATACCCTGCCCGCGGGCCTTTTCCTTTAAGAAAAGGCGGCTCAGGCACATGGCACCCGCGGGGCCGAGGTCGAGCGCGAAATAGCCCACCGGCTCGGTGCCGAGGTAGATCAAAAAGTAGTTGATGACGCCGCTGTGGATCTCGTCGTCGGTCAGGATGTCGCTCTGGTACTTATCGGCCAGTGCAGCGGCGACCTTGGGCGTCAGCTTGGTGTAATGCTGGACGAAAATCTCCTGCGCCAGCTCGGAAACCAGCTGGACGTAGCGGGTCTTGGTTACTTGCTTGAATGTCGGGTTCATAGTAACTCCTTTTGTTAAACATATGCTGCCGTAGGGGCGCATTCTATATGCGCCCGTGCAGCTTACGGCAGGTGCCGCGGGCGGATATGGAATCCGCCCCTACATTTATTCAATGGTAACGCTTGCCTTCGCCGGCATGCACGCGGCCCAGTCGCCCTCGTTTTTCAGGGTGCCGAAGCCCTCGCACAGGTGGTCGGGGCAGGGGCTGTCTACAAAGGCGATGCCGCCGTTTTCCACCCGCAGGTGGATCGTGTACAGGCCGGTGTCAATGTCATATTCGGCGTTTTTACGCAGATCAATGCGCTGCTCGACCTGCGGGTCGCCGTAGCGCAGCACCGCCGTGCGGCCCGTGCCGCCGTGGTGGGCGGCCAGCCACAGCACCGCGGCCAGCGCCAGAATTACAGCGATAAACAGCAGATTTTTTCGTTTCTCGGTCATGGCTCTCTGTCAAATTCCAGTTCTTCGGTCAGGCCGTCATACCCGGCCACGGCGGCGGGGTACGCGGTGCGCGCGGCGGCCAGGCCCGGTGCGGGGTCGGTCACGGCGGCGCTGTAGTGGGTCAGCCAGAGGCGGCGCACGTTGGCCGCGGCGGCCAGTGCGCCGGTCTCCCGGCAGGTGGCGTGGCCGTACAGCTCCGCCTTGGGCAGGTCGGCGTCGTCGGCGTAGGTCGCGTCCATGCAGAGCAGGTCGGCGTCCCGGGCGGCGGCCTCCAGCGCGGCGCAGGGGCGGGTGTCGGTGGCGTAGACCACCTTCAGCCCGCGGCGCGGCGCACCCAGCACCTGCTCCGGCGTGCAGCCGCCGACGGCCTCGCCCCTTTGCAGCGTTTTCCAGTAGGGCATCGGGATGCCCGCAGCCCGCGCCCTTGCGGGGTCGAACCGCCCGGCGCGGGGCAGCGCAAGCACATAGCCGTAGCAGGGTACGCGGTGGGTCAGCGGGAACGGGGTGATTTTCAGCGTGTCTATGTGGAATGGTCCGTCTGCGACCTGCCAGCGCACCGGGTACGCCTGCGGCCCGGCCAGTGCCGTGACGGCCTGCGCCACAGGCTCGATGCCCTTGGGGCCGTAGATCATCAGCGGCTCGGTGCGGTTCAGGCTGCCCAAGGTCTGCAAAAGACCGGGCAGGCCCAGAATGTGGTCGCCGTGGTAGTGGGTCAGCAGCACCGCCGAAAGCCGATACGCGCTGACGCCGTACCGCCGCAGGCCGACCTGCGTGCCCTCACCGCAGTCCAACAGCACGCTGCGCCCGCCCACCGTGACCGCGGCGGCGGCCAGTGCGCGGTCCGGCAGCGGCTGCGTGCCGCCCGTGCCCAGCAGGGTTACTTTCAGCATGTATGCACCTCTTTTCCAATACTTCCCCATTATCAAGCGTATTATAGCACAAATCGGGCGGGCGGTAAAGGGGCGGGTTTGCGGTGGTCTCCCGTTTGTGGGATGCGACGGAAGCTTTGCCCTCATCAGCCGCCTGCGGGCGGCAGCTTCCCCCGAGGGGGAAGCCAAAAAAAGTTGAAACACCCCGCCCGTTTTTGTCGTATAATCTTTATGAAAGGGGGCGACGCCCATGACAGAGCACGAGTTGGACACCCTGCTGCGGGACTACGGCGGCGCAGTGCGGTCCGTCTGCCGGGCCATTCTGCCCGGCCACCCGCAGGACGCCGAGGAGGCCGAGGCCGACACATTTTACAAGCTCTGGCGCGGGGCACACCTGCCCGCAGACGAGACCCATCGGCGGCGGCTGGTGGTGCGGACGGCGCGGCAGTGCGCCATTGACCGCTACCGTGCGCTGCTGCGCCGGGGCGAGACGCTGCCGCTGGATGACCGCGACGACGCCGAGCTGGCCGTTGCGCTGGAAAGCGAGCTGGAAACCCGCGAGCTGATGGCGCAGATCATGGCACTGCCGCCGCCCGACGGGGAGCTTTTTCTGCGCAGGTACGTGTATGGCGAGACCGCGGCCCAGCTGGGCGTACATTTCAACATGCCTGCCGCAACGGTGCGCACCCGGCTGCACCGCGCACGGCTGACACTGCAAAAGCTATTGAAGGAGGGCTGACCTATGACCGAACTGGAACGCTGGATGAACGACCACCCGCCGCTGGCAGACGCCCTGACGGCGGAAGAAACCGCGGCACTGCGCCAAAAAGTGCTGGCCCGCCGCCCGAAGCCCCGGGTTTTGCGCGGCTGGCGGCTGGCAGCCGCGGCGGCAGCACTCTGCTTAGTGGCCGCGGGCGCGGTGGTGCTGGGGCTTTTCCACCCCATGAGTGCCGCCAACGAGACGAACGCACTGGTGCAGAAATACGGCGAGGTGCTGGACGAACCGCTGACCGCTGAAATCAACGGCCACACGGTCAGTGTAAAGGCGCTGCTGCGCGGGCAGTACACATTACGGATATTGTACGATGTGGATAATGCGCGCGGAATGGAAGGCGATGATTTGGTGTGGGACACCGCGAATTTTACGCTGTACAAGCCCAAAGGCGCCAGCGAGCGGAAGTGGGACTACGGCGCAAGCAACGTCGATGTCGGGCCGATCAGCGGCTATGCCGTCGGCCCGTGGGATGGCCGTTATGAAGCAAGCGAGAACGACACGCTACCCTGCTTTGTGGATATACCTCTTTTGTACGAGAAAGGCAACAATCGAACACTGTATATCGGCGACCTGACAAACTATAGCGCCAAGGCAAGCGTAAAAATCACGCTGCCGGATGCGCCCCCAACACTGACAGTGAATGTGAAGAAAACCATCGCGCTGAAGGGTGGACACTGGTTCCATTATGATATGACCGACGAAGAAGCCGAGCAATATCCCGACGCAACGTTTGACATTCAAGAGGTTCGTATTGAACCGCTGGCGGTCAGCGTCATCGGCATGAATCACGGCAGTCTGCCGCTGGGCGATACCTCGCGGTACGATGTGCAGTCCCGCGTAAAGCTGTTCCGCGCCGACGGCACCGAGTTGACCTACGGCTGGGACGGGGAATTTTACAAGGGTTCCTATGGCCGCGAGAACAAAAATTCCGGACAGATGACCTTGCGTGTTGACAGCTACGACCTCCTCGACCCCGAGGCCGTGGCATGGGTCGAGATCGACGGGGAGAGGTTTGAGGTGGAATAAGTGGGAAAGGACGGTTACAGGAAACCACCGGGCCGGGCGGCATATATGCCGCCCCTACGAACCGGCGGATGATTTGCGGCATTCAGAGGCAAACGCGGAGGGGTCAAGACCCCTCCCTACAGGCCTCCAAAAGCCTTCCCCCTTGGGGGAAGGTGGCCCCGCAGGGCCGGATGAGGGGGAAACCGCCCGGCAGCAGCCGTTTGCCTATAATGTGCGGGCCGGGCGTGCCCGGCCCCTACGAACCGGCGGATGATTTGCGGCATTCAGAGGCAAACGCGGAGGGGTCAAGACCCCTCCCTACAGGCCTCCAAAAGCCTTCCCCCTTGGGGGAAGGTGGCCCCGCAGGGCCGGATGAGGGGGAAACTGCCCGGCAGCAGCCGTTTGCTTATAACGTGCGGGCTGGGCGTGCCCGGCCCCTACGAACCGGCGGGGGCAAGCCCCCTCACAGAAACAAAAACCAAAAAAGCACCCGCATGGCGCGAGCCATGCGGGTGCTTACTTTTTATGTCAGTATCAGCCGAACATATTGATCAGGATACCAGCGGCAACGGCGGAGCCGATAACACCGGCAACGTTGGGGCCCATGGCGTGCATGAGCAGGTAGTTGCGGGGGTTGTACTCCTGGCCGACCTTCTGGGAAACACGGGCGGCCATGGGAACGGCGGAAACACCGGCGGAGCCGATGAGCGGGTTGATCTTGCCGTGGGTGACAACGCACATGACCTTGCCCAGGAGAACACCGCCGGCGGTGCCGACACCGAAGGCGACGATGCCCAGAACGATGATCTCAACGGTCTGGATGTTCAGGAAGGTGGCGGCGTTGGTGGTGCAGCCGACGGAGAAGCCGAGGAAGATCGTGATGATGTTCATCAGCTCATTGCCGGCGGTCTTGGTGATACGCTCAACAACGCCGGACTCCTTCATCAGGTTGCCCATCATCAGGCAGCCGACCAGAATGGCGGCGTCAGGCAGGGTCAGGGCAACGATGATGGTGACGATGATGGGGAATAGGATCTTCTCGGTCTTGGAGACACGGCGGGGGGCCGTCATGACGATCTGACGCTCTTTTTCAGTGGTCAGGGCCTTCATGATGGGCGGCTGGATGACCGGCACCAGCGCCATGTAGCAGTACGCGGCAACCGCGATGGAGCCCAGCAGGTGCGGGGCCAGCTTGGTGGTAACGTAGATGGCGGTGGGGCCGTCCGCGCCGCCGATGATGCCGATAGCGCCGGCCTCCTGGTTCGTAAAGCCCAGGATCTTAGCGCCGACGAAGGTGAAGAAGATGCCCAGCTGTGCGGCAGCGCCCAGCAGCAGGCTGGACGGGCGGGCGATCAGCGGCTCAAAGTCGGTCATCGTGCCGATGCCGAGGAAAATCAGCGGCGGGTAGATGCCCAGCTTAACGCCTAAGTAGATATAGTCGACCATGCCGCCGGACGAGCCGAGCAGCGCCCAGTCGATGTGGTTGGTCTCGTTGATGAAGATGTCCATGTGGAAGATGCCGTCGAGGGGCAGGTTGGTCATCAGCATACCGAAGCCGATGGGCAGCAGCAGCAGAGGCTCAAACTGCTTGACGATGGCCAGATACAGCAGCACGCAGGCCACTGCCAGCATGACGGCGTACTTCCAGCCGCCCTCGGTGAAGAAGATCTGTGCCCAGCCGGACTTTGCGAAGATCTCCGCAATATTGGTAAAAATCGCACCCATTTCCGTACCTCCTTACATAAAGGGCGTCGTGTGCTCACGCACGCCGGCGTCGCCCCAGGCACCGCGGCGGGAACCGGCGGCAGGCTTGGAAACGCGCTTGATGCCGCGGATGACGGCATTGCCGCCGCACACAGAGGCCACGGCAGCGGAGATCGCGGCGATGATCTCGCCGGGGATGGAGCCGTTGTCAGCCTTGGCCGCAGGGGCGGCGGGCTTGGCGGCAGGGGCAGCCTTGGCAGCGGGGGCCTTCGGCGCGGCAGGCTTGCTGTTCTTCTTATTGTTGATGTTGTCGAAGATCTTGCCTTCCAGCGTGATGATGAGGCACAGGGCCACCAGCATCGCGAAAACCAGTGTGATGCTGGTCAGCACAACGGTACCGTCACTGGCTTCAAGGGCAAGAAGAGCTAGGTTGGGCATGGATGATCCTCCTTTGAATGGTAGCAGCCCCCGATAAAGGGCTATTTGATGATATTATAGCACAAAGAAAATTTTTTGGGTAGATTTTTTTACAAAAAAATGAATAAATTTAGGGAAATGTACAGATGGTGCATGTAGGGGAAAAAGATATGGCGGCAGGTTTACGTCAACGATTGTAGGGGGCGGCGTCCCCGACGCCCCGCGTGAGGGGCAGGATTTCCCCCTACGAATGAACCGTGAAAGGGATATGCCGGTAAGCTGCGGGCCGGGCATGCCCGGCCCCTACAGGGCGGCGATGGGGAAACGGGATATGGCGGTAGGTTTCGGCGGGGTGAGGGCACCCCGCCCTACGCACGGGTTTGATGTGGGGTCGTAGGGCGGCCAGCCCTCTGGCCGCCGTGGCCGTTTGCGGCGGTGGGAGGGTGCCCGGGAGGGATGAATCCCTCCCCTACAGATTGAATCGTAAAAAGGATATGGCGGTAAGCTGCGGGCCGGGCATGCCCGGCCCCTACAGGATGCACAATTTTTCAGCGGTATTTTCGGCTGGTTGTACAGCATTTTCTACAAATATGAAAAAATACATCCCCGCCCTCTTGACTAGGCCGCAACTCTGTGATAGCATAAGCGCAATGAAAGAACGGCAAAGGCGCCGGACAGTGTGATTCTGTCCGGCGCCTTTCTGTTTTGCAAAGTAAGAGAGGGGTTCTGTTCTATGTACAATTCCGCAGACGTTACATGGACACTGGTTGCGGCGTTTCTGGTGTTCTTCATGCAAGCGGGCTTTGACTTGTGCGAGGCTGGCCTGACCCGTGCAAAAAATACCGGCAATATTCTGATGAAGAATATGATGGATTTTTGTATCGGTACGCCGTGCTACTGGCTCGTCGGCTTCGGCATCATGTTTGCCGGTTCCGGTGCGCTCATCGGCGGGTTTGATCCGTTCATCCGCGGCAGCTATGACTTCGGCACGCTGCCGGTCTGGGTCTACGCGGTGTTCCAGACTGTGTTCTGCGCCACTGCCGCGACCATCGTCTCCGGCTCGATGGCCGAGCGCACGAAGTTCAGCGCCTACTGCTGCCACTCCGCCGCCATCAGCCTGATCGTCTACCCCATCTCCGGCCACTGGATCTGGGGCGGCGGCTGGCTGGCACAGCTTGGCTTCCATGATTTTGCCGGCTCCACCGCAGTTCACTTCGTCGGCGGCGTCACGGCCTGCCTGGGCGCCTGGATGCTCGGCCCCCGCATCGGCAAATACAACAAGGCCGGTAAGGCCCGCGCTATCCCCGGCCACAACCTGACCGCGATGGCTCTGGGCGTTTTCATCCTGTGGTTCTGCTGGTTCGGCTTCAACGGCGGCTCCACCGTCAGCATGACCGGCGATGACACGATGGTTTCCGCAGGTCTGATCTGCTTCAACACCAACCTGGCCGCCGCGCTGGCTACCGTTGCGGCGCTGATCGTCTCCTGGGTGCGCTACGGCAAGCCCGATGTCTCCCTGACCTTCAACGGTGCGCTGGCCGGTCTGGTCGCCATCACCGCGGGCTGTGACGTCGTTGACCCGTTCGGCGCGGCCATCATCGGCATCGTCGCCGGTGTGCTCTGCATCTTCTCGGTTGAGTTCTTCGACAACGTTGCCAAGATCGATGACCCCGTCGGCGCTGTCTCGGTGCACTGCATGAACGGTGCGTGGGGCACCATCGCCGTCGGCCTGTTTGCCACCGAGGGCGGCCTGTTCTACGGCGGCGGCTTTGCCAAGCTGGGCATCCAGCTGCTGGGCATTGTCAGCGTGGCGGCCTGGGTGCTGGCCACGATGTTCATCATCTTCACGGTCATCAAAAAGACCATCGGCCTGCGCGTCTCCGAGAAGGAGGAGATCGACGGCCTGGATTACCACGAGCACGGCCTGGCCAGCGCCTATGCAGGCTTCGCCATCAATGATCCGACCTACGCCGAGCTGGACGTGAACGAGAACACCGATCTGGGCGAGGACGACATCACCAAGGCCAGCCCCGAGAAGATCTCCGCCGCGGTCAAGGTCGTCAAGGACGCCCCGCTGCCCGCCGAGCTGGATTCCGGCATGCACAAGGTTTCCATCATCGTGCAGCTGGCCAAGTTTGAGACCCTGAAGAAGGCGCTGAACGACATTGGCGTTACCGGCATGACCGTGACCCAGGTCATGGGCTGCGGCCTGCAGAAGGGCAGCGGCGAGAAGTACCGCGGCGCCGAGGTTGACGCCACGCTCCTGCCGAAGGTCAAGGTCGAGGTCGTCGTGAGCAAGATTCCCGTGGACAAGATCATCGACACGGCCACGAAGGCCCTGTACACCGGCCACATCGGCGACGGCAAGATCTTTGTCTACAATGTAGCAAAGGTCGTAAAGGTCCGCACCGGCGAGCAGGATTACGCCGCGCTGCAGGACGTAGAGTAAACATCTCCCTATTATAATAAGGTATAAAGGTCAGTAAGCCAGCCCCTTCCGAAGTGGGATTCGGAAGGGGCTGGCTGTTTTGTGGGTAGGATCGCGGCGGCGGGAGGTGGACGGCGGGGGATGAATTTTTCCCTGCGGGCGGAACATTGACGGGATTTGGCGGGAAGCGGCGGAGGGGTCAACGCTTGGCGGCGCACAACGAGCGCCGCCAGTTTGCTTCGCAAACACGCTCGTGCG
>OGZI01001340.1_pt1 | contig 25165 bp, 20 predicted proteins | sample 1576711 | NCBI WGS metagenome assembly OGZI01 (sample SAMEA3541482, study PRJEB24748) | human gut metagenome | biome: human gut; feature: human-associated habitat; material: faeces | place: China | collected 2012
GGGCTTTTTTAGCTACCCAATGTCAATTTTGGCTATGAGTCAAGAATGCTCTGGATGGGTAGCTAAAAAAGCCCCGTCCCAAATTGGCTACTTGCGGAGGGCATTGTCTAGGGTGGCGGCCACGATCAAGGGGTCGTCGGTGCCGGCGAAGAGGCGGATGGTACTCCCCTGCTTGCCGCGTGGGGCCGAAAGACGCGTCGTTGCGCCGCCGGCAGGCGATGTGCGAAACTCCCCCGGCAAGGCATCGAATAGCTCGCCAGCCGTACGGTCGATAAGGTCAAACGCGACTGCCGGACCAAAGCCGTGTTCGAGGATTCCCGTTGCAACCGCATGGTCGGGATGCGAGGTCAGCCCGGGATAGCGCACGTTGCGCACCATCTCGTTTGCGGCCAAGTACTCGGCCAGCGCACGGGCACGATCGAAGTGCGCCTGCATGCGGGCATCGAGCGAGGAAAGCCCGCGCTCCAGCACGTGGGCCTCCTCGGTAGAAAGGTCGAGTGCCAAAGCACCGCAGCCCGCAAACGACGTATGCGCGCACTCGGCAGCGGCATCCACACGATGGCGCTTGAGCTGCGAGCGCGCCACCGAAGCGGCAACGAGCTTGCGCGGAGCCTTACCTGCGCAAACACGGTCGAGCGCCTCAAGCGACAGGACGGCACCCAAACGCAGCAGATCGCAGCCAAAAGCCGACGCCACGGTGTTGTCCACAACCAGCAGCGCATGAACCTCACGAGCCGCGCGACCTAACGCACGAAGATCGGGGACGCGCAGACCAAACCCGCCGATGGAGTTGACGAACCACCACAGGTGCGGCCCCTCGGCATCAAACGAAGCATCAAAGCCCTCGGACGCAGCAGCAAACGCCGCAACCGACGGCTCGCCCACCATAGCCACGTCGCAGGCATCAAAGCCGCGCGCAAACGCATCGGCAAAGTCATCGGCAAACGCAACCAGGCGGTCACCGGGGCGCACAATCCCCAATTGCGACAACGCTGCTGGCACATGCGAGGCCGCGAGCAACCGCGCTTCACGCGCGCCGGTCCTCAAAGCCCAGGCCTCTTCTAGCTGCTGTACGCCCATGCGGTACCGTCCCTTCAAAACAAAAACCCACGATGCGGGTGTTCCCCGCATCGTGGGCAACGGCTGCAGTATAGCGCCGATTGGCGACTGAACGCCTAAATGTTGAGCGCGCGGTAGATCACGTAAGCCTAGACATTCATCAGCTGATGGCCGAGCTTGAGCGTCTTTAAACCGCTCTCCCCCTCCACGCCATCGAGCGTATTGAGCAACATATTAGTCGCCTCGACGCCGCTGGTCAGGTAGCCGTAATGCACGGTGGGAATGCCGCCCGTCAGCGCGCGCAAAAATGCGTTGTCGCCAAAACCGCTCACGCGACGCACACCCTCGCCCATGCCGCGAACCTCGTCAAGAGCGCGCAGGGCGCCGGCCGCCATAGTATCGGTCGCGCAAGCGATAAACGAAACATCGGGATCGACGGAGAGCAGTTCGCGTGCAGCGCGATAGCCCGAGTCGAGCGTAAAGGACCCCTGGCAAATCAGGCTCGGATCAAGTGCCACGCCCGCGGCGCGCAAGCCGGCCTCAAAACCACGACAACGGTCATAACCGGCGGCACGGTCTTCCTCGGTAACTCCGATGTAGGCGATCTTGCCCTCAGCACGCTTCGCGAGTGCCTGACCCAGCTCGAAAGCGGCCTCGTAATCGTCGTGATAGACGCACGCCGCGCCCTCGACATGTTGGCCAATCAACACAATGGGCACACGGCACGACTCAATCGCCCGGCGATGCTCGCCGGTAATCATAGTTGCCACCAGCACAATGCCATCGACCGGATGGTTTTGGAATAAACCGAGGTATTCGAGCTCGCGATCGGGGACGTTATCGGTATTGGCAAGAAGCATCTGGTAGCCGCGGCGGCCAAGCACCTGCCCGATGCCCGCCGTAATGCGGCTCACCGACTCGGAATTAATCTTAGGCACGATGACGCCGATGAGCTTGGTGGAACCGGTTCGCAGCGCGCGAGCCTGGCTGGATCGCACGTATCCGGTCAGCTCAATCGCCTGCTTAATGCGCTCGGCCTTGTCCGCCGAGATATACCCACCATTGAGGTAGCGCGAGACGGCGGCGCTCGAAACGCCCGCCAGCTCGGCCACATCTTTCATCTTTACCACGAGCACCCCTGTCGTTGAAATCGCTTTCACCATGATACCCGTGCGGAGCTACATGCGTGTCGCAAGACGGGACGTCACGGTCAATTTAGCTGTCGCAGCACGGGCATCGCAGGGCTTCAACTAGAAACTTCGAAATATAAATGCCGAATCAGTCAGACTACCGATTCGGCACCCCGTTACATTTGCACACAGCGGCAGGCAAAATCCAACTCGAGAACAACTTACTCACTTTGGAAAGACGCATCGCTGTCCGCTGCCAATTCCGAAGGAAGAATTGCCGGCAGCGTCAAAGCCCCCATGGGCGAAAGTCCAGTAACGACCATCAGATAGCTCTTAGCGTGACCATACGCCATGGAAATCGCATTAGAGAGAAGATAACGGCGCGCTTCATCGTCTGAAATGTCGAACGGCATTTTTGTTGACACCGAAATAGCAACCGTCACATCAGCGCGCATTTTTTCCTTTGCATCGTCCCTATCAATCAGACTGCCACACACATACAGCTTTAAGTCTGCACGCTCGCCCGCCTTGTTCCTCAATAGATGGACGTCCTGATAGCTAACGTCAACTTTTAAATCCATATTCTGGGAGGGCTCATTCTCGATATGAAAAGTTGAGTCGACAACAAACAAATGAACAACCTGAATAGGCGCAATGAAATCCTTGCTCATGCAGCCAAACCTCCCGGAATCATCTCAAAGTTCAATCGTTTCGCCGAGCAGTCGCTGTTAAATGAAGACCATTGTTCTCGGACAGAATTATTAGACGAAGAAAACGGCGCCTCATTCGAATAACTGGAAATGACCTGAGGAATGATTTTGATACCCAACGCAAGCTCAAACTTTGCGATTGTTTTCAGCGTCATGTTGGGCTGAGAATTCAACAATTTCGAAAGCGACTGAAGACTCACGCCCATACGCTTTGCCAGCTCACTTTTACTCAAGCCCGAGCGCTGCATCTCGCGATGAACAATAAACTCAATATCTAGTGCGTGCTCATAGGCACGGGTTTCGCTCGTTTCCGTTTGCGCGTAAAAGTCTGATAAATCGACCTTAACCATTACAAGTCTCCGTTTCGTAAGCGGGCAAAAAAGCCGACGCTATGACTCCAAAAGCTGCTTTGCTATCGGGGCCAACTGTTTTGCGCGTTTAATTTCTTTGGAAATATTTCCCGAGCCTTGATGGCCCTTAAACCAAAAAAGCAAAACAATCTTGTCCACGCCTTGGCAAATCGCGTAGACCATTTCTCGATTAACCCCATCAAAACCCTTGAGTTCGTATAGTCCAATCTTAGGCTCGATACATCGAAGCTTTGACGTTCCAGTGACATCCTTTAGCCCGTAATCATAGATTTTTGAAATCTGATTGATCATTTTACGGGCGGTAAACTTCGTTTTAGGATCAGACATCATCTTCTGAAATTGAGAGTTCTCAGGAGAGGTGGTTAGTTCCCAAAAAGGTCGTCCCTCGGGATCAGCATATTCGACAAGTTCATAGTCACTAACCAAAGGCCACCCCCTCCGCCTCAGATAAAACCAAATGTGGTTAACTTATAGGTTAAGTTTAGTCAAATTCAAATACAGGGCAAGCCCCAAGCCGAGTTCAAGCAATCTGCATTATTAGCTCAGAAAAATGTGGGAAAGAAGCGGCAGAAACTACATTGGCAAATAAGGCCCCCGCGAAGTGCCCGAACTTTTATGGTGACCAACAAAATACCTAGGAAGACGAGGGCAAGGCACGCAACCGCCCAATCACCGTGGCCGGTCTTAGGGAGCGCGGCGGCTTGCGTTGTTGCGGGCTTGGTCTTTTTGGTGGTCTTGGTCGCAGGCGTCTTGATAGACGCGGGCGCGGGCTTGGCGTCCGACTTGGGCGACGAATCAGGCGTGGGGGGCGGGTTTTCACTGGGCTTGGTCTCATCACCGGGCTTTTCTTCGCTACCGGGCTTTGTATCCCCCGCGGGATTGCCACCGGTGGGCTCATCGATACCGGGCTGGGTCTTCCCCGCCGGCGGCTGGGCGCCTGTGGGTTCAATTACCACATGCTGAGCAACGACCCCACTGACGTCAATCACGCTGGAGCTACCAAAGGCCCCGCCCGTCGGCGACACAAACAGTGCAGACGTAAGCGAGCCGCTCTTGCAGGCAACGCCCGCGCTGGCGCCGGTCGCATCCACCCAATGGGCATCCACGACAAACCGGCCATCGGAGGCGTACACGCCAAAGAAGCGGCAGTCCTCGCCCGATCCGCCGCTAGCAGCAACAACGCGTGCGCCGCCCAGCCGGGGCCCGAGACACCCGGCTCGTCGTAGGTCTGCCCCGCGATGGTAAGGCCATCCGCACCCACAGCATAAGAAGGCCCGCCCAGCAAAACGCATAGGCAGGCCAGGCGAGTCTCGAAGAAGCGCGAGACGGCCTCATGCTGGAGCTGCCGCATCACGTATAGCCAACGAAGCGTGGGCGGGACGCCACCAATGGGCAACGTCCCGCCCGCTCTGCGCAATCTCATGCGCATCCAACTTGTAGAGTAAATTCATCGCACGCGTCGATTACGACCCCAATATTTCCTTAGGAAACACACTCGATAAATCGTTAACACCCATAGCGAAAAGCACCTTTGCGCTGGCATCGTTGCTGAGCTCGTCGCTCAACTTAAGTGCATCAAGCAGTATATTTCGTCGTAACATCTTATAGTCATCCTCAGTCAGCACTAGCTCAAGATCGCTTAAAACCCCTACTAGATTAACATCGCGAGACGGAGACACCCTCGCGCAGAACAGACGCTCGTCATGCGCGCAGATGTTTCGAAAATCTTTGATGTGATCGTATGCGAGCCTTAGCCTTCGGGGGCTGATGCGCTTATCGACTTCATGCGTCTCGGAATAGAGATCGGAAAACGACTTGGCAATGGAATTTCTCATGCTTTCTGGCTGAAACTCGTAGAACTTGAATGCCTGACCAAGCATCAAATAATTCATAAGAATCCATACCGGCGTATTGTCATGATTATTTTCATAATGACGAATGTAGTCCCTTTTATAATCACTATTCCATTTTTTAGACCTACATAGCACCTTCTCGAAATCACCGATAAGCGTGTCGATCTTTTTTCGATAGCCGGCATCAGCACGATAGGAATCTCTATCAAGGTATGCTTCTGGGTTATCTTTATGAGCCATGGCAAACCGATAAGAGCAGACGGTCTTAAGAACTGCTTCCGCCTTGTTAAAGTGCTCAAACATGAGCAAACGCAATGAACGGTCAAATTCGAATAAACGATATATATCAGAAAACTTCGTACCTTTCACGAATAGCTCGTGACAAGAATCTCCACGCTGGTCGAGAAATAAATCCTTGTAGCCGTTAATAACCGGATAGTATCCCTCGCGCTCCAAAACTAAACGAGTATTGTTATCGCATTCGAGTCCACGGCCTTCAAGAATAGCAATCTGCTCATCAATAGATTTAAATGGTTTATCCATTTGGACCCCTTAAACGCGAAAACCGCCTTTCGGCGGTTCCCACGGACCAAGCCGGACGTACCGTCGCAAGGCCTCATCACAACGACTACTTTAAGGGAGAACTCGGGGCCCGTCAATCCGATATCACCAATCTGAGCGAGACCGACATACGCCAGCGCTGCGAGGTCGGCCGATAGCAAAAAATGGGCACCGAAATCGGCGCTATCAATCAGGCGCCACAGCAAAAGAGCACCGAAGTCCACGTTAGCTCCGGTACTCAAACGCGTCATCGGCGGTGTCGCATCGCGATATTAAGCAATGCTCGAACAGGCAGCTGCTCAGGAAGGCAGCCTCCGTCTAGTCATTCGCAACATGCCAGCGAATAAACCAGTTGGAATCACTCGAGAGCTCACCAAGTAACTTCTGCTCGAGAGTAGCATCATCAAATTTCCCCTCCTTGCATAAGCGTACAAGCTTAAATGCAACATTAGGGGAAACATCGTGTAACGATTGAAACGCCAAATCGCTAAAAGAGCCCGCTTCCCATCTACGATAGCCTGCAGCAATGCTTGCAAGCAATATTGCACGCACAGCAGAGTCCTCACTAAGCAAAATGCTCGAACAGATTGCAGAAACGACGTCACAGTACCGATCGCAGATAGAATTACAAACAATCAACTGCTCAAGCACTTCCAAATACGCACGCTGACCGGAGGCAGTAAGTGTTTCAAATTTTATGCCAAGCGTTAGGAACTCTATGTCCTTTGCAAGGCCAGCAACCACTTTTAGGGCCAAACATCTTACAGACCATGCACACGAATCCATTGAAGCAGGATCTCTAAATTCCGGGGCTTTTGGCCACTCATCTGGAAGTTCAGAAATCAAATCCGTCCAACCGTCTGGCAGAGCTTTTCCATCACGCACACAACAGCATGCAAACTTGTTTAATACGGTCATAGCCTCTCCTACAGAGCAAGGTAATCCCTGATATGTCGGAAGCTCTTTAAGACAGTGTTCCAGAACGCGAGACAGGGATGCGCTAAATGACTCTGAAGAATCATCATCGAGCGACCGACATAGCAGAGAAGAAGGACGAACGGAAAATCCAGAGCGAAAATCAGAACGATTATTCGAATCGAATTGCGTACGCAATTCATTGATACAAGCCGTCTCCGTATTGCATGAAGGAGATTTGTTGTCAGAATAACAACCCTGCTCAACAGCGGAAAGGCGCTCCACTTGCTCCTCACTCAGAATAGAATAGCCGCAACGTTTCCCAACACCTCCGAATACGCCAGCGGAGAAATTATATTTGAGCAGTTCGTCAGAATTCGATTTAAGGCTACGACCCAATTGATTAACGAGTTCATTATCAATTTTGTCTAAATCCATTCCGCCAACAACGTCCGAAACATCAGAAGCGTCGGTATATAAATGTTGGTCGACAATCTGGCAAAGTAAATTAACAAGTGACTTCTCATCAACCCTCATCTTGATCATATCTATCGCTTTGATCCACTTTGATGCAGATTGTCGAAAATCATTTACAACGCTTAACGCACTCCAAGCATCGCGAATAGTATCATCCGAAAAATAAGGCGCGCATTCCTTAATGACGACGGCTCTCGTACTCGGACGATATGCCTGTACCGTCAAAGAAGTCAGACGCCACAGTTCCTCGGCACACGACGGAAGGTAGGACCTTAAACGATCGCTCTTGTAAGCAAACCTTTTCTCAAAGCCCTTAGCATCCCCCTGAAGAACAAGAAGCTTAATTCCCTCAAGCTCAAGTTTTGGCCAATTGTAGATAGAGGAGTAGTCGATAAGCGAATTGGCAAGCAGGCCGCGAGCATAGAGGGCGCTCGAAATGCTTCCGCACAATAATGAACTAAATAACAAACATGATATATTCGACAGGACGGAAGCAAGGCTGGCATCATGTCGAATCGTCGTGTAAGGATTAATTGACATCGCCTCTCTCGAAGCGTTTAGGACAGCGGTTCCCACCTCCTCTTCAAACTTGAGTGCAAGGGGAATGTAAGATGGAGCGGAAAGCGCATCGATTTTTTTCTGAATTGTCAACTGAGTGCCAAATCCATATTCGGAAAGCATGCCAGCGACAGTCCTCTTGTCAATTAAACAATTACCATAAGCCCAACAATCTTTCGATTCTATTGAATCACAAGCAAGCTGGAGTAATTCATAGCACCTGGAATAGCGGCCTTCAATAGAAGCGTCAAGAGCGTCAAGCCTTAGTGAAAGGGTGTCTCTGGGAATACCGCTGTCCTTCATAGTTTCCAGAATGACGGCCTTGAATGCACCGACCGAAAAAGGGGTGCCATATAGAAGCCAATTGACCGCTTTCTCGCCAAGAAAGAAGAGATAAGGATTGTCAGACTTTCTCTCAAGCCAATCAGCATGGTAGTTAAATTTTTTTGAAATCAAGGCAACCGAGGAACCAAAAGCATCGAGAACATCTTCAGGAATAGAGACAGGAGCAATATCAGTAAAAACCGCCGATCCACCATCTTCAATTTCAAATCGTCGATTGTGAAACAAATCGACCATCACGTTGTTAAGTTGGTCCATCAGATAAGGAACAAGACCTGAATCATTCGGCCGCCCTACATACGTACACGCATCCATTTCTCTGGCATAACGAAGCAGAGAATCGATTTCCGGCGACGTCCCAGACTCAAGCTTAACAAGCAAGAGTGGCTTTCTGAGCCTGATAGCATGATAAAGCTCTCTGCTAGTTCCTGGCCTCAACTCTGATCGTATAATTCCAATTACTATATCGCTTTGCGCCAAGTGATTAAGATAATAAGAGGATGATGGCTCAATGCTCGCATGAAACTCGATGGCAAAGGGCTTAAAGATATCCGATTTCAGCAAAGCGCAATTAAGCTCGTTCCTCAGCTGCTGCCAGCTAAAATCGCCTTCATCGCGCATCGAAGAGCTAACAAACACCTCAATACGGTCACGATCAATAACCTCAGCGTCCATCTTGTTAGCACCCATAGAACCTCCCAATCGAATAGACCCATAAAATATCAAGCGGCGCGGACCTATAGCGTTGGCAGCAAAACAATCGAAAGGTCTTGATGCGTAAGCACCTGGATCCGCCAACAACGACAGCCGCATTTCCTCATCGTATGACAGCCCAACACCCTAAATTTTTTCTTCGTGACAGTCGACGGATTTTAAAGTTTCAGCCAACTCGTTCAGCATAGTTGTAAGGCGAGCAATAATTCTTTTCGCATCTTCCCTATGGTCTTCGGTGACCACATCACCGTGAAGCTTATCGTATTTTGAACCCTTGCCGTGTGCCGCCCCCGCCGATCGGAGCTTCTGAAGGTCACGGAGGGGCTTGATGTCAGCCATGATGTTATTTGTGCCGAGATAGGCCTCCAACTTATTGAGACTCCCTTTTGAATCAGAACCCTTTAGAGAACTCTCATCGATGTAGTCGACAAAAGCTCTCGTGAGGGCCATAATCACGGCCTCAAATTCAGGCTCGCCATTACCAGATGGAATGTGGATTTGTTCAAGAATGCCTTCGTCTGCACGGTGGAAAGGCCTGAACAGCGCCAAGCCAAACCGTTTCCTCCATGCCTTATCAAGCTCCATGCGCGCCCGCATAAGCATGGAAACAGGGCCTGACGGATCCTTAACCCACATATTGAGCAAATCTGTCTTGAACACCTCATCAGAAATATGCTGGTCAACGGGCGACATCTCAAAAGAGAGGAAATGGGTGCGCTCGCTCTCGGGTAGGTCGCGCCCCAGATCGCCGAGATACACCATGACTCTGTCTGGGTCGACATTGTCAATCTCGCACCTCCACTGGCTCCCGCATGAAATGTGACGCTCGCTTACATCGAAGCTAGGGTCGTTCCTGTACTTATCAAGCACGGCGGGCTTGAAGAAGACGGGGGTTAAATAATGTGTTGCGTGAGGCTCCTTATCAAATTGGGTGCCAAGCTTATCCGGGTCGGATGTGTATCGAACGAACGAGCCGTCAGGCCGTTCGTCGATAATGAACTCGGGGTAATGTTCTTTTTTCTCATCGTACGGCCATACGCCGCAAGTCTCGACGTGGCCGGGTTCGATAAAACTTCGAGCGTAGATCATTGACAGCAGATAGTTTTCATCAGTATCGCTCGTGTACCAATGCCTGATATGGTAGTTCTCCCCAACTTCATCACGCTCCGCAATACACTCAGTGCTCCCCAGGGGAAAGCTGGGCGCAGACGCCAGTCGCGCGTCCACAAAGTAGACGAAAAGGCATTGCTTAGCCGCAATGAAGCGAAATAAATACTTGGTCCTGACGCGCACCTCGTCTCCAGCAATGTCGACAACTTTTTCTCTCTCGGCACACTTATCGATGCCGTAATAGCAACCGTCTCCGTCGCGGAAGAGTTCGAACAGCATGATAAATTCTTGGTTGACCAGAATTTGCGCTTGGTCAAGCGGATAGAAATACTGCTCGGCAACAATAAAGTCATAGCCTTCGTCGCGACCGTTATGATAAGTGGCGTCATCTCCATATATACAGAAGCCTGGTGAGAAGCTGGAGGCGTTCTTCAGCCAATCATCGCCTGCAAGGATCTCCTGCTTTCGTGTAAGGTCGGCAAAACAGGCGAAAACTGAAGGCCTTCCGTTAGCATCAGCATGATGCGAATAGACAGTCGTCCATGCTCCGGAAAGAGGGTTCTTAATCAGCTCGATTACCTTCTCCTGCCTGAACGGCTTAGCATCGAGCCCCAACTTGACTAAAACCCTTGAAACCGCTTCGTCCATATACACCTCTTACCACTTAGCGCCATCACCATTAATTAATGTGAGGATAAACCGTGAGAAATACTCGCATGCCGTAAAAGCATTTAAGGAAATTGTCCGCCACTGCAGGGACGAAGAAAAGCCACCAAAATGACAATCGGAGTTTTAAAGACAAAATGCCCAAGAGCAACAGCCATGCCCGGAACGCCATAAAGATCGACGGCAAATGGTGCCAGATGGACCTAACCTGGGACGACACAAGCGACAACTGGTACGGAGACCTTTGTTGACGAGCTGCTAAATGGCACAGAAACCATGCTCGGAAAAGGACTCCGGACTGTCCGAGAGCCAGATGCAGCGTCTCGCCGTAGCGCGCGCGGTTTATTCCAGTTCCCCAGCACTCCTGCTCGATGAATGTACCTCAGCACTCGACCCTAAAACCGAAAGAGAAATGCTGGACCGAATGCGCAATCTTGGCCGCACTGTGATCATCGTCACGCATCGGCCTGCAGCGCTGGAGGTTTGCGACCGGATAATTAGTCTCGAAGATACGCAATAGGAATCAGCAGCATCAGAACTGTCGATTTCATCGAACGGAATCACGCGCAGTGCGGCATGTGTTGGCATGGCAGAGCCCGGCATCCAATCACGGCGTAAGGTCGGCTGTTAGCAAATAACGGCAACGGAGCCCCTGCTGGCCCAGGCGCCTAAGCGCAATATGTCGGTACCGTTTCGCAATTATCAATAGCACTCAAACGCGCAAGTACGTATCAAATTTCATCTTAGCTCCAGGCAATGGCAAACAGACGGCCAGCCGTTATTTCCGCTGAATCTTAAGGCCCCTCCGATTACTAAGGAGGTAAGCATCTTTATGCTCCTTAGAGATTTCGAAGCTTGAGAGAATCTTATTCTGAGATTCAGGCGACCAATAAATATGAAGTCTTTCTCGCGCCCTCGTTATTGCCGTATAAAACACACTGTGAGTAATGCGCTCCTCAACGTCCTTCGTAATAATCAGCTTTACGGATGAGTACTCTAGTCCTTGCGCTTTATGGACAGACACCGCATACGCCACCTGAAACGGCACGATACAGTCCTCGCCAACATCCTCACCGTCTCGATCCTTGGCTTTCTTAACTGAAAAGCGCAGATACGTCTCTCCATCACGAAAATCTAAATACTCCAACCCGTCGTAATGAAGAACGGAAAGCTCGGAGGCGATAATGGGAACAGCAACCGTAAATTGCATCTCGTCTTTGGAAATTGCTTCCATTCCCACAAGACGCCCTTTTAGATTGTTATATAACAACGGATAAAACCGCTCAGACTCATTGAACAAAATTGGGTCGCCGACTTTATACGTATGATAATTCCAGACAACGGCCTCGTTCTTATTTCCCGACTGCAAGATTTTGTTCATATTATTAATGCCATAGAGGCCATCATAGTTGAGACATAAGACAATCTCATCATCATTCATTCTGCTAATTACAGAGTCATCAAGATTCGACGTAAAATCGCAAGAAATAAGAATTTCAGCGATATCAGGACTCACATTCCTGACAGCATGCCATAGTTTTAGCAAATCATCATTCTTCGTGCGCCATGGTTTATCAAATTCATGGATGCACTTATCAGGCAAGAAGTCTCGAGCCAATGAAAACCAGTTTCCAAACTTAATGGACTCAATCTGTCTCACATCGCCAACAAGCAATAGCAGTTTAAACCGATTAGAATCAATAATAGATCTCATATCGCTATTGCAGACAGTGCTGCATTCGTCAACGATTAAGATGTCGCAATCTGGCACACGATTCAAATACTTCGCGACGGTCATAAATTCGCAATTCTTATCATTTATTTTTCTTCTAAGACTATCTACGGCAGGATTTGTATTAGCGATAGCAAGTTTGCTTTCATTTTGCAGAAAAGCGCAAACGATGTTGACCATAGTTGTTTTTCCGGTACCAGCCGAACCGTAGATGAACGCGACGCTCGTTTCGGCAAACATGGACTTTAGAGCATCTATTTTTTCTGAATCATCCAACTTGCAGCTTGGATCTTTAAGCCATGATTCACATAAAGCAGTATAGCCTTTGACCCCGGCACCAGACAGTTTTAAAAGCCCGCGTATAATACAAGTGAGTTCGTCTTCGACTCCCTTAACAAATAGATGCCCGTTCTCATGCACGAGATCCCTTGAATGATGTCTAAAATACAAAGCGCTATTAAATGAAGCAATCAGTTCATCAACATCCGAGAAGGTTGTAATTTCGGTATCCCTAAGATACAGAGCATTAGAATCGATTGTCTCCGCGGTCACCCTACGAGCAAGAAAGTTATCTTCATACGGATCTGGATCAATACATTGATACAAATCCTCGACAGCGACTACATGCCCAATAAGACTCGTGCAATACGGCTGCCGATCAAAGGGGGCACAGCCGTTTTTCAAATAAAGGTTACCGAGACGGCTATTCGGACTTACAGTCAATTGTTCCTCTATAACCCTGTTACGAGGTTTAGACAAAAGATACTTTAGAACATTAGATCCATTTGAGCCAGCACTCAAAAACTCATGCGCAGAGCTAAGCAAGGTGTGTACCGGACAGGCATTTCCCGAAGATGCTATCTCCCCCATCACAGAAATAAACTCGTCATCAGGGAGTAGAGCAATGTCGCAAAGCGTCATCCCGGTATGGGTCATTAGGTTCATAAGTGATCTATAGCTAGTGTATTGGCCAGTAAGCCACACTGCATCAGGGCCTCTAAGTATCTTTATAAGATTATTCAACTCACAGGGGCGTACTGAAACCGCATATGCATCAACAATCGTAACAGGAAGAGTAAAGCCAAGGCCGTCGATACTCGTGCGCTTAGTCGAAACCACCACTGAATAATTAGTGGGCATTCTGAAAGATGAATAAACAAGTATACGATCAAATTTGCTACAAGAATCGAATGCGGGGACAAGTGTCGTCTCATAATAGACAGAATCCCCAACAAAGAAAGGCTTAGCAGCTCTAACGTAAAAACGGTCCTTCTCAATTTCAACAGCATTGGCGTTCATGAAATCATTGATTTTATGAGCTATCTCTTCATGGTATTTAGTCAAACCGGGATCGGTGTCTAGGGGAATCTTACTCAAGTTGGCAAGAATTGTAAGACCAAGCTTATCGAATGCGTAACGTTTTAAGCACAGCAAATTCTCGTAATACTTCAACAAAAGGCGCTCTGCAGAATCTTCGCTTGGAACATAGTGCGAAACGACCTTCTGTAAATAATGATGGAACTTAGCAATAAACCGGGTCTCGCTGCTTCTGTTCATATCTTTAATAACAGCTGAACATAATTTAAAATAATCGCCTTCGATGGGCTTATTGCCGTAAGTTGCATACATTGCAATATGCTCAACAAGATGACGTAGGTAACCCACAACGTCTCTTGAAACAGCGGACCTGCCCTCAAATTCAAGTCGATCAATCGAATGCTCCACAGCGCTGTTTGCATTGCAAAGCTCTTTAAGAGGGTTTCTCATAAGCCTCGGTCCTCCATCGTAATTTTCGACCCCGCAATATGGCTTAACGGCCAAGAAATCTTTACATCGATTAAGATATCAATCCGATGTCCATCAATAATGATAGCCGCACCAAAACAACACTTCCGAGCCAAACGACGAAGCTGGGTAACGCATAATTTCTTTCGCAAATTGACAACCGTATAGCGGAACACGGCCCACGCCCCGTCATATGATTTCTAGCGACCAAACAACAAATCACCGACGAAGGGGCACGGACCACGTCTGCGAACATCGTATCAGTCGACGAGGAGTCGCTGCGCAACGACATGGAGGATCTGGTGAGGAAGACCGTCGAGGAGACGCCCAACGCGCTGCTCGACGAGGAGGCGTCCGAGCTCTTCGGGGCCTGGCGCTACGAGAGGGCGGCGGGCCGGGAGACCCACCGCAGCGGCCACTACACGAGGAGGCTCGTCACGGGCGTCGGAGAAATCGAGCTCAGCGTGCCGAAGCTCCGCGGGGCGGCCGCGAGGGCGGTGCGCGGCGGGTTCGCCGAGACGCTGGCCAGCACGGGATTCCCGCCTGAGCGCTGGCGCCAGATCAGGACGAACGACGGGATCGAGCGAATCAACCGCGAGATCAGGAGGAGGACGAGGGTCGTCGGGACCTTCCCAGACGGCATCTCGGCCCTCATGCTGGTGACGGCGAGGCTGAAGTACATAGTGGAGCACGAGTGGGGCAAGAGGAGGCACCTGGATATGTCGAAGCTGGACGAGATGGACGAACTGAAGGGAAAGGCGGAGGGCTAGAAGAGGACGGGGCCGAGGACAGCAAAATCAATTTGCAAAAGAATCTTGACGGTACCCTTCCCCAACATTCCCCAGAAAGCTCGCTGATGTTGACTGGCGTTCCCGTAAAATTAACCCCAATAAAATATGTGCGGAGTGCTGGCCTGGAGCTGCCTTCGGACCCTATTGGCTGCTCACCGAGAGGCTCCGCTATGAAACGACCCCTTTACTACCTGCTCTGCGCAATCGCGTGCACGTCCATGGCCGGTGCGACGATGCCTATGGCAGCCATTGCGGAAGCCATCCAGCCTCGAGCAACAGCCGAGCAGCAGGCGCAAGCCGACGCCACGAGCAGCGGCACAGGCAAGGTCGAAGACGGCACCGACACAAATGCGACAGCAGATACCGTAGAGGACAGCCCCGCGACATCCACCGACACCAGCGCAGTCAACACGGAAAGCGCCGACGCCACCAATGCTGGCACCGCCGCCGCAACCGGCACCCCCACCCCATCCATCCTCGCCCAAGCCACCCCCACGCCCGAGGCAATCCCCACCACGTCACAAACCGGCTACGCCAACAGCACCACGGCAAGCCAAAACGGCGTCACCTTCACCGTCTCATGGAACGACGCCCCCCGCGGGCACCGCGATGACCTTCCACGTGACCCAAGCCAACGGCTCGTCCCAGGCCAAGGCGCGCATGGACGTGCCCACCTATTGGGACGGCGGCAGCCAGGAAAGCGTCTGCGACCCGTCGCGCTCGGCATGAGCCAGCTACTACAGCCTGGGCACCGCGGGCCACGACTTTACCTTTGACTTCACGGCATCGGGCACGTACCGCATCCACTTCTACTTTATGGACAACGACAGAAACGACCCCCAAAACGACAAGGGGATCTACTACCTGCGCACCACCGCGGAGGTGACCGTAAACGACGCCGCCCGCCCGAGCGTCACGCAGATCGTCAACGACGCCGTGGACCTGTGCAGGCAAGAGACAAACGGCTCGGAATACAAAATGGCGCTGTGGCTCCACGACTGGACGCTCGACCAGCTGGAGTACGACCACAGCCTCAACTGGTGCTCGGCCGAAAGCGGCCTCACGCGCCACCAGGGCACCTGCGAGAGCTACCAGCGCATCTACTCCAAGCTCCTTGACGCCGCGGGCATCGCCAACGGCCGCATCACCGGCAACGGCCACACCTGGAACGCCGTAAAGATCGACAGCAAATGGTGCCAGATGGACCTAACCTGGGACGACACCAGCGACAATTGGTACGGAGACCTGGACCAGCGCCATCTGTACTTTGGCCTGACCGACGAGCTCATGGCAATCGCCCACTCCGATCACACGGCAAACTACCAAAAGGCCGACTACACCTACCGCTCGACCGACCTCTCCAACAATTACTTTGTGCGAAATGGCAAGGCCGATGAATGGGCCGAGAAATATGCTGACCGCATTCAGCAACACCTGGATGCCAAAGAAGAGAGCTTTTCCATCGATGCCGATAATCAGTCGTTCCCGCCGAGTATTTCGGGGATTCAGAATGGGATTGTTGCGTATGCGATGAATCAAAGGGAGTGGAAGACCGATGGTGCCAAAGTTGAACCTACGGCGGCATCTAACGTTGCTAAAGAATCGAACAGCAGATGGAGCGCTAAGTACGACTTCACAGCAAGCTATGAGACCACGTACATCATAACAACCATGCCGAAGGACTGTGAAGTATACAACGGAGCCCAAGCCGAATTCACCGTAACGGCACCAAGCGCGGCATCGTTCCAATGGCAATGCTCCGACAACGGAGGTTCGAGTTGGTACAACACGAGTATAGGCGGCGAAACTTCCAGGCAGGAAACCCTAAAGTTTGCATCCAATGCCCAGCTCGCGAAGAGGCTCTACCGCTGCCTAGTCTCGTTCCCGAACAGCAACACCCTCGTAAGCAAGCCCGCACGTCTGGTCCTTGCGGCCCGCTACGCCATCAGCTCCCAGCCCGAAGACTGCACAGCGACCGCAGGGTCAACAGCGTTCTTCGCCATCGAAGCGGAGCAGGCCACCTCGTTCCAGTAGCGATGCTCAGACAACGAGGGTGAATCATGGTACAACACGGGGGTCGGAGGCGCGACTTCAACGCAGACGAGGATCGAATTTATTGCGAGTGCGGATTTGGCAAAGCGCCACTACCGCTGTGTGGTGGTCTTCCCTGATGGGACCAGCTCAGCCTCAGGCTCTGCCCATCTAAAACTGAGTAGCTGCCAAATAACGGCGCAGCCGCAAGACACGACCGCGGCGACAGACTCCGAAGTCTCTTTTGCTGTGCAAGCCAAAGGCGCTATCTCATTCCAGTGGCAATGCTCCGATAATAATGGGAAAAACTGGTACGGCACTGGAATCGGCAATGCCGCGTCAAGGCAACCTACGTTGCGGTTCACCGCCAACGCCGTGCTTGCGAAACGCCTCTACAGATGTGTTGTCACCTTCCAAGACAGAACCACAGCCGCGACCCAAAACGCCAAGCTCACGTTGATACCGAATAAGGGTAGAATCACCGCACAGCCGCAAAAATGCATCACGAGAGTAGGATATGAAGCCGCGTTCTCGGTCGATGCCGAGAACGCGGCTTCATATCAATGGCAATGTTCTGACAACGGAGGCAGGACCTGGTACAACACCGCAATCGGAGGTGTCACATCGAAAAGTTGCACCATAAGTTTCATTGCAACCGAAGGCTTGGCAAAGAGGCTGTTTCGATGCTTAGTCTCCCTCGAAGACGGTTCGACGCAAGCCTCCGAGGCAGCCAGGCTGCTTCTACGGTAAAGGCGATCTCATACTTTGAAGCGCCCGCAAAGCCGCTACCGGATATCACAGACCCCACGGCCACCGGAGACGTACAAAGTGTCGCCAACGACCATGTCGCCCATGGGGCTGGCCAACATCACGGCGAACTCTGCGATCTCCTCGGGCATGGCGAACCTGCCAAGCCTGTTGTCCTCAGCGGAGATGCTGTCGCCCTTCTCGACGCCAAGAAGAGGAGTCGCCGTACTGCCGGGCGCAATCGCGTTGACTACAATGCCATGAGGAACCAGGGCGGATGCCATGCCCTCAGTGATGCCCTTCAGACCCCACTTCGACACGCGGTAGGGAGACCATGCGGGCTCGTTGCCGGCCGAGGATGAGACGATAAGGATATGCCCATTGCTGACCTTATCGGAAATCATGCGCTTTGCAACAGACTGCACCATGAAGTAGACGCCGCGCAGGTTGATGTCCAAGATGCGATCGTATTCCTCAACTGAAAAATCGAGAAACCCGCCCATGGAGACGTCCTCGGTGTGAACGCCGGCAGAATTGACTAGGATATTGATGGGGCCGTAGAATGCCACCGCCTCGTCGATGACTTTCGAAAAGGTCTCTGGCTCGGCAAGGTCGACAACAACCCCGGCGCAATTCCCGCCAAGCTCTAACACCACCTTGTCGACCTTCGCGCGCCTAGTGCCGGCGATGACAACATTCGCGCCGTTCTTCAGGAACGCCTTGGCGACCGCCTTGCCGATTCCGCCTGAGCCTCCCACTACGAGGGCGGTCTTCCCCTTGAGCAAGCATTCATCGCCGACGGTCTGCATCACAGGCTGTATATTCTTGGCTTTGAGAGCGACGATGCCCTGCTTGATTGCGTGCTTTAAATTCGCCATGCACCTACTCCTCGACATCCATGAACTTGCCTTTATCGGCCTCGAGCCCCTTACGATTTCGATCTATGACCAGCTTCGCGTAAAGCACGGGTGCCATGCCGCAGCATGCAATCTTTACTTTCTCGGAACGGCCGACCTCGCTGTTCTTGAACACGGACAGCCAGTTCTTCCTAACGTACGCCGTACATTCTTTCACGAGTTCACCTTCGGAGTCCATTTCATCCGCACCTATTATCTGAGTGAGTAGGAACTCGTAGTTTCGCCAGATATGCCAATCGCATGCGTGGCGAACCATCGGAGTGTCGAGAGTCAAGTTCTCTTTAATGAATTTAATATTTCCAAGGGCGTTCTTGCCATTTTGAACGTTGTAGTTGGTAAGACCGCTACCCATGTTATTCAGACGGTAGTTGTAGACCTTACGTCTACCGACGCCCACATGATTAGAGTGCTGTGCAACCTCGGTAGCAAAGTACAGACCCTCGCCGAACCAAGGAACGGAAAACGAAATATTGTTGTCGACAACTACGGAACGTTTGTACAACTTATTCCAAGGCCCTAGTCGCATAAAGGGATAGATGATGGCAGAGGTAGCGCGCTCTGCCGACCAGGTCTCTCGGACATCCTCAACAATCTGCTCCCTATCGCGCGTTGTAAAGAGATTCACCGAGTAGGACATGTCGGAGCCGGTGCTCTCTGCCAAGTCGACCAAATATTCGACGCAATCGGGCTCCAGCCAGTCGTCACCGTCCACAATCATGAGATAGTCACCCGTCGCGACACCAAGTCCCGCATTCCTAGCGGAGCAAGTGCCGCCATTAGGCTTGTGAATAACAATAGCCCTAGGGTCACGTGTAGCATAGTCATCACAGATGCGACCGCTGTCATCGGGAGAACCATCGTCAACGAGAATAATCTGGAGATTCTTATGGGTTTGAACCTCAAAGGAATGAAGAAGCTTCGGCAGAAAATGTTCAGATTTGTAAACAGCGACGATGATGGAAACAGATGGCTGACTCAAAATACGACCTTCCATTCATTATTCTAGCGAGCAAGACGGGCGGAGAACTCGCCAACGGTGTCACAAAGGAACTCCGAGGAGGACTCACGGTTGACGGCAAGCGACTCATTGACGCCCGCCCAATCAAAATCGTTGAGGCAAAGCTCTTCTGGCTGAAGCTCCGTGCTTATGCGGGAATCCAACCCGTAGCGAGAAAGAATTGCTTTGTTACGCTCCGCATACTGCTCAGGCAGAATATCGACAAAGGGCGTATTGAACAGCAGCGAAAAAGCAGTCCCGTGGAATGAATCCGTGAGCACGCAGGTAGCATTGTCAAACAGCCAAAGGAATTCATGAAGCGACGGGTAGAACAAATTCTTCCCCATCGTCTTACGAAGCGACGGACGAATGCTAACGACCTCGAGGCCGAGTGACTTGCATGCGGCAGCAGAATAGCGGTCGAATGCATCGCTTGGATGCAGGTTGTAGATCAGGCAGTACTTCCCATTCACCCCGCGGGGAGCACGAGGCTCAACACGATCAAACCAGGCCTCTTTTGAGAGCAGGTGCACGGGGTCGACAACGGTTTGCGCCTCAAGTCCCATTTCCTCAAGAGTTTTCTGCCCACTTTCCTCGCGCACTGAAAGCCTATCAAAGCGCGCAAACGCTTTGGCGGCACGTTCGCGTTCGCGTGGATCGAGGCCATTTTTACCAAAGGAGGAAGAGAAGGAGAACTTGTAGGCATCGTCTGATGCGCCCTCCAAAAGGTAGGCGCCCTCGATGTTTCCATCAGACATGATGTTCCACACTTGGTCGCCTCCCACACAAAGGACAGGGTACTCCGCAAGAAGCTTACCGAGCTCTTCTGAGTCGGTAACCCTACGGCTCTGCTTCAACAAATCACTCCTCATCGCCTCGAACTTACGGGCACCAATCGCTTTTGGAATCGCACGAATCGGACCGAGCGCGCCAGAGGTCCTCATGGCATCTGCTAAAGGAAAGTCCCGGGGGATGCGGTAGTCAACATACTCAGCATTGATACCCATTGAGGCGAACGCATCCTGAAGGGCATATGCTTGCAGAATGGAACCGTAGTTCGGTACTGCATGGCGTGACAATATACCGACGCACTTTTTCATTTCTTATTCCTTACCTTTCGCAATCGGCGGTAACACTTCGAGACGGAAACAAGTATCCGCGCGCGAGCCAAATGCGACTCACGCACATAATTGCCTCAGTAAGGCAACGGATGATGCAAATGACCTGCAAACTCGCGACTCCTATTGCAGACACGGTCAAAAGCGAAACAATGCAAAATACAGCAGATCCAACTGTGGTGAAGGTAACCTCAGTGACTTTGCCAGAGGCGCCAAGAATCGGCCAGCCGACCATCGTTGCATAGAAGGAAAACAGGAGTACGGGTGAAGCCCAGGCGATAACCCAGGAACCTGATAGATAGTCCTTGCCACCGAGCACGAGCATAACTACATCGGAAAGCGCTGCGAAAGCGATGGTGCCAATGAGCAGGACGGGTATAGAGACAAGGAGCAACTTCCTTGCAAAACCGTAGTCACCCCCCTTGACCATATGGGGGTACAGACTGTTCACAATTGGCGAATAAAGGGACTGGATGGCATTAATTGCAGTCACAGCAAGGGACCAGTAGGAAATCATCGCCTTGTTGGTAATCACGATACCAATCAAAAGCGTAGTGAAACCGGAAAAAACGACGGAGGCCATGTTCGAGAAACAATAGAGCGCGGAAACCTTCAGCTCTGAAAGCGCCTCGCATAGGGGGACGAACGTAATGGTGGTACCGAACATTCGCTTGGCGGAAATGAAAGACCAGGCAAGGGCAATAACGCTCGAAAGGATGTCGAGAATAGGAATCCACAGAATGTCATCGATAGAATGGACAACGACGAACGTCAAGGCAGTAGAGACACCCTTCGAGACAAAATAGCGAGTCGTCAATGGACCCATGTTTTCATGTCCCTGGAAAAGAAAGTCCGGAGCAACTGCCTTACCGAATACAGCGACAAATGCAAGCATGGTATATAGCATGTTCGAATGAGTAATGGGGATGAACCAGGCCACAACAACAACGACAGCGCCGGTCACTACACCAAGCAACAGGCGAGCCTCTGTCACAGCGCCGATAGCCCGGTTCTCCTCTTCGACAGTCTCGGATTTTGCTATGCGTTTAGTACCGGAAAGGTTGAAGCCAAAATCGACGAAAGTCTGGGCGAAAGTCATGAACGACACAACATACGCGTAGATCGCGTAACCCTCCGGCAGAAGCACACGTGTCAGATAAGGCAGCGTAATGAGGGGAAAAATGTACTTAACAATCTGCAGTCCGTACTGCCAAACGACATTGCTGTAGAAATGTTTGTGTTGAGAACTCAAAACTAAACTCCGAACAAACCATGAAGAATAAAGCAGGACATATCGGCGACGCTTGCGAGATAAGCCCACTGAACGACAAAACCGATAACCGCAATAATCGCAAGTGCGATATCTATAAATAGATTTACGGCATCATCCTTATGACTCAAAGAAGCTAAGACAAACAACGTTGAGCAAGGCATCGCATACCGAAAGAAAACATCTGCGGCAAAAAATACTGAAACTGCAATGCATAGGGCAGACCAAATGCCTGAAAAAACAAGCAAACCGGATTTAGAAACGTCGTAACGCCTAAACACCAAAAGGATGCAGAAAACAGCGATAGCTTCAAAATAATATCGGTACCCCATAAGCAACACACTATGTTGAGATGCCGCGGCCCATCCCCAATCGCTGAACTCACTATATACAGAAAACTTATCCAAAGCGCTCATAAATAGAGAAAGAACAGGTATCGTCCTGAAGGAGACCGGTAAGGCGGCGGAAAGCATATTTGATAAAGGAAGTAATGCAAGACTGATGCCGTAAATGGCAATCTCATTTTTTACGAAAAGCAGCACAACTCTTAAAGCTATCACCGGTAAAACAGATGAATGAGTAGAGGCGGCAAAGGCGTAAAGCAAAATCAATACAACCGGCCCGGTACGCTTCCCAAAGTCCAAATAGAGTGCCAACAGAAGCAACGAAAAAGCCGGGGTACTTTTTGCATAAGAGAGAACGTTGAAAAACGGCGGGATTGCCACTGAAATCAAAAGGGCGGCACAAGTCCTCCTAAACGACCACCCCTGAAGCACGGCATAATCGTCAACAATAAAGGCCAAGACTGAGTAAAAAGTTGCTGTAACTGCGCTTCGCAGAAGATGGTCATCATTAAATCTCGAAACAATCCAAGCAAAAAGGTTGTAACCATGAGACCCCACAGAGGAATAGACACCCTTGATTGAAAGGAGATCCCAAAATGATGTCTCACGAAAGATAGGCAGACTGTTGGTATATCGATCAATGTCAGCCATTAATGTCGTATTAACCCCATAGGCAATTGCGCCAGAGCAAAGACCAACCAGAATCGCCAGGCCCACACTCGAATGCTTCTCGGACCTAATATAAAGAATAATGAAGAAAATCGAAGCAAAAGGAAAGAGAAAGCATGATAGAAGGGCGAGGAGAAAATAGGCGTTGTTATATGCACCGGCGTCAGATTTGCGAGGAACAATGCGATGCGAGTTTATCAAATCAAGCTCGAGTGTATCCATCATCCTACGACCTTTCCGGTCAAGTTGCCGTAAAGGCTGTATATAAGATTATGAAGTGCTGGCGAAGATGCAAAAAGCCCGCAGCGAAAGCGCCAAGTCTTGCCCGCAAGAGGGTTGCCGGCGACCTTCCTGCAGCGTTTCCTCGCATTAAGGATATAAGCCTTAGCCTTGCGCCTATCGATGCATTTATTCAAATCCAGCCTCGACGCAACGCGAAGAGAGCAAAAAGCCTCAAAGCAAGCAAACGCATCTTTCAACTCAGGTCTATCATCAACCACGTCTCTCACAGTTGACAAAGACGCTTCCATGCCCTCAAGGTGCTTGTCTTCGTATTTCTTATTCGTAGTAATGGAACCCTCGCGGGCAAGATAGCCATAAAGCTCTGCGCCAGAAATACAAGCCTTATCAACACTAGAGAAGACAGTAGCTTCAACGCCAAAGTCCTCGAACAATTGTCCCTCGGGAAACGCAAGGAGCGGGAATAGTTCCCTAGCATACAGCTTCGCGCAGGCAGAGCCGGACTCACCGTTAAGCAGAAGCAACATTCCAAGAAGTTCGTCGCCGGAAACAATCTTGCCTTCGCCAATCTCTTGACACCCAAAGTCGTCAGTCGAGTCAATCTTCTTATATTCACATGTGACAAGCGGCACTCCCGTCTTCTGGGCAAGGGCAACCATATGCCCCACGGCCCACTTGTCCAGGACATCGTCACCGTCCACAAATGTGACAAAGTCGCCAGTAGCACGGGCGAGGCCGAAGTTACGAGCGGAAGAGAGGCCTCCGTTCTCCTTGTGCACGAGTTTAACTCGATCATCATCCGCAATGGTACGGGCACATATATCTGCCGTATCATCGGTTGCCCCATCATCAACAACCACAATTTCTATGTTTTTATACGTCTGGCCCATAAGAGAGCGAAGACAAGCCGCGGCGCATTCGCCCACGTTATACATGGGGACGACGATGCTTACCTTTGGGGTCTTACCGTTTTCCACTGGGAAGCCACCCCCCCCCCACAAATCGTTTAATGGGTTTAGCGGGAACCCCGGCAACGATCACGTTGTCGGGAACGTCGCGAGTCACCACCGCATTGGTACCGATAATCACACCGTTGCCAATGGTCACACCGGGCATCACCGCTGCACCTTCGCCTATCCACACGTTATCGCCAATGCGCACGGGCTTAGTAACTATCTTTCGATCATCAGGCGCCATATCGGGCAACGAGGGATCGTCGCCATAGGACCCATGACTATTATCAGATATAAAAATATTCGAAGCCATGAGCACGTTATCTCCGATAACGACACTCTCATGCGCAGAGATATGAACTCGATCGTTTATCTTGCAGTTCTTGCCGACAATTAGAGGGGTGCCGTCACCAGCAAGGTCGAAACGACAAGAATAACCACAGGTGAAACCCTCACCATAAACGAAGCGACACTTGCCACCACGAAGGTAAAAGGGGCGGCGGACAAGTCTCGCACCAGGGAACAACACCTTGGTGAGAAGTAGCGCCCACACATTTTTAAACGTCTCAGAAGGACCATATTGACCAAACATTAGGCTTCACCATCCTGCATGGCGAAAGTCTTGAGGTACTCCCCCAGCTCTTCCTCCCAGTCGGGCATGTGGAACCCGACCGACTCGAGCCTGGACAGATCGAGCGCGGAGTGGACCGGGCGCGGTGCGACGGGGCCCTCGGCGCTCGCGTAGTAGTCGGCGGTCGATACCGGCACGACCTTCTCCCCGTTGCCGTTGGCGGCCTCGAAGACGGCGCGGGCGATGTCGGCCCAGCTCCTCACGGCGCCGGAGCCGGTGCAGCCGTAGGTGCCGTAGGGGGCGTGCGTCCCCAGCACGTGGAAGATGGCCTCGGCCATGTCGCGCGTGAAGGTCAGGCGGCCCAGCTGGTCGTCCACGACGGTGATCTTGTCCAGTTTGTCGTCCGGGTCGGCGACGCGGTCGGAGAGCGCCTTCATGGTCTTGACGAAGTTGTGCCCCTCGCCGATGACCCAGGAGCTGCGCATGATGTAGTGGCGCGGGCACCCGGCCACGGCGATGTCGCCGGCGGCCTTG
>OGZI01001341.1_pt1 | contig 25162 bp, 33 predicted proteins | sample 1576711 | NCBI WGS metagenome assembly OGZI01 (sample SAMEA3541482, study PRJEB24748) | human gut metagenome | biome: human gut; feature: human-associated habitat; material: faeces | place: China | collected 2012
CGATGGATAACTTTTCAAACAAGGATTTTGTAGAGAGCTCTTTGATATCCAGCCCATGAACTTAACCAAAAATCAAACTTACCATCATCTTTTTCAGAACCTAAAGCTAATCTTCTAATATTGAAATAGACATATCCTTTATAAATAACTTGAGGGTTACTGCTTGTAGAATAGTAAGCATAGTAAGTCACACGTTTATGCTCTCCTAATTTCATATTTTCAAATCCTGATACTCTTATAGTTCTAGCTTTACCTCCTCCTTCAGTAGTAGTAACTAATCCAGCTGCATCTGTTAATTTCCATTCTTCAATATCAAAATTAAAATATACAGTTCCATAAACTTTTTTAATACAACTAAAATAAAGTTTATCTTTGCTCCATTCTTTCAAAATATTTTGTAAATAGATAATATATTGAGTAGTATAATAGCTAGTAAACTCATATAATTCTTTTTCAGCACTTACTACTTCTGATAATAAGTAATAATCAGCAAGAGTTTCTCCAGGAACATATTTACTTGTATAATCTACAACAGAAGTAAAAATATAATTCATCAAATTAGCATTTATATTTTTATTAGTATTTTTATCTGTTACCCATTTATTTATCTCATCTTGCCATTTTAATACTTTATTTTTTAATGCTATTTGCTTGGTATTAAGAGTCTGTAATAATTCTTTAGATAAGATATCCCCGACTTTAGCTGTAGTAAAGTTTGCTCCCTCTTTACTTCCTATTTTTCTTGTAAGCTGGTTGAAGGTAGTATCTAAAAATTTAAAAGAACAAGTACCATTTTTAAAATCAGGAGATTTATCTATTATTTCCATTAGTTTACTCAAGCTATCCCCTCCTTTTTTAACCAAGCTTCTATTCTTGTATGATTTTTAACACAACTTTCAAAGTTTTTATCTTGAGAATTAAATATTTTATGTGAAATTTCTCTTTGAGTAGTAGTAATTACCCAAGTTCCATCTATTGCCTTTCCTAAAGTATTTTCTCCTAAGAAAGCTCCCCATTCATGCCCAACATCAAAATATGCTAATCCATCATATGGGTCTACTATCTCCCCTGTTTCTTCTTTTATTCCTGGTAATCCTTGTGTATCTCCTTCCCAAGCTATTAAAGTTTTATGTTCAATAAATAGATAATCTCCTACTTTATAATCAACGGCTACTTCTAAAGGAACAGTAAGTTCTAACTCTACTCCAGGATATCCATATCTACTGAATATACTGTCTGATAAAGTAGCAGCAAATGTAGCTTTATCTGTAGCAGATAACTTATTAACTCCAGCTATTATATATTCATCTGGACTACTTGGAATAAGCATTCTAAATTTATTAAAAGAACTTATTGAAGTAAAATACCTTTTAATCCTTTCTTTATCTTCCTTGAAGTCTTTTTCATACTTAACTATCATATTATTTACTATGTTCTCATCAGTTATATTTTTACTATCTATTGAAATAATATTATTTTCATCAAGAGTAATTCCTTCTGTTCCAATGGTTGGTTGTCTATGTAGTTTTATTCCAAGCTTTCCATCTAAACTTAGATATGGAAATATAGCACAAGGTTTATATACATTATCTATCAACCACTCATAAGGATCATCTATAGGTTCTCTTATTTCTAAGTAGTAGTTTGAATAATATGGTCTATTTAAAACCTCTCTAATTTCATTTAGTGATACTAAATCTACAAAGTTTTCATATTGATTAGTCAAATATGGCACTTGAACTTCTAGTTGAGGTGTTGAGAATACAGCTTGAAATATTAGCTCAATACAAGTAACTGGATGTCCTTCAAATACTATAACTCTAGTTAAAATTGAATTACCATCATCATCAGTTTCTCCCTCATCAATTTCTTTAATACTAAATCCTTGCTTTATTCCATTTATAGTTTTAGTAGGCATTCTATATTTATTAATATCATCAATAGTTTCTCCATTGTATTTTGATAACTCTCTATCAAATATAGAAGCTTTTAATCTTTCTTGGAAATCAGCTATTTCAAAAGTATACTTACTTTCAAATACATCATTATCAATACTTCTTATAAGTCCTCTATATATTAATTTTAAAGTTTTATCTCCACACATAGCATAAATATCAACCATTTCTCCATATGTCATAGAGTTCCCACTATTCAATCTTTCATAAAGCCATTGGGATATAGTGTAATCAACATTTACTATATCAAATTTAATTGATGATACAGAGCATTGAGAATCTTTAGGAGTAATTGAACTTCCTCCACCATTTGGAATACTCATATATGGTAAACACTCTATATCTTCAAATATTACTCCTCTTTTAGTTGCTAAGTATAAAGGTTTTCCCTCTTCTCCACTCCTTAAACTATCATATATTTTTGCTATATAGTGATAATATTGTTTTTCTATATTCATAGCATATCAACCCTTTCATTTAACTTGATAGTTAGGTCATAATAAGGTTTACCTGTACTTTGCTTAGGAGAAATATCCTTTATTTCATAGGAGAATAAAGGGTCATCAGGTAAATTTTTAAAATCTATATATCCCTTTTTTAAAAGAATTTCTCTAGGAATATTAAGTAATTTTCTTTCTTTTTTTATCTCTATAAGTTCTCTTATTATATTTTCACATTCTTGGAAAGAAAGATATTGTAAAGATAGAGTATATTTATATTTAAACCATCTGATTATATTAAATTCTTTCCCAGACTCTGTTGTTTGATAAATAGCTCCTTCTTTATCATCAACTCCATCATATTTAATACCTTTTATTTGATAATCTTTTAGAGTAGAAATATAGACAGAAATTTTATTTTCCATTTATACACCTCCTTCTTTATTTTTATTATTAAATTGCCAATGTCCTTTTCTCCTTGACAAATATATGAAAATACAGTATTACTATATTGAGTGTAAAATATATTAAGGAGAGTGTTTATATGAAAAAATTAATATTACTATGTATTTTAGTTCTAAGTATGCTAGGGTGTTCATCAATGCAAACTGGAACTAGTAAAATTGTAGAAAATAAAAATTATACAAAAGTAACTGATAATGAAGTATTTTATATTGAGGATTTAATTACTCTTGAAAAATATTATACTGTTGCTTCTCTTTCTATACAAAATAACATTATAAGAGCAAGTAGAGATATTAGAATAGATTTAAAATTTTATCCTAATTCTAAAAATACTTATATGTTATTTCCAAACTATAGTATAGGAGCCTATAACTTTTTAAAAGGAATATTATTTTCTAATGGAGAAAATGTTCTAAATTTAAAATTTAAAAATTTCTCAAATATTATTGATTCAGATGTACCTAATATTAGATTAGAGCAAAATCAAATTGAGGATTTATTAGAAATATTAAAAAATCCTAAGAAAATTACTCTAAGAGTTTATACAGCTGATGGTTATTTTGATATATTATTTAATGATAAATTTAGAAATGGATTTATAGATTTATTAGAAATTTCATTAAAAGGATAGTTTTTCTATCCTTTTTTCTTTCCAATAAGTGTTACATTATACCCATCTTTGAGTTCCTTTTCTATATCATTTATAAATAATTTCATAAGGTTAGAATTTTCAACATTGATATAAACTGTTCCTTCACTCTCTTCCTTAGAACTTTCTACTCTATCTTCAATTCCTTCATCATATTGAGTAGAAGATGAGTTATTATCTTCTGTGTCTGTACCTTCTTCTGAATTAACACTATTAGTTATAACAGAAGAGGCTACCCCAAAAGCTGCTGCAACAGCTGCAAATTTTGCTGCCGAAGCAAAAGCTGGAGGAGCTAAAGAAGCAGTAGCTGGGTTAGTTGCATATCCTATTGCTTCAGCTGTTTTTGAAATTGCTTTTGCAGCATTTTCTTGTCCAAGAGAAAGCATTAACTCAGCTAATTGCAACATAGCAAACTTTTTAAAATCTTCCAATGATTTAATTTGTCCTTGTGCTAAAGCTGTGTAGGTATCCATAATAGCTCCTGCTGACCTCTCATATATATCAACTTCATAATTAGATGCCCATTTCTCCCAGTTAAATTTTTTATTTTTATTAGCTTGTTCAAGTTTAAAAGTATTTTCTTCCTGTTTAATCTTATTTTTATTAATATCTATAATAGTGTCAGCTAGTTCTTGCTCAAATCCTGCATTGGACTTATAGAAAGCTTTTCTTTGCTCTAATTGTAGTGCCTCTTGTTCTAACCTTTGTTGTTCCAACTCTAGTAATCTAATATTTTTATTTTTTTCTATATCTTCTACACTTAATTTCCCTTGGTTATATAAATCAAACTGTTCTTGTAGAAATAGCCATTCATTCTCTAAAAGGCTAGCTTGTTGCTCTTTTCTAGCTTGTAATTGAGTATCTAACATAGAATCTTCTCCTACATCATTCCTTTCAGTAGAAAATCTTTGTTGGATATTTAATTCTACTTCAATTACTTTTTTCTTAAACTCATTAGCCTTTGTTAAATCATCTATATTTCTATAATAATCTTCCATTTGCTTTAAGCTTTCCAAATTAGCTTTTTGCTGTTCTAAATAAAGTTCATTTTCCTTATTTTTAATATTCCTGTTATATTCCTCTTGGTTGATTATTCCTAATGATAATAAATTTTGTTGGCCAGCTATATAATCTTTTTTATCTTGGAGATACTTAAGCTCATTAGATTTTAAAGTGTTATTATGTTCCTCTAATCTACTTTCTTCTTGAGCTCTTAAATCTTGTAGTTGAGTATTCTTTTTATTTTCACTATCTGCTACTTTCTGATTAGTTTCTTCAACTTTTTTAGCTGCCTCTTCCCTTGCTTTTACTTCTCCTTCAATTGTTTTGATTTTTTCCTCTATTATTCTCTTTTCTTCTTTTAGTTGATTTTCACTTTCTATTAGAGGAGCTATATTTTGCATATATCCCAGTGGGTCAGAGTTTTTAGCATATTCTAAGTTAGCTTTTTGTTTATTTATTTTATTAAGGCTTTCCTCAATCTCTTTTAAGTCATTTTTATAGACTTCTAAGTCATCATTGTTATTTTCTCCATCTAAACTAGTTCTTAGCCTTTTTATGAAATTTACCATTCTATCATCAGTAATGATAGTTTCAACAAGTGTATTCCATTGTTTATCTATAGCTAGTGTAAGTTTTTGCCATTCATAATAAATATTAGTTGTTGCTGTCTTGTAAGCCGTTTCCAATTCTCCTGAACTACTAGCCACTTTTTCTAACTTATTAGCAAAATTTTCAGCATTTATTCCTGTAAGATTTAAAGCTGCACTTCCAGCTTCGACTGATGAAAAGAGGTCTACAACTGATTTATTAGATTTTTTAGCATATTCTTCCATCTTTATCATAGCTTCTTGGAGAGTTCCTCCATTTGCTATAAACTCAGTAAAACTTTGACCTGATAGTTTTTTAAAGTTATCAGCAGCCGTTTGTCCTTCTTTTGATAACTCTGATAGCATAGACTTTAACATTGTTATTGTTTTAGCTGTATTATTACCATTTACAGTCATTTGAGCTATTGCTCCACCTACATCATTAAGAGATACTCCAAGAGCTGCTGAGATTGATGTTACATCTCCCAGTTGGTCTCCTAACTCTCTTACCGTAGTTACTCCTTCGTTCTGTACAGTCAGTAACCAATCAGCAACCTTTCCAGCTTCACTCATTTCCATTTTATAAGCATTGATAATAGAAGTAATAGTTCCTACTGACTGTTCAACAGTAGCTTGCCCAGCTATAGCTGTCTTAGATGCTGTTTCAAGAAATCCTATTAAATCTCCTTTCCCTACTCCTGATGATAGAGCTTGGTAGGCAGCATTTGCTATCTCTGTTTTACTTGCTCCAGTTTTAAGAGATAGTCTTTCAAATTCATCTCCATATTTATTTAACTCATCTCTTGATACTTTAAGAAGAGTATTTACCATTCCAAGTTGTTTTTGATATGCCATTACTTCTTTAGTAGTGACTCTAAGTTTATTAGCTACATATATTGCAACAGCTGCCATAGCTCCTTTAGCAATAGTTGCTGCATTAATAGATTTAGTCATCTTTCCAAAGGCACTATCTATTTTATTGGTAGTTCCTTCAGTTTGATTTTGCATTCCCTTTAAGCCTTGACTATAGTTACTGGTGTCAAGAGTAGCCATATATTGTAATAAATATTCATTTGAATAAGGTATCATAAAGCTCCTCCTTTAGTCATAGCTTGTAATTTCTTTATATTAAAGAAATCTATTCCTCTAACAACTTTAACTCCATTATTTTTAAAATCTTCTTTATATCCATTCAATAGTTTTGTGTATTTTCCTTTATCTTTAGAATTTAGATTTATATGATTATCAACTATAGCTGATAAATTTAAACTTTCTTCTGCTTCTAAAGCTTTTATTCCTTCTAGTATTGAATTAAATATAAAGAAATTAGTATTCATAGCTTCATTTAGTGATGTTGAAGTATTTTTACAAAACTTTGCTATTCTATATGACATATTTATATAGATATCATCTGAGCTTTCTTTACTTTCCTTTTCTCCAGTATTTTCATTTCTTGACATCATCTTAAAGCATTCTTGAAGTACAGTTACTAATTCTATAGTTGTAAGTTTTTCAACTTCAACTATGTCATCAGATAATGTTTTTATATAAACATTACATATTTCTCTTATCTCCATTTTTTCAAAATCTATACTGTTTAGATATAACCAATCTTTAACAGTAGGTTCTCTAATAGTTATAAATCTTATTCCTAAAGAAATAGTTTTATTTCTTGGAGTTAAATCTTTTATATCTCTTATAAATATCCCCATATATTCCCTCCTCTCTTAAGTTCTTTATAATACCTCTATCAATTAAGATAGAGGCACTAAAAAATCTTAAACTTTTGCTGTGTAATTTCCCCAAGTATATACTAATCCTTTTGTTGGACTTTCTTCAGCTATATCTGTTGAGAAGTTAAATGTTAAAGCTACTTTAGGTGTATCTTCTGTTTTAAAGTTAATTTGAGTATTAACTAGACAAGATACTCTAGGTCCTGTAATATCAAAGTCTGTTGAATCTCCTGCTGATAATGGATGTACTTTTAACTTTCCAAATTTAAGTGGTTTTCCTACTGTTGTAAATCCTACTCCAGTAGTTCCTTCAATATAAGTGTTTGATAATTTAGGTAATACACTTAAATCTAAAGGAATAGTACATGTAAGTGTAACTTCTCCTGGAATTACATTTGCTATATATGGTCCTTGCATTTGGTCTACTTCTACAGAGTATATTTCAAACCCAGCACTAAATAAAACTTCCTCTTCTTTCAGTGTAAGTCCTAATACAACTGGGCTCTCTTCTCCTTCAAGAGTATATTCAATCTTACAAGGTCCTAATGGATATTCTTTCATTGCTACCTCCCTTTAAGTAATTATTTCTATATCTTTGTTGTCTTCATTTCTTAAAGCTTTAGCTTTAATCTTTACACTATGAGTACCTTCGGTTTTGAAATTAAAATTAATTTCAAGAGTTATAACAGCACTCAATAACTTTATTCTTACAGAATTACTCATAGTTACTATCTCTATAACTCCTTTTTTTACTAGTGTTTTTACATCAGGAGTTATACCAAAAGTATTAATAGAGTTTTCATCTAATAATACTGTTGTTTCAAAAGTAATATTTCTACCTAATTCCAATATCTCTTTTATCTCTGAGCTTTCATCAGTTTTTATCTCTTGTGTAATAGCTTGTAATTTTAAAGATGTACTATCAGTTTTTAATGTGTGGCCTATATATTTATCATTGAAATATACTTGACAAGGACCTAATTCGAATATCTTAACCATCTTTTCCTCTGAATATATATAATTTTCTTATTTTAGGTTTGTCAGAGGTACTTTCCCCCTCTGATAATTGAGCTTCTCTTATTCTTTTGAGATTATCTCTAAAGTTAACCATAAGGTCTGCTGCTAAGTCTATATAATCTGGATGAGCTATCATTTCATGTAATTTAGCTGTTACATAGCTCTTACATAATCCTGTAACCAAGTCTTGTCCATTTGTTAGTTCAAGTGTCTTGGTTAGGTTAACTGATGAATCAATAACTCCTATAGCTTCTCTTTCAAACTCTTCAGCAACTTTATTAAACTCATCTTCGGAGTATTGAGAATAAGCTAATAAGATATTTTTTACAGGAATAGGCATAAAATTATTATTTAGGTATTCAAAAGCCATTATCCCTCCTTTCTCAAGGAGAAGAGGGAACTTCCCTCTTCAATACTATCCATTTAATCCAGTAACTTTATATAAGTTGATTAAACTTGGATTAGGAATAACAGGACAGTATCCTGATTCTCCAAGAGTTTCTGACTCTCCAGTTTTTGAATTAGCTGGAGTTTCTCTTACTAGTACATCTATCGCCTCCATTGTTGCCACTCCATTATTAACATTGACAACTCCTGCATAAGTAGGAAGGAAAGCTAAGTCATTAAATAACATGAAATAATTTTTAGTATCTATTGTTTTCCCTTCTGTATCTGTACTAGTAGGAATTAATGTATATGTAAATCCAAAAGCTTCAACTTGTAATTCCCATTGTCCATCTTGAGCTTGAACTCTTTTAGGAGTCGCTGGGAACATAACATTATTTTGACTGTTATGTTCTTTGATAATATCAAAGAATACATCTTCTCCTACAAGTATTTCAGAAACTTGAGCTTTATTTTCCTTATTAAAATCATTTACCTTTTGAGTAGTGAATATTCCCCAATTTTTTATAGTTGTTTTAGCTACTGAAGTTCCAGTAGGGAATTTTGAAAATTTAACTTCATTCTTAGTATCAGGAGATTTATAACTTCCTCTTAACATAACACCAGCTGAAATCTCTTCTTTTACTGTTTCTATTGACATTTTAATTGAAGAAATTCTTCTATCTCTTTCATAAGTACTATTATCAACCGCTTTTCCATTGATATATGTTACTTGTCCTGGTTGTCTATTTAATTGGTCCTCTGCATAGAAAGGAATAGAACTTTTAATTATTTCAGGCGTTACAGCTTTAATAGTGCTTCCATTTAATTTAACTGCTGGGAATTCAGCTCCTCTTTGTAAAATTTTTGCATTTTTAGCAAATTTTTCTACTTCTTCAAAACTAATAGTTGTCATATTAGTTATAAAAGGAATTACTCCTCTTGCTATTCTTCTAGTAAAGAAATTTGTTACACTATTAGGAAGTTCCCCATATACTCCTATCATTGCTATTTGTTGTTTTGTTAATGCCATACTATTCTACCTCCTTTAAGATGATTCCATTTCCCCATAACTCTTTAACAACATTAAAATCTTCTGTCAATGTAGCCCCTGCTATTTTTTTAGAGTTGATAGTAGTTCCAGGAACTGCAACTAAAACAAGAACATCAGCAGAAGTTGCATCAGCATCTTCTAAAGCTACTGTAAATGCTGGCTTTGTTGTTTTCTCATATTTAACTAATTTCCCGTCAGTTGCATCATATGATAAAAGTTGTCCAGCTGTAATTGTATTTTCTCCAGTTTTTAAAATCATATTTACCCCTAAAGGTCCTGATATCTTTAAGATATCTCTTTCAATTGTTTCTACATCTTTTACTAAGTTAGCCATTTTAAATCCTCCTTAATTATTTTTTGTAATATGTTGAGATTCTTTCTTTAGTATTTATTTCTTCTTCAGTATTAGCTGAGAACTCTATTCCACTAGATATATTTTTGAATAAGTGTGCAAAAGGGCCATCTTCCTTAGAGAACTCTTTTAACATATTGGCTATAGTTCCCTTTTTTCCCTCAGAGAACTCAATCATATTTGAGTATTCTTTCTCATCAAAAGCTTTATCTATTCCAAATTCAATAAACGAATGCATTACTGGCGGGAACATTTTAATAAACTTTTCCTTAACTTCTTTTTTCTCATTATCTCTAGTAAACTCTGCTCTAACTTTCTCATATATTTCATCTTGAGTTAGATTTTCTTTTTTCTTTTCTACTAAATCAAAATTAAGAATAGAAGCTATATTTTTTAAAGTATCAGTATTAAACTCAGTTGTTTTTTCTACTGTATATCCAGCACCTCTTAGTTTATCTACTGCTGTTTTTTCACTATCTTTTTCCCATAAAACATCAAATAAATTTCCTAACTTTATTTTTGATGCATCAACACCTTTAATATAGCTTGTAAATTCATCAATCTTAGCTTGGTCATCTTCTGCAAACTCTATTATTTGAGTTTCTTCTATTGAAGTTAAGTCTTGGGAAAACTCACTAAAAGACTTATCTAAATCTTTTAAATGAGGTGGTGCATATCCTAATATTGCTAAATGGTTAGGATTACCATCACTTCCTATTCCTATTGAAAGATTAGGATATTGCTTCTTAATACTTTCTCCAAAAGAGTTATAATTGAACTCTCCTATTAAATATCCGTTCTCATCTACATCAGTTACTTTACAAGTACCAGCGACTGGAATAGCTGTTATAGGATAGCCATTCTTTTGCCAATCTCCTATATGTCCAGCTGTTATTGAGAACTCTTTACCTATCCAGCTTTTAAGGTTTTCTACTGTATAGTTTCCCTTTGCTCCATAGTTTCCAGCTTTAAATATTTTTGGCATTTTCTTCTTCCTCCTTTTTAACTAATTTAGGTCCCCAAAAGATATATTTCTTATTTTTCCCTTTTCTTTCTCTAACTACTCCCCAAACTAAACCTCCTGTTACTCCTACGGCTACTCCTATAAATAAAAATCCTACTGGTGTTACCATACTATCATCTCCTTATAACTTACCTGTTTTTAGATATTTTCTAATTATAGCTGCATATGCTATCTTTTGATTATTACTAAATCCTATAAACTCCCTAGCTGGTTTATCTCCCCAAGGAGAAGATACTTCTCTTTTACGAGTATGTTGTCTTACTCTTTCAGTTCTACCTCTTCTCCTTCTAGTATGCTCTCTAATAGTTTCAGTTACTTCTGTAGTTCCCAATTCTCCTTTTTTTACAGCAAAGTTTTGATATGCTGCATATTCTTTATTAGTTCCTACTACTGCAATAGTAGGAGTTACTCTTGAAGTAATACTAGCTCGTAACTCTCCAGTATCAACTAAAGGTTTATTACTTCCCTTTCTTCTTCTTGATACAGTTATAAGAGAGAGTGGAGCCCATGCTTCTCCATTTGGATTTTTACTAAGTCTAAATCTAAAATCAACTTTAGTCTGCATATCTCCAGCTATATATCTCATCAAAGGAAGAGTTTTTTCAGAGTTTATACTTAGTTTTTCTAATCCTTTTAGAACTACTTTTCCATTATTTGTTACATTGAACATAACTCATCACTCCATTAGAGAAAGTTGTTTTAAAGCAGAGTTTACTTCCTTTTTCAATTCTTTTACTTTCTCATCTTTTTTCTGTAAAGAAGTAGCTAATGCATTGACTTGATTTCCTTTGAATTCTCCAAGCTCATTTTTTAAGTCTAAAATGGATTTTCCCATTGTTTTATGAATAGTTAATCCATATTCTTTTACATCATCTTTGCTTAAAGCAATTCTCCTACTTCTACAACCGTGATGATTAGGTGGCAAAAAGTTCTTCCAAAAACTATGGTCCAAAGGATATACAAGTCCATCTAAAGATTTACATAAATCTGTTGTCCTATTATCTCCAACAGCATCATACATTCCATAAGGTTTATTTTTTTTATTGAGCTCTTGATTATAGAAAGCACCAGAATTATAAGTAGTCATTAAATTATTTCTATAAACTAATTCCAAGTACCAAGGATTATCTCCAAATCCTGATTTATTTAAAATATCTTCTGACATCTTTAACCAATCTTTAAAAGTCTTTCCTTCACTTAAAGTTGAAAGTAAATTATTATACAAAGCTTTGGTTACTTCTAAGCTTGTACTTTTCTTTATGTAAAAATAACTTTCTTGTACTTTAGCTGAAATCTCTTCCAATTTGTCAAAGAGTATAGGAGATTTATTTAAAAAATATTGTATAGCTTCTTCATGCTTTAATTTAAAAGGATTGATATTTTCCTGTGGTAATAAGACACTACCACTAATAACTAAATCATCTAAATAACCTTTTAAAAAACTGATAAGCATTTTATCTTTTAAAGAAGTCATATCTAAAACAATATTTTCTAAATCTTCCAATGTTTTTACGGCCTTTAATTTTTCTTTTAACTGTATTGAAATATCTTTGAAAAAATCTCCAAAACTTTCTTCAATCTCTTCTAATAAATTACTATCTTGTTCTTTTACTCTTTCTAGTAATTCATCCAACTTATTTTTTGAGAATTCGCCTTGTATTCCATTGATTATAGTAGGTGTAGAACTTTCTTCGAGTGAAACTTCGTCTATACCTAAATACTCTGCTAAATAGACTTTAGAGAGCTTATAGCCAATATTTGATAATTTCAACATATTATCAAGTTTTATTGACTTCAAATTTTCTTTTTCTTTCTCTTGTTCTACCTTGTCAGCTTCTGTATATATCTTTTCAAGTACAAATTCAAAATCTTTAGGATTATATCCAAAGAACATAGAATCAATTTCTAAAAGTTGAAATAATGAATCTGTAACAAATTTACATATCTCTTCTACTACTTGCTCAAATCCATCTTGGTGTACTTGTCCTAAAGAATAACTTCCAGCTCCTCCACCATTATCCATAGTAAGAGTAGAACCAAGTATATTTTGAATAAGCTTTTCTTTTTCTCTATTCTCTAACTCTGTATAAATGCTAGGATCTAAGTCAGATAACTTTATAAAGTCTATAACTTTCTTTAAGTCAAACTCTTCATTAAAGTCAACAGGTGCTCCTATACTAGAAGCTCCTCTTATATTTTCAACAGATTTTCTAAGTACTTCTCTTTCCTTTTCTTCCATATTTACATCATATGGATAGATAACAATAAGGTCCCCATACTTTTCAGCTATCTCTCTAAGCTGTCTTTGAAACATAGATTTATCTAAGAAAGCTTGTTGACAACACTCAAATATACTTGTTCCAGTAACTCTAGCTGGATTCCACTTATGTATACATAAAAGGAATTTTTCTCTAGTTAAAGGAATTTTATTTGAACCTACCTTTATTTCCCATTCTTTAGTTCTAGTATCATAATTGATATAGTCATAAGGAATAGGGATAAGAGTATCTATTGAAAAATCTTCATTATAGACTATCTCAAAACAGCTATATCCAAAATACCTAGCTGTGATTAAATGGTTTATAATTCTATTGAATTTAATACCTGAAAATCTTTGTTGAATTTCTTTTTCTAAATCACTCATATCAGGATTTTTAGCATAAGGAAGTATTTTCCTACCAGCAACAGCTCTTTCAAGCTTTTGAAGTGCTGAAGCTATATCTATATCCTTGATAATTCTTTCTACACTTTCACTATTAAGAGTTTCATCATAAGTATTAGATTCTTGGAATAACTTAACTACACCTGATATAAGTAGTTCCTTTTTAGCTTTTTTTATATCTTTTTCTATTTTTCACACCTCCTTTTATTTTTTATTGGTAATAAATTTAAAGTTATCTTTATTAACATTATTTCTAATCAATAGTGGTTCTATTGAATATCTCCAAGCATCTATTAAATGGTTGTAATTATCTATAGGTTTATTTAATGATTTACCAGTTTTTTTATCTGTATCCCATACATAGTTTTTTATCTCTATGATGAAGTTTTTACACTTAGGATGTATAAAGACTTTATATCCTTGTAGATATTGGATACCAAACATAATACTATCTGGTCCTTTAACAGAACTTTTAATTCTTGGAACTCCATTTTTCTTCATCCATTTAATAGATTTTTCTTCGGCAGAATCTGCTACTATAACTGACTTTGAATATCCTTTATATTTAATAAGTTCCACTATATCCTCATTAAACATACCTGTTTGATAATGTTCATCTATAATATAGATTTCTTTTTCATCTTCATTTACCAAGCTAACTATTAAAGCAGTAGGATCATTTGTAAAACCATAGTCAAGTCCTATACAAGTTAGATATTTACCAGTTTTTATAAGAGTATTGATATCAAAATTTAATACTTCCCATCTATAAAAAACAGTTCCCTCACATATTCCCCAATTACCATTTCCTTCTATTTCAAATCTTCTTGGATTTTCTTCTTTCATCAGATTAAATACATTAAGGTCAGCTTCATCAAGGAACTCATTAGCTCTAAAATTAGTAGTTATAGCTAATATATCCTTGGTATTCTTATGAATTGCTAATCCTTTAGTTAAAAGATTATCTTTATCTTCTTTTCCACCTTTAAAGAATCTATCATTTAACCAATGAGTTTCAGACCAAGGGTTAAAAGTACAAGTAATTTGTTTAAATAAGTGATTTGGAACAGCTCCTCTAATAGAAACATCTATCTTATTGAAGTCATCTTCATTTTCTATTTGGTACATTTCTTCAAACCAAGCCCAACATAAATATCCAACATCTACTGTAATAGAAGTTATTTTTAATGGGTCATCTAATCCCCTGAATATAATCTTTTGCCCAGTAGGTATATATGTCATTTCCATTGGGGAAGTAGTACATTTCCATAGATGATAGACTTTTAATCTTTTCATAGCAGTTTTTAGTTGAGCAAAGGTACTTCCTCTATGAGTATCAAATACTTTTCTTACAACTAGTAAATTACTTTCAGGAAGCTCCATAAGTTTAGTTATATACCATAAAGCTGTGGTATAACTTTTCTTACTTCCTCTTCCACCTTTTACTATTCTGTATCTCCCTTTAAAATTCCAAAATGTTGCATATCTTTTTCCTACAATATTAGGGAGATAAACATATTCAGAATTCTCTTTAGTATTAATCTTCAAGCTCTCCACCCCCTGCTATAAAGATAGGTTTTTTATCTTCTATTTTTTCAGTTTTATTTTTAGCTTTCTCTATCTCTAACTTTTCTAATCTTTCTATTCTATCCAAACCTAATATCAACTGTTCTACTTCTTCGTTCATAATTAGTTTTTCCATAAGTGCTTTAGAAATTTTTCCATTCTCTTTCCAATTCATTACTTCATAGTAGATAGCCTTTAAAGCTTCTTCATTGATTTCTAATCTTTTGGTTTTGTTTTGTAATATTCTTTCTCTTTGCTTATCTCTAAATTCTTTTAAAAACTCTAGTTGTTTAGCTTGGAGATTGTACTCTGAACTCCATCTTCCTACAGTTGCTCTAGGTATTCCAGTTTGTTCCACTGTTTCACTAATACTAGCACCAGCTATTATCATTTCTTTTGCAATTTCTTTAACCTTTTTTGTATGCATACTTTTTTTATTAGGTGTGCACACTTTTTTCTTTTTTTCATCATTCCAATATCTAGTTTTCCAACTCTTTACTGTATTAAGAGTAACTCCATATTTTTGAGCTATCTCTTTATATTTCATTCCAGCTTTATAATCTTTTTCAGCTAATTGATAATTAGTCACATCATCTTAACACCTCCTTTTTAATTTTCTTCTACACTAATAAAAAAATGTCCCAAAAAATCTTAGGACATTTTTAAAAAATATTTAATTTTATAAATAAAAAAAAGGGACATTTAAATCCCTTTTTGAGTTAGATTAATTTTTCTAAATCTATTATTAAACAAATTATTTTAGAAAATTGTTCTTTTTCATGTTCTAAATACACAGAAGGATTAGAGGTTAGTCTAGGAGTAAATTCTCTAACTTTTTTAATAAAATCTTTTATATGTTCTTTTTCTTCAAAAGTTAAAGTATCCTTTTCTAGTAATTTAGCTAGCTCATTGCTTTCCCAATTTAAATTTTTAAATTCTTTTTCTAATAATTTTATCTCATTCATTATAACACCTCTTTTTTAAATAAAATATTTAATTCTTTTTCTCAGAGATAAGGATAGTACATATTCCATTAACAAAACTTATTTGCTTAACTAAAATTTCATAAGTTTTATTTTGATAATTAGAAGTCCATATTTTTCCAGCAGCTATAGATGAAAAATTTTCTTCTTTACCATTAATATTTATTATTCCACTTATTTCATTAGAAGTAGAGATATGAGAAATTCCAATTGATATTCCAGCTACCTCATCTTTATAAGCACTATATTCTTTTATTATTTCTTCTTTTTTATATGATAAATTTTCTTTGACTTTTTCTAGAGTTTCTTTTGTTTCATTTAATTTATAAGAGGCTATTAATAAATCTTTATCTAATATTTCTTCATTTTTTTCTGCAAGCTTTTTATCAAAAAATTGTTTTGTTCCTTCTATATTTGAAAGTATAAAAATATAATCAGAAATTTCTTTTTGTAAATATTCAATCCTTTGCTTATAAAAATCAATATTTTCTTGTATTAACTTATCTTCTTTATCTTTTAATTCTTTCTCATATTTTTTAGATACTTCAAGGTAATCCATTAATAAAAATTTAGTAAGACCAGCGCTAGAAGCTGCTACAAAAATTGTATATGCTAATATAATATAAGTTATATTTCTATCTAATTCTCTTCTTTTTTCTGGGATTGATTTAGACAATTTACAAATTAAAATAACAAAAAAAAGTATAAATAAAAAATAATCATTCATGCTTAAAACTCCTTATATATTTTAATTAAATATTTCATTAGTTTTTAAATATTTTTCTATTGTGGTTAAGATATCAGTTGTGATATTTAGTATTTCTTCAGTATCAACATTATGATTTAATAAATTCTCTAAATAAGGAAAAACTTCATTTAAATCATTACATTGTTTAGCATGTTTAGGAACTTCCTTAGAAATAATTGTTAATTCTGTCATAAGTTTTCTTTCATAATCATCAATCCATTTTTTTATGTTTATAATTTTTTCTTTTAAAGTTTTAGGTAAAAAAGGTGAATTTATAAATTTATCCAACTCTTCTAATTTTTGTACTGTTTTATTAGAAATAGCTAGTTCTCCATAAGTATATTCATCCCAATTAGAAATTTCATTTTGTTCATCATTACTTTCTTCTAATGGTAATTTTAAAAATTTTTCTGCATATTCCTTTGAAAAAATAAAATGTGAACATTTAACATATGGTCTCTTTTTTATTTCAGATTTTGGCATCCATTTTTGATAGATAGCATAATCATCAAGTAATTTTATAATATTTAAACTTTTGGTTTCATCCAATCCAAATTTTTTTATTAAATCAATTTCATTTGTACTTTGAAAATATTCATATAACATAGAAATTTCGTTTATTTGTTTTTTAAAAACTTCATTTTTAAATGGACTAAAGAAAGTTCTTTTTGCATTAATATAGGTAAGAATTGCAATAACGGTTAAAACAATAGTTGATATTATTTCAAAAAATACTTTATAATTTTCTCCTATTTCTCTCTGAATACTTATTATTTGTTCATTCATATATATCATTTCCCCTATTCTATTTACTTCTTAATATATATATTATAGAAATATCATATAGTAAGTCAAGTGTTTTATTGACTTTTAATATCTATAGTGTTATTATATTTGCATAATTATGTAATTTTAAAAAATATGAGGAATGAATAATGAGTTATAAAAAAAATTTTTTTAATAATTTTTTTGAAGAGTTAGAAAATAGCCAAGAGTATGATAAAATATTTTTTTATTTAATTTTTTTACTAATTATTAGTATATTAGTATTTCCATTTGTTTTAAATCCTGAATTTTTAATTAGTTATTTAAGTAAAATAGAGGGTTTAGAATGGATCGAAGAAATATATTCTATAGAAATAAAAGAAAAGTGGTTAGGATATTTAGGAAATATTATGGCTGGAATATTACCTTTAGGAATTATACTTTATAACGAAAAAGAAGCTCAAAGACAGAAAAAACAATTTAAAGAAGAGCGTCAGTTACAACAAGAGCAATTTAATAAACAGTTAGAGCTACAAGAAAAATATAAGAAACAAGAGTTTTACATTATGAAATTTGATAAAGAAAAAGAAATTGCTCAAAAAGCATTGATTGAATGGGATAAATCTATTTTTGATGATTTTTTAGAATTAATTTTAAAATTGTATAGTGATTTAATTATTGATCCTAACAAAATTAGTAAATTGACACCTACTCAAATAATCGAAATTATTCAAAATTGTTCTTTTGCTAGGGGAAAAATAGTTAATAAATGCAATATAACAATGACTACCATAGCTCTTTTAGAATGGAGAGTTACAGCACAAGATTTAAAGGAAAGTTTTGGGTTGAATTGTGATTTTACAAATTTTATAATATCTAAAAAACAATGTTATAAAGTATTTGAAAATTTACATAAAGAAATGAATATAATATTAGAATTATTATCTAATGAAGCTAAGGAAATTGAAAAAATATATAGAACTTCTTCAAATTTAAGTCCTAATGATATAGAGAAAAGAATGATGGAGTTTAAGGAAAAATGTATTACTGAGTTGAATAAATATGATGACCTATTTAATTCAGCTTCTAATACTCTTGTATCATATTTTTATAATATTAATAAATGTTTAGTAAATTATGAATTCTCTCATTTTGAATTATAAAATCCCCAGTAATAACTGAGGATTTTTTTATTAACATACTTTTTTATAATTTTCTACTATTTGATTAATATCGCCTTCAAATAATTTACAAGCTATTTCATATAATTGAGGAAGTTTTTTCATTTCTATATCAATATAATCTAACTTATTTTTCAGTTTAGGTTTATGATTTTTATTGTAACTATTTATTCTTCTTTTTAAATCAAGATGATATTTCTTTTCAAATTCAAAATACAATAATCTCCATCTTTCTTGATAGTTAGCTCCTTTATATCTAACTACTGTATTTAAAATTTGTCTCATATCCATTAAATCAATTTTATCAGTTAAGCCAATAATTACATCTTCTTTATACTCTATTTCTTTTGTCTTTTTCTCAATTTCTTCTTTTAAAGGTTTTAACTCTAATTCTAGTAAAGCTTTATGAGAACGAGCTACAACTTCAGGGTCTTTTGAAAATAAGCCTAGTTTTAATCTATCTTCATAACTAACTATTGTTCCAAGTTGTTTTTCTAATTCTTCTATATAGTGTATAACTGCTTTTCTTACAAATTTACTTTCTCTCATTAAAACTTGTTTAGCTTGGTTAAGAGTTAATATATACATAGGTCTTAATTCTCCCTTTTTATCTCTATATTCAACGGCTTGAATTTTTAGGGCGTTAATTTCTTCTTCAAATTCATCACGGATTACAGCCAACAAATTAAAATGTTGTAATTCTGTTTTCTTTCCTTCTTGTTTTCTAAATACATTTATCTGTTCTACAAGTTCAAGACTTGTTATTTCTTCTTTTTTCTCTCTTACCATCAAATCATTCATACTACATTGCCTCCTTATTTACCTTTGCTATGAGTTTATTCATTTGAGTGCTTTCAAAGTTTTCTCCATACTCAAAGTAAGTATCTTTTACAAGAACGATAGCTTCAGATATTAATGTTTCAAGTTTCCAGTATAGTGCTCTATCCTCTGGACTTCTTTTCATTACTACTTCTAAATCTGATAAAGTTCTCCACATCTCTTCTTCTTTTAGGTATAATTCATCTTTTATCATACCTTGAGCTCTACACTCATCAATAAACTCAATTACTCCTCTTGATTGTTCACTTAGCATATTTTTTCCTCCTAAAAACTTGTATTTTTGGAGTTAATGTAGTACAATATACTTGCTACGGTACTTATTGTACTACAAAAACCCCTTATCAGTTCATGTTAGTGGATTGTTAAGGGGATTTTTTTATATCTTTTTCTTTATTGTAATGGTTTGCTTTTCTTCATCATAAATAACTTCAACTTCTCTGTTCTCTTGAGTTATTCCAAGCTTTTTTAAAAGGGGAACAGATAATATTATTCTGGCTCCTATCCCATTACCGCTTTTAGAAAAAGATACATTTGCTGTCCTCTTTTCCACAGTATTCCTCCTTGTTAATCACTAACATATTTTTATAATATCACGTTAGTGACTGACTGTCAAGATATTTTTTTATTATACTCCATTCACTCCAAAAATACCTTTAGGAAATATGCTATTTTATTAAACCTATCTTTCTTAAAAATTCTTTAGCTTTGTTTATTTCCATTGGGAGAAAAGAGATTTTCTTCCCTATTTCTACTGCTGTTCCTCTAGGTGTACTCATTAATAATATTTCATCTCCATTAACTCCTGTTACTCTCATTCTCATTTTCAACACCTTCTTTATAATTTGATTATTTTAATCTTTCTAATTTTGTTTATACATGATTCATATATTTTTAACTTAATGAGATTATTTGCCTCTAAATAATTAAGATACATCATATATTTATTGAAAATAATTTTCTCTTCTATATTAAAAAAAATTAGTTCTTCTTCATCTTCAAGAGAATTGTATATTATTTCTAAATCAAGAGAGTTATAAATGTTTTCATCTTTATAATCAAGCTTATTAATTTTAGTATCACTCATTTTTATACTCCTGAAATCTTTTACTAATTTTTAAAATTTTCTTATTTGCATTACTTAAAATATTTCTACTTGTTTTTCTTGTAATTCCTAATCTTCTTGCTATTTCAGTATGTGTTAAATACTTTTTATTTTTTAAATAATAGACTTCCCTTTCTCTTTTACTTAAATTAATCTCAAAAATATTATTTAAAAAGAAGTCTTTAATCTTTTTCTTAGCTTGTAAGAGTTCGCTCTCTTCCCTATGAGAGAATACAGAGTCGCCATTTAGAAAATCTTTGAAGCTCATTTGAGAACTCATATTAAGTATTCCCTCCCTTTTCTCCTATGCACTCTTTAAATACTTATTTAGTATGTTCTTAACCTCTTCATAACTTCTAACTACATAGTAGTCAGCACCATTTTTTATAAATTTCTCTTGAATCTCTTTTTGCTCCTTGCTTTGCTTTCCAGTAGGTGTCTAAACTTCAAAACCTATAGTTTTTCCATTGATAATTACCCATATATCAGGAATACCTTTCTTTGCTCCAGTTGGTAATTTTCTAAATCCTATTACCTTCCCTTTACTATCTTTATTTACTGGAGGAATATTATTAGTTCTATTAAAAAATAGTTTTCCTTGAGTTTCAAGGATTGCTAAATATCTAATTATAGTTGATTGAATATCTGTTTCTTTCATCTAGTTTCTATCTCCTGATATCCTTCACAGCTTGGATATTGTTCATCAATATAATCTCCACGTTGACCACAATAAGCTTTATCATTCCCTTCTGGATATAGACAATGCTTACAAGTTACACATTTATTCATTTCTTACCTCCAATCTATTTATGGCCAGTTTAAAATAATCTTTATCTATTTCTATTCCAATAAAATTTCTATTAAGATTTTTACAAGCTATTCCAGTACTTCCACTTCCCATAGTAAAGTCTAAAACTAAACTTTTTTCATTAGAATATGTTTTAATCAGATATTCTAATAGCTCCACAGGTTTTTGAGTAGGATGTACCATTACACTTGGATGAGGTTTCTTAAAATTTAAAATACTTCTAGGAAATTTCATATCTCCATATTTTTTAGAATTATCTTCTTGTATGAAATTATTATAATTATTATTAATTTTAGGAGCTATGGTATTTCCAGTTGAATTATTTTGCTTTCCTTTAAATTTTTGTGGGTTATAAATAGGTAGCTTTTTATAAAAAACTAAAATGTCTTCATGTGATGATAAAGGCATTTTATTAGCATTTAGGAATCCACTTGGATGCTCTTTATTCCATATCAAACTATATCTGTATTCTTCTTCATTAGATAAAATAAGTTTAGCACTAAATATTCCTTGTCCAAATAAGATAATTGGAGTATTATCTTTTCTAAGTTTTTTTAGTCTATTCCACATATCATCAAAAGGAATTACATAGTCCCATTTATTTTTAGTTTTTTGGTATGGAGGGTCTGTTATAATTAAATCAACTTTTATACCTGCTTCTATAAGCTTATCCATAATTTCAAGACAATTTCCATTATAAAGTTGGATATTCTTTATTTCCAAAATTGCCACCACTTTTTATTATTTAGTTTATCTATTACAGAATAAAGGATATTATTCTTTTCTATTAAGTCCTCTCTATCCTCTCTTAAATTTTTAGTTGTATTTTGAAGTATTTTTATATCATTAGAATATGCTTGATTAGTTTTTTCTAATTCTGCTTTCTCTTCTTGTAATACTTTAACTTTTTTTCTTAGAATATCAACTTCAGTATCTAATCCTAGATTACCTTGAGAAATAGAAGCATAGTGTTTAGTTATTTCAACAAGAGCTTTTCTACAATCCTCAATAGACTTTAAATTTCTAGTAGTAATTACTTTTATTCCTAATCTTTGCTGAAATTCTGTAATTACAGAATTTCATTAATGTTGGAACAAGTTATTGTTATATAGGAGGTATCTTAATCCAATGGGGAACATTAAGCGGATTGAAAGCTAATACTACTATTTACCAAACTTTTCCTAAAGCATTTAAAAATACTAATTATTCTGTTGTATATCAAAAAATTAGTGCTGACCACAGCAATAATACTCCTATGAAAACTTCTGTAAAAGAAACAACTAGATTTGGAGTATATTCTTATGGAGTTTCTAGTGTAGACTGGTTAGCAATAGGGGTTTAATATCCGATTGCTAACCAAGGAATAGATCTTGGCTTCGAACTAGTTCCAAAGTTCATATCATTAAAATAAAAATATTCATTAGTCCAACTTATAGTAGGATTAGCACCAGCAGTAACAATTGTAAAACAGGTATTAAATTTCACTGGAAAAGTTACTTTACTAGAACCAGATTTACCCCACTGTAATAACAGTTTTCCAATATAACAATAATTACTGTTCATTGTAGTTAAATTCTGTAATTTCAGATTTTAAAATATCTCTTCTATTATCCATAATTTCTCCTCTCATTTTTTATTTTTAGGGTGTATTATTCCATAGTAAAAGCTTACAAATATAAGTATTGCTAATCCAATCCCATAAAATCACTCCTTTATTCTCTCAATATTTCTTCTCATTTTTCTTTCATACATTTTCTTAAGCTCCTCATCAGAGAAGTTATAAATTTCTTTCAGAAGTTGTAGGCAGATATAAACATCACATATCTCCTCTTTTATCTCCAATCTTCTCTCATAACCTCTTAAATCCTTGCAAAGTTCTTTCTGTAACTCTGATAATTCTTCAATTACTATCGTTTTGTTGACATCAACACTTTGACTATTTAATATCAAATTTATATTTGGATTATATTTAAGCATTTATTCTCCTTATGCAGTTTTAACTAAAGTTTTCTCAGCTGCCTTTTTTATTTTGTCATAATATTCAATTTTTAAAGCTTCTGTGAATATAGGATTTGAGCAAAATTCTATATAATTCTCAATCATAGTATCATACTCAATTCTCCCCTTCTCATAGTCATCAAGAAGTATGTTAGCTTTACCAGCTAATTTCTTTCTCAATTCTTTCTCAGAGATAGTTTTTGTTTCACTAGTTCCAGCTTCCCAATTATCTCTAAGAGCTTTATATATGGCACCTTCTCCCCAAGCTTTTTGTTGAGCTGTGATAAGGACAGACTTTATTCTATCAAGATTTACTCTGCCATTTCTTACTAACTCCATTATGTTTTTACAAGTGTCTATACTTATTCCATGACTTTGTAGAGCTGATTTAATTTGATAGATTGTATCTTTTTCTTTACTAGAACTATTTTCAACTGGACTACTACTGCTACTAGTAGAACTATCTTTAGATTCTTGGTCTATCTTATTTAGATTATTTAACTTAGTAGTAGTTTTTATATTTAGTTCTTTATCTAAGTTATTTATATTATATTCTTTATTGTTTGAATTTTTTTGAAAACTAGTTTTTAAATTTTTTAAAGACTTGCTTTCAACTTTTTTCAATTCTTGGTTTGAAATTTTTTCAATTCTAGTATTTAAAAATTTTAAAATCTGATCATAGTTAAGTTTAAAATATCTCTTCATAGGTACACCTTTATTTTCTTGTAAAAGAATACCTAAAGAGATAAGTTGTTCTATACTTTTAGTTTGTTTATGATTAGATAAACCTGTTATTTCTTCCAATGTTTTAGAAGTTTGATAAAACCAACCTTCATCATCTGCTAATGTTTCATCAGCTTCTACTAAAGTAGTTAAAAAGAAAGCTGTTTCAATACCAAGGCTTTTAACTAATTGTTTATTTAATACATAAAAATTACTTGTCATTAGTAATTGTTTTATAGAATTTTTCTCCATAGTTTTATCCTCCTTTGAGGAGCTATGCCACTAGTTCCTCTTATTTTTATCTTATGCCTATTCACCATTCCCTAAGTCCTTTAGAACTAGTGGCTTGGAAATGATGAACAGATATAAAATAAAAATTTCATATTTTATCACAATTTTTTTTATATTCTTACTATAAACATAAAAGTCCTATATAAGCACATTTTTTTAAAAAAATCAATTTTTTTTTGATATTTATTGACTTTTTTTTAAAATAAAATTATAATTAAATTGTTCATAAGTGCGGAGCGTCTAGTCAACGCTAAGCTAAAGGGAAGAGGAGTTTCATGCCTCTTCTTTTTTTTATTTTAGGCTTACATTTTTTTAAAAAAATTGTTATAATACTATTAGCGTTGATAATCCCTTTAATAACTTTTTATTTAATATACTAGAAATAAAAGGGGGTGCGCACTTATGAACAAAAAGAAGACTAAAAAAGGTTTCTACATTTTTAGAGCAAGTTATACTAAAAATGGAGTTACTTATTATGCCAAAGACTATGGTAAAAAAGCCTTCAAAATTTGGATTTCGCTTTAATTGAAATCACGTATAGAAAAGAAACTAAATTTATCAACGCTATTTAGAGAGAACTGACTATTCTCTCTTTTTTATTTACGGCAGTTTTAGCTCTGCCAACTGTTATTTAGTGGGAAAATTTAATATGAAAAAAGGAAATGATTGGACTTGAACCAACATTTTATAACCTTAGTTTTTAAGTTTTTCCATTAAACTACATTCCCATAAGTACCGCATGTGCGGTCAAGTGTATATAAGTTATCTAAAGAAATTTGAATTTACTCCTCCAAAAAGTTATAATATATTTGCACCCATATTACAGAAAGGAG
>OGZI01001344.1_pt1 | contig 25090 bp, 16 predicted proteins | sample 1576711 | NCBI WGS metagenome assembly OGZI01 (sample SAMEA3541482, study PRJEB24748) | human gut metagenome | biome: human gut; feature: human-associated habitat; material: faeces | place: China | collected 2012
CGCGCGGAGGAAATACCCCGCCCGTCCCCGGGGCGCCCTCCTGCGCGCAGTCAGCCCGTCGTTTAGAACGGAATAAAAGTTAGTGAGGCCCTGGCCGTTTGGCCAGGGCCTCGTTTTGTTAGTCTTTTTGGGACGGGGCTTTTTGACTACTTTGAGGGTGCGCAGGCAGGGCGGCGAAAGTAGCTAAAAAAGCCCCGTCCCAAAAAGACTACCCGCGCCAAATGAGCTAGTTGAGGAGTTGGGCCATGGCGTTGACGAATTTTTGTACTTGGAGGGTTGGCTCGAGCGGATAGTGCAAAAAAACCGGCACCTCGCGGCCGCACAGGAACGGCACGCCTACAAAGGCCGGGTGTACGCCTGACCAAGCTCCGCAGGTGAGCACCGCGTCGCCCTTTTCCTCCGCCTCGTTAAAGAGCGCAAAGTCGAAGCTATCCACGTCGATCACGTCCACGCCGCCGTCGGCCAAAAGGTCGATGCGCAGGCTGTCCATGGCGTCGTTGCCGTGACGGAGCACGCGCAGGCGCATGCCCTCCAGGTCGGCAACTGTGATGCGCGTCTTGCGCGCAAGCGGGCTCGTGCGCGGCACATCAATATAAAACGGTACGTTGACGATAAGGAGCTTTTGGCAGGCATCACCCCAGCGTGGGGTAGAAAAACTCGATTGCACCACATCGACCTCGCGGCCCAAGCTGCGCATGACGGTCTCGCGCTCATCATAAAGGTCACTCACCGGCACAATCTCAAAGCGCAGTGACGGCTCCAGTTCGTACACACTCGTCCACATCGACAGCGTCTGGCGCCCAGGGCACATCATCGACACGCCCAGGCGCACGGCACCGCCATCGCCCGCCGCGCGTCGGGCACGGCGCAGCGCGTCCTCGGACTGCCGCATGATCGAGCGCGCGTCGTCCACCAGCAGAGCGCCCGCCGGCGTCACCTTGACGCCCGAGTGCGAGCGTTCGAACAGCGTGATGCCGAACTCGGCCTCGAAGCCCGACACCTGCTTGACGAGCGCCGGAGTCGACACGCGCAATTGTGCCGCCGCACGCGAGAAGCTTCCCAGCTCCGCAGCGGCCGATATGGCCTCAAGTCGTCGATCGTACACGTCAATCTCCCGTTTTCGCGCCCGTGGCCACATGGTGCCACAGGAGGTTGTTTCGCAGGTCATGCGCTCAATTGAGAATAAACTGCATCGCACAGTGTAAACCTATGGTTAACGCCATTCTAACAAATATGCAATTCACCTGCGCAAATGCAAAGCATACGATAACCAGCGAAAACCACGTGGGTCGGTTAATGGGAGCGACCCACCGGGAGGCATAAGAAGGGAAGTTCCTATGAGCAATTGGCTTAAGCTCGAGGGCGATGTTTGCGCTGTGACTGGAGCGCTCGGCGGCATGGGCGTCGAGATTTGCCGCGAGTTCGCCCGCAATGGCGCTAACGTCGTCCTGCTCGACCTGGACGAGGAGAAGGTCAAGGCCGCTGCCGCCGACCTCGCTGCCGAGTTTGGCATCCACGCCGAGGGTTACAAGATGAACGCCACCGACGAGGCCGAGGTTCAGGCCGCCGTCGACGCCACCATCGCCGACTTCGGCCGCGTCGACGTTCTCGTCAACACCGCCGGCATCCTGCGCTTCGCCGCCATGGAGGACCTGCCGCTAAGCGACTGGGAGCAGGTGCTCAACGTCAACCTCACCGGCTACTTCATCACCTCGCAGCGCTTTGGTCGCGAGATGATCAAGGCCGGCCAGGGCCGCCTGGTGCACATCTCGACCGTTGCCAGCCACTCCCCCGAGACGTTCTCGGGCGTGTACAGCTCCACCAAGGCGGGCGTCAACATGATGTCCAAGATGCTCGCCGCCGAGTGGGGCCCCTACGGCGTCCGCTCCAACTGCGTCGAGCCTTGCTTCGTTAAGACCCCGATGTCGGCCAACTTCTACGCCGACCCCGAGGTCGAAAAGAGCCGCAGCCGCCTGATCGCCACGCGCCGCATCGGCGAGGTCAGCGATATCGCCAACGCCGTCATGTTCCTGGCGTCCAAGCGCTCGGACTTTACCACCGGCGACGCCATCAAAGTCGACGGTGGCTTCTCCAACATGATGGGCGACCTCACCGCCAAGCCCGGCGGCCGTCGCGCCTATGCCGACAACTACCTTAAGAACAAGGGTGTCGAGCTTTGGTCCGATGAGTCCGGCGTCGCCAAGCCGACTGACCAGTAAACCAACCCGGTAGAAAGGGGCGCGGGGCAAGCACCTCAGCGGCGTTTGCCCCTCCCCTCCCCCCCCCGCATCGATTAGAAAGAGTCCCATGGCTTCCACCAACTCCAACAAGGGTCGCGCCGTCGTGCTTTCCGCCGCGTGCGTCACCATGTTCTTCATCAGCTCCATCGCGCTGTACTCCGTCGTGTCCAAGAACCTGCTCGCCGTCTACCCCGAGTGGTCCAGCGCACTTACCTGGGCTTTCCCGGTCTTCCAGACCATCATGGCCGTGACGGGCATCTTCGCCGGCCGCATCTCCGATAAGATCGGCCCGCGCAACGTCGTGATCGCTGCCGCCGTGTGCTACGGCGTGGGCTGGTTCATGTCCGGCACCGTCACCGAGCCGTGGCAGTTCTACCTGTGGTTCTCGCTCGTCGCCGCCATCGGCAACGGTCTGGGTTACAACCCCGCGCTCACCACCGGCCAAAAGTGGTTCATCGACAAGAAGGGCCTCGCCTCCGGCATCACCCTGGCCGCTTCGACCGCCGGCCCCGCTGTGCTGTCCCCGGTGCTCGCCTCGCTGCTCATCCCGAGTCTGGGCATCTTTGGCGCCCTTAAGGCACTCGGCGTCATCTTCTTTGTGACGATCGCCGCCTCCGCCCTGTTCCTGAAGGCCCCCGAGGCCGGTTGGCTGCCCGAGGGCTTCGAGGCCCCCAAGGGCGGCGCGCACGCCGGTACCTTCGGCGACCTCACCCCGGGCGAGATGGTCAAGACCCCGCGCTTCTGGGTCCTCATCGTCACCTTCGCCTTTGCCGCCACCGCGGGCACCCTGCTCGTGGGCAAGGTTGCCTCCATCGCCGCCGTCCAGCTCTTCGCCGACCCCACGAGCGCCGCGGCTGTCGCCCTCGGCGGCGTGGTCGTCTCCGTCAACACCTGCGCCAACCTGGTCGGCCGTCTGTCCTTTGGTCAGATCATCGACAAGCTCGGCGCCTACAAGTCGCTGCTCATCAGCCTTGTCGTGACCATCGTCGCCCTCGTCATCATGTCGATGAGCTTTACGCAGAGCATGTTCTTTGTGGCGCTCGCCCTGCTCGGCTTTAGCTTTGGCGCCCTGCTCGTCATCTATCCGCCGCTCACCGGTGGCGCCTTCGGTACCAGCAACATCGGCGTCAACTACGGCATCATGTTTTTGGGCTACGCCGCTTCTACCTGGATCAGCCAGCCCATCACCGCCGTGCTGTATCACGCCGAGGCCGGCAGCGCCGCCTACCAGCAGTCCTTCTACGGCGCCATTGTGATCGCCGCCATCGCCGTCGTGCTCACCGTCTACATGATGGTCTCCGACAGCAAGAAGAAGTCCGCCTAGTTTTACCGATGCGACAAAGGGACAGACCCTTTGTCGCATTCCACCGGTCACCAGTATTAAGGAGTCGAAATGTCTGAGCTCAACCCCGTCCGCATTGCCGTCATCGGCGCCGGCGCCATGGGCCGCAACCACATCCGCTTTGTCACCGAGGAGCCCGAGGCCGAGCTCGTCGCCATCGCCGACGCCTTTGAGGGCGCCCGCGCCACGGCCGAGGCCGCCGGCGTGCCGTTTTATACCGATCCCGCCCAGATGATGGACGAGGTCAAGCCCGAGGCCGTCATCATCGCCACCCCCAACGACCTGCACCTGGGCGTTGCCCGCGAGGCCATCAAGCGCAACATCGTGCCGCTGGTCGAAAAGCCGATCTCCAACGATCTTGAGGATGCCCAGGCCTTCGCCGCCGAGGCCGAGACCGCCGGCGTGCCCGTACTCGTGGGTCAGCACCGTCGCCACAACCCGTTTGTGAACAAGGCCAAGGAGATCATCGAGTCCGGCGAGCTGGGCAAGCTCACCGTGTCGAGCTTCCACTACATGATCTATAAGAATGACGAGTACTTCGACGTCGAGTGGCGCCGCAAGAAGGGTGCCGGCCCGATCCTGGTTAACCTGGTTCACGACGTCGACCTGCTCCGTTACCTGCTGGGCGAGCCCGTTGCCGTCCAGGGTATGCAGTCCAGCGCCGCCCGCGGTTTTGAGACCGAGGACTCCGCCGTGGTCAACGTCCGTTTTGCCGATGGCGCGCTCGCGAGCATGACCATCTCCGACGCCACCGCCAGCCCCTGGAACTGGGAGGCGACCGCCCGCGAGGACCCGCAGTACCGTCCCTTCGACGCCGATGCCTACTTTATTGGCGGTACCAAGGGCGCCCTTTCGCTGCCCCGCCTGCACCAGTTCTCCTACGACGGCGCCTCTAACTGGCACAAGCCGCTGCAGATGGAGATCCCGGCTGTGGACCCGGCGCTGCCGCACAAGATGCAGCTCAAGCACTTTGTGAAGGTCGTCCGCCGCGAGGTCGAGCCCGTCGTGACGCCGGCCGACAACGTCAAGACGCTCACGCTGCTTAACGCCATCAAGGAGGCCGCCGAGACCGGCCAGCTCGTCGAGCTGTAACGCCTTAGGGCAGACCGCGGCAGAAGCCCCATGCCGAACCCTTCGGTCCGCCACCAACAAGCCCCTCTTCTTTGCCCCGCGAGCAGCCTCCTGCCCGCGGGGCTTTCTTTGCAGCCGCGGCGCGGGCGGGTGGTAGACTGGGTGGCTCATGCACCTGTAACGTACTCACAGACAGGAAGTCCCATGGATCTTATCGCCCAGCTCGCCCGCGAGCTCAACCTTAAGGCCGCCAACGTCGAGGCGGCTGTCAAGCTCATCGACGAGGGCAACACCATCCCCTTTATCTCGCGCTACCGCAAGGAAGCAACGGGCGGCATGGACGACGTTGCCCTGCGCGCGCTCGACGAGCGCCTGTCCTACCTGCGCAATCTTGAACAGCGTAAAGAGGACGTCATCCTGCTCATCGACGCCCAGGGCAAACTCACGCCCGAGCTCGAGCAGCAGATTCGCGAGGCCACACAGCTCCAGCGCGTCGAAGACCTCTACAAGCCCTACCGTAAAAAGCGCATGACCCGCGCGCAGAAAGCCCGCGAGGCAGGTCTGGAGCCGCTTGCCAACATGGTCATCATGCAGGCCTCGGCCAAGGGCAGCGCGCTCGACGCCGCCGCGGCATACGTCAACGAGGAGGCCGGCTTCGACACGCCCGAGAAGGCGCTCGCTGGCGCCGCTGACATCGTGGCCGAGACGGTAGCCGAGGACCCCGAGAACGTCGCCGACCTGCGCGCCTTTACGCAAAACACCGCCGACATCGTCGTCGAGGCAACCGACCCCGCCGAGAAGACCCCCTACGAGCCCTACTACAGCTATGATGAGCCGCTGCGCCGTATACCCAACCACCGCGTGCTGGCTATCGACCGCGGTGAGCGCGAGGGCAAGCTCCGCGTGCGCGTGAACGTCGACGGCGTTGCCGCCACGGCGCGCCTCAGCAGCCGTTGGCCCCGACGCCAGGGCGTGTTTGCTCCCGTCTTTGACGCCGCCATCGCCGATGGCTACAAGCGCCTCATGGCCCCCTCGCTGGAGCGCGAGGCCCGCGCCAAACTCACCGTTCGTGCGCAGACCGAGGCCATCAACGTCTTTGCCAAGAATCTCGAGGGCTTGCTCTCGGCACGCCCCGTGCGCGGCGCCCGCGTGCTCGCTCTCGACCCGGGCTACCGCACCGGCTGCAAGGTCGCCGTCATGGACGAGACCGGCAAGCTACTCGACCACGGCGTGGTCTATCCCACCAAGCCACGCCACGACGTCGCCGGCACCAAGCGCGAGCTCGCCCGCCTCGTCAAGAAGGACGGCGTCAACACCATCGTCATCGGCAACGGCACCGCCAGCCGCGAGACCGAGGAAGTCGTCTCGGAGTTTATTGCCGAGCAGGCACCCAGCCTTCGCTACACCATCGTCAACGAGGCCGGCGCGTCGGTGTACTCCGCCTCCGAGCTCGCCAGCCAGGAATATCCCGACCTGGACGTCACCGTACGTGGCGCCATGAGCCTGGGCCGCCGTCTGCAAGACCCGCTGGCAGAGCTCGTCAAGATTCCGCCCCAGTCCATCGGCGTTGGCCAGTACCAGCACGACCTTGACCAGGCCGAGCTTTCGCGCACCCTGGGCCACGTGGTGGAAGACGTCGTCAACCGTGTGGGCGTCGACGTCAACACCGCGAGCGCAAGCCTGCTGGGCTACGTGTCGGGCATTACGCCGAGCGTGGCCAAGAACATCGTGGCCTACCGCGAGGAAAACGGGGCCTTTACCGATCGCCGCCAGCTCAAGAAGGTCCCCAAGCTGGGACCCAAGGCATACCTCAACGCCGCGGGCTTCCTGCGCATCAGCGGCGGCAAGAACCCGCTCGACGCGACAAGCGTCCACCCCGAGAGCTACGAGGTGGCCACGGCCGTCCTGGAGCGCGCCGGCGTTGCGGCAAGCGAGCTCAGCCGCGGCGGCGTGCCCGATATCGAGCGCCGCCTGGGCAGCATCTCGGCGCTGGCAAGCGACCTGGACTGCGGCACCCTCACGCTCATCGACATCGTCAACGAGCTCAAGAAGCCCGGTCGCGACCCGCGCGACGACGCGCCCGAGGTAGTCTTTAGCCGCTCGGCGCTTTCGATCGACGACCTGGAGCCCGGCATGGAACTCAAGGGCACGGTGCGCAACGTTGTGGACTTTGGCGCCTTCGTCGACGTGGGCGTGCACCAGGACGGCCTCGTGCACATCTCCAAGCTCGCCAACCGCTTCGTCAAGCACCCCAGCGACGTGGTGCGCGTCGGCGACACGGTGAAGGTATGGGTAGAAAAGGTCGATCGCGACCGCAAAAAGATCTCCCTCACCATGGTGCGGGGCAAATAAGCCGCTGCAGGCGCTCGGCGGGCCCCATTCCGCCGAGCGCCTCTCCTTCTAAAACGATTTGGCGATATCCCGAAGTGCGAGACGCCGTTTCCGCTAATCATCACCTGCAATTTTTGAGATATTCGGCCTCGCTGGGCCGCGATAACACTTCTTCAAAGTGCAAGCTCAACAAATAGGCATCAGATATTCCACAAACGTCCCATATCTGCACCCGCAGAGGTGCGGTACGGGACGTTTTTCAGCCATATTGGCAATCTTGACGGCACTCTGAGGCCGAATATCTCGATTTCTGTTGGTGGGACACTTATGGGCACGAGCCGCAAAGACCTCGTTTGCCCGGTAGAGCTGTTCAACCACGTCAAGCATGAGATCTTGCATGCGCGGAACAAAGGGATAATCGAAGGGTCTTGGGCGACTTGCGCGTCGCCCCGAACACATAGCCGGCAGGGTCCTTTGCCTTGGCGATGACTGCCAACTCGGGGCCGGATCGTTTTCGATACTTGATAGATATGGATTAGAAGATCATTAGATTACAGGTTGATCCATAATGCGGAACCGCGTTGTCCACGCGATGCCGTCGGAGCCCACGCCGCCGTCCGAGGTGACGCCGGCCGCGTAACACGAATCGTCATCCGGCGAACGAAGCCGCCAGTGGCACGCGGCGTTGCCATCCGAGCCCAGCCCCATTACTGCCCGAGACAGTTGGCGGGGTAGCACTGTCGACCCCCATCGGAATAAAGGTAGCGATTCAGCTCAGGACCTACCGACGGGTTCGTGTCGGCAGCCCCGGCCTTTCCTTTGCCTAGCGCGACCCTCGCGAAGCGCGTGAGCGATAGGGAAAGGAAAGGCCGGGGCGAACAACCCGCGGCGCAGCCAGTGTTCGCGTTACGGCAGGATATGGAAGCCCAAAGCGGCGATATCCTTGGCAAAGCCGCGCACGGTATCGAGCGAAACCTCATACGGGTCGCGACCGATGTTCTTGCGCTTGGCCAGGATGCTGTTGGGCACCGTGATGATCTGACAGCCGCAGGCCTGCGCCTGGTAAATGTTGATAAGCTCGCGCGTGGACGCCCACAGGACCTCGCAGTTGGGCTTGGCGGCGGCCTTCTTGACCGACTCCGTCATAAACGGAATGGGATCGACACCCGTGTCGGCGATACGGCCGGCAAAGAGCGAGATGATGGACGGCGTCTCGGCGTCGACAGCGTCGACCATCTCGTCGACCTGCGCAGGCGTAAAGATGGTGGTGACGTTGACCTTAATGCCGTCGGCGGAAAGCTTGCGCACCAACTCGGCCGTGGACTCACCCTTGGTGGTCACGCACGGAATCTTGACGTAGACGTTCTCGGCCCAGGTAGCGATCTCGCGGGCCTCGACCTCCATGGTCTCGACGTCGTCGGCAAAGACCTCAAACGACACGGACACATCGGTGATGTGGGCCAGGACCTCCTTGGCAAACGCGCGGTAATCCGTCACGCCGCCCTTCTTCATAAGGGACGGGTTGGTCGTGAAACCCTGAACGTTGCCGTTCTCGTACATGTCGAGCATGCCCTCGAGGTTTGCACCGTCAGCGAACACCTTGATTGCCATCTGCCTGATTCCTTTCGTTAGCATACGGCCGATAAACTGCTAAACACTTTACCTACGTTTATCAAGGCGTGAACTGCGGTTTTCTATCTTCTCGGCGAACGGCATAAACACCTCAGTGTTTGGATTGATAAATCGGTTGAGCATGCAAAAGTAGAAAGTCTCAGTTTGAGCAAACGTCAGCGAGCGTGTTCCAAGTGCCGCAGGTCGCCGTGAAAGAGGAGCGATGCGTACTTTGGTACGCGAGCGACGGCTTGAACGGCGAGATGCGGTGGCTGGGACGCGCGCAGCGCTAGATCAACCCAAAGTGGCGCATGGCCGTGACGGTGCCGTCGTGTGCGACATCGTCGGTCACGTAGTCGGCGACCGCCTTGACCTCGGGCATGGCGTTGCCCATGGCGACAGCCGTCTCGACGGCGGCAAGCATGCCCAGGTCGTTGCCCGAATCGCCAAAGCCAAAGGTGCGCTCGTTGCCCGTGCGGCCCAGATACTCCAGCGCACGTGCCACGCCCACGCCCTTGTCGATACCCTTGGGGCTCAGCTCGCGATTCTGGCCGCCGGTATTGCACAGCTCAAAGTTGCGATCGATAAAGCCGTCGTCGTTGGCCACACGAGCCAAGCCGGGCGCGTTGAGGCACACCTTGCCCACACGCAGATGACCGTCGATGCGCATTTCTTCGGCGCTATGCACCACAGCGGTGCCGATCAAAGACGATTGTTCAACGCCCGCAGGCTCCAGCGCAAAGGTTGCCTCGTTGGCCTCGAAAAAGGCCTCGAACCCTGCCGCAACAATGCGACGCGCAAGCTCCTCGACAATGCCCCCGTCAATGCAATCCTCGTGCACCACACGCCCCTCGACCTCGAGCGTGGCGCCCGCCATGGCCACGACACCCGCAGGGTCGAGCGCGCGCAGGCTGTCCGCAATCAGCCACAAGGGACGACCCGTGCAGATAAACGCCTTGTGCCCCGCATCGCGCAGGCGATGAAACGCCTCGATGACCGCCTGCGAGGGACGCACCGCCGAGAAGTCCTTATCGGTCATGCTGTCGGGATCGAACGACGTCAGCGTGCCGTCCACGTCAAAAAAGAGCACGGCGGAATCGGGGCACGCATCAATCATATGGGTTCCTTTCGAGGGCGATGGCAAACGAAGCATCCATCATATAATGGAGCGACGCAACCAGAGAGGTCACCCATGGAATTTTATGCAAGCTGCCCCGAGGGCTTTGAGCCCGCACTCGCCGACGAGCTTAAACGGCTCGGGCTTTCGCATGTACGCCGCCTTAAGGGCCGCGCCACGTTTGAGGGCGAGCTTGAGCAAGGCCTTCGCGCGTGCCTGTGGTCGCGCCTGGCCAGCCGCGTGTTTGTGGTACTCGGGCGCTTTGAGGCGCAAGACGCCGACGAGCTGTACGACGGCGTTTACGACATTGCCTGGGAAAACATCGTCCGCCCCGGCGCCACGATTGCCATCACCGCCCGCGGCGTGACCGAGCAGCTGCGCAACACGCGCTTCTCGGCCCTGCGCGCCAAGGATGCACTGTGCGACCGCCTGGCCGAGACCACGGGCCGTCGCGCCGATGTCGATGCCGCCGATCCCGATGTCCACCTGCTGCTCTCGCTGCGCCAGCGCCGGGCGAGCATAAGCCTGGACCTTTCGGGCGACCCGCTGTTCAAGCGCCTGCCGCCCGCCGCAACCCGCGCCGGCGAGGGCTCACACGTGCTGCGCCCCGACTACGCCGCCTTGGTGCTGGCGCAGGTCGGCTGGACTGCACTGTGCGAGCGCGAGCTAACGGCCGACGATTACGAGAACGAAGCCCTGCCCACGCTGGTCGACGCCTCGTGCGCCGGCGGCGGCCTGCTGCTAGAGGCCGTGAATATCCTAACCGACCGCGCTCCGGGCGCCGCCCGCGAGCACTGGGGCTTTGAGGGCTGGCAGCTGCACGACGCCGCCCTGTGGGAGCAGCTGCTCGCCGAGGCACGCGAGCGCGAGGCGGCAGCGCGCGAGCGCCAGGTGCGCATCGTGGCCGTGGACATCGACCCCGCCGCCCGCAAGACCGCTGAGCGCATGGTTAAGTGTGCCGGCTACAAGCGCTTTGTCGATTTTTGCGCCGCCAAGTCCGCCACCGTGCTGGACCATGCGGGTGCTGTCGCCGGCGTTGCCGTGGTCGCAGACACCACCGAGACGCCGCTTTCGCTCATGCATGACACCATGACGCTGGTCGGCGAGCTGCGCCGCGCGCCCGAACTCGCTTCGGCACCGGTCGCCGCGCTCACCCGCGACGGATTGCTGGCCCGCGCGCTCCACGCCGAGCCCGAGCGCTCGATTGCCGTCATGCCCAACAACGAGGAGGCGACCGTCGAAGTCTGGCCTTCTCTCGACCACGCCGCCGCAGCGTTTGAGACTGCGACCAGTGCGGATGCCGAGGCCGAGGTTGCGAATGCCAACGACGTCAACGACAAAGCCACCGCTTCCGCCATGCCCGAGCCTGCCGCCATGCTCGACCTGGGCGACGGCAAGCCGCTGCCCGTGCTCATCCCCGAGTCGGAGCAGTTCGCCAACCGCCTGCGCAAGAACGCACGCCTGCGCCGCAAGTGGGCCAAGCGCGAGGGCGTGAGCTGCTACCGCGTCTACGATGCCGACCTGCCCGACTACTCCGCCGCCATCGATCTGTACGAGGGTTGCCCGCAGACGCCGGGCCGTTGGCTCGTCATCGCCGAATACGCCGCACCTAAGACCATCGACCCCGCACTGGCCCAGGCCCGTATGCTCGACATTCTGGCCATCGCGCCGCGCATCCTAGATGTTCCCGCCGAGCACGTGCACGCCAAGGCCCGCATGCGTTCGCGCGGCGGCTCGCAGTACGGCAAGCAGGGCGCCGGCATGGGCGGCTCGGGCGAGCGCGCCAATATCGCGCGCCGTCGTCTGCCGCTCATCGAAGAGGGCGGGCTCACCTTTGCCGTCAACTTTGACGACTATCTGGATGTGGGCATCTTCCTGGATCACCGCGTCACCCGCAGCCTAGTGCGCGAGCACGCCAAGCAGGCGCGCCGCTTCCTCAACCTGTTTGCCTACACCGGCACTGCCACCTGCTACGCGGCCGATGGCGGCGTCGAGGAGACCGTGACGGTCGACCTCTCCAACACCTACCTGGACTGGGCCGAGCGCAACATGCGCCAGAACGGCTTTGTGGGGCCTCAGCATCATTTTGTGCGCGACGACGTGCTCGCCTGGATTCGCGACCAGCGCCAGACGCGCAACCGCTGGGACTTGATCTTTGTCGACCCGCCCACGTTCTCGAACTCGTCCAAGATGGGCCGCCGCACCTGGGATGTCCAGCGCGACCATGTTGAGCTGTTGGCCGGCGTATCGCGCCTGATCGCGCAGGACGGCCACGCCATCTTTAGCTGCAACCTGCGAGGCTTCCGCCCCGAAACGCGCAAGCTCGCACGCGCGGGCGTGGTGCTGGAGGACATTACGGCGCAGACCATCCCCGAGGACTTCGCACGCAACCAGAAGGTGCACCACTGCTGCATCGTGCGCCGCCTGCCCATCGAGGACGCCATGGCCGAGGTCGGCTTTAGCGCCGAGGAGATTGCCGAGCGCGTTGAGGAACTGCGCAACCCCGAGGCCCGCAAGCCCCGTGCGGCAGTACCCGCGCACGCGCAGGCCGGCAACGACAAGTCCAACTTTGCCGGCAAACCCTCCCCCGCCGGCAAGCCCAAAAAGAAGAAGTTCTACGCCAGCAAGCCCAAGGGCAAATAACAAAGTTGCGGTGGAATACGGACTGTTTTGCCTGGAATTAGGCAAATTTAGACCGTATTTCACCGCAACTCATATTGGGATGGTGGTTGGCGATCTAGCCTTGGGTAACTAAGCGGTAGCCAATGCCTACGTGCGTCTGGATATAGCGCGGATGCGCGGGGTCGGACTCGATCTTCTTACGCAACGTGCCCATAAAGACACGCAGGCTCGCCAGGTCGCTCTTAGTTGCCGTGCCCCAAATCTCGTGCAGGATATATTGGTGCGTCAGCACCTTGTCGGCGTTGTGCGCCAGCAGGCACAAGAGCTTGTACTCGATCGGCGTCAGGTGCAGCTCCTCGCCGTCCATCGTGGCGATACCGGCATCAAAATCGATATGCAGCTCACCGGTATCGAACGAGCCCTCGGAGGCAACGCCGCCCGTCTGCGCATACGAAAGGCGTCTGAGCGTCGTGCGGATGCGCGCGAGCAGCTCCTCGACCGAAAACGGCTTGGTCAGATAGTCGTCGGCGCCGGCATCGAGCGCACGGATCTTGTCCGCATCCTCGCTGCGCGCCGAGACCACGATAATCGGCATGCCCGACCACGCGCGCACCGACTCCACCACCTTGACGCCGTCCATATCGGGCAGGCCCAGGTCGAGCAGCACAATGCTCGGCGCCTGCGACGAGGCGGCGGCGATGGCGGCATGGGCGGTCTCCACGGCCATATGGCGCAAGCCGTGCGCCTCGAGCGCGGCGACGATAAGGTTGCGGACGGCGGGGTCGTCCTCAACAACCAAGATGAGCGGTTTTACGGCAGAGTTCGGCACAGCGCTACTCCTTATCAAACGAAACATCGGCGGCGGGAAGCTCAATCGTAAAGACCGAACCGTGTGGATCCGCCGCGGCAACCTCTATGCTACCGCCATGTGCCAACATAATGGAGCGGCACAGGGATAGTCCCAAGCCCACACTGCGGCAGCTGTCGGCCAGGCCATGGTTGGCGGTATAGAACGACTCAAAGATGCGCTCGCGGTCCTCGGGCGCAATGCCCGGGCCGTCGTCGGCGACCGAACACCTCACGCACCCGCCGTCGACGCTAATCGAAATCACGATATGCGAGCCCGCGGGCGTGTAGGTAATGGCGTTGTTCACCAGGTTTACCACCAGCTGCACCATCAGGCGCGCATCGACGTTGACGAGCGCCGGCTCATCGCACGCCACCACCTTAAGGTCGTGCTCGCGCACGGCCGGGTTTACGTGGCGCAGCGCCTCCTCGACGATATCGTCCATAAGCTCGAGCGTAGTCGACAGATGCATGCCGTCGCCCTCGAGCTTGGTGATGGCGAGCAGGTTCTCGACAGTGGCGTTGAGCCATTGCGCGTCCGAGCGAATGGATAGGAGCATGCCGCGGCGCGTCTGGTCGTCGAGCACGGCCGTGCCGGTCGAGCCCTGGTCAAGCAACACGTCGGCATTACCCGAAATGCTGGTAAGCGGCGTGCGCAAATCGTGCGAGATGGAGCGCAACAAGTTGGCGCGCAGCTGCTCGTTTTTAGCGAGCACCGCCGCTTCCTCGCGGGCCTCCATGGCGCGGGCGCGATCGAGCGCCAGCTCGCCTTCGCTCACGATGGCATCGGCAAGCGTCCGCTCCTCGGAGGTCAGAGCATCGGGCTCGGCGACAATGGCGAGCACCCCCACCACCGAGGCGGGATCACCCGCGCGCACCATGGTGTCACCCGAGCGCACGGTCAGGTATATGCCGTAGAACGCCGAGGCGCCATAGGTGGCATCGAGCGGCGTTCCCACATAGGCGGACGCCGAGAGCCGCGGCGGCATCTGGGGCGCCAGCTGGTGTACCGGCGCGGCATCGCCCACGGCCGTGTACGTCGTGCGCGGCAGCAAGTCATCGTCGTTGGCACCGGCGCTATACCACACGACCGGACAGTCCGAAAGACGCGCCAGCTGCGTTGCCATAGCGTGCACAATCTGTTGCTGATCGCCACACCGCTGCAGCATGCGGTTGGTCTCGAGCACCATCTGTGTGCGACGGTCGCTGGCGGCAGCCTGCGCCAAGGCGCGGCGCAGGGCCAGCGCGATTGAGCTCGACACGAGCGAGACCACAAACATGATAAAGAACATGCCGGGATAGACGCGGTCGATGAGCGACAACGAGTAGCGCGGGTCGACAAACAAATAGTTGTAGAGCGCCACGGCAGCAGCCGAGCTCAGCAGGCAATACAGGCGGCTCCAGGTAAAGAATGCGCACAGCTGCACGGCGAACACATAGACGATCATGATGCTCGGCGCGAGACCCGGATGGTCGAGCAGCGCGCCCACAATCGTCGCCGCGACCAGCAGCCCCGCTGATACGCAGGCGTCATACAGAGGGCTGCGACGCGTCAGCGTTGTGCGCCGCCACCAAAAGTTCTCGGCAATATCGCCGTCCGCATGGACGTCCATCAGCGCCCCGCCCCTCTCTCAAAAACAAAAACCACCACAAAGGGGACAGGCACCTTTGTGGTGGTTTCCCCTTGTGGTGGTTCCAAGTGTATAGCCTTTGCAACCGGCGGTCGCTAGACAAACAGCACGTGCGCGAGCAGGGCACACACGCACACCGCTCCAAATACCAGTGCCACGATCGAAATTACGCGATCGGCCATATCCATGTTGGAGCGGTTCGTCAAAAACCGATCTTCGGCGGCGTCGGCACGTGCCTCACGTACCAGCTCGGCAACCACCTCGCGGCCATCAAGCATCTTTGCATCCATGTTTGCCTCCCCGGTCTCAATCTTGTCCATCGAAAACCAACTCCGTGCAACCTGTCGGCGCCTACGGGCGCTCGTTGGGGGCCAGGCGCTGCATCTTGCTCACGGCCTTAAACTTGGTGAACAGCGGCACGTACTCAAAGCTCACGTTGGAGTTCTCCAGGCCGTACCAGCGCGCAGGCGTGCCGGCGGCGCGGCGGATGATGTACTTGAGCGTGATGGCCGTACGCTCGCTCGGCTCCACGTCGCTTTCGGGTGCCAGAAGCTTGCGAATCATGACGAATTTGAACGTACCGATGTTGCCCGGATCCTTGTAGACCGAGTAGTCATGCGTCTGCGCCGGCAGCTCGCCGGTGGCAGCCAGGTCCTGAACGACCTGACGCAGATAGGCATTGACGCGCTGGTTAATCTTGTAGCCCAGGTACAGATGCACGCGGAACACGTAGTCGGTGCCGAACGTCTCGACCGAATAGGCAAAGGTATGCGGCTCGTCCATGGTCTCGACATTCACGAACCACCAGGCGCGAGCGCGCTTGGGATGCTTGTCCAAGATCGAGTAGACGATATCACGGTCGATGTAATCGGTATGGGTGTCCTTGGTCAGGTACACGATGTTGTCGCTCAGGCGCTCGTAGCGATCATCATCGCGCAGGCGCTTGAGCTGCGGCAGGTAGCTGCGCAGCGGCAGCAGCGTAAACTGGCGCTGCTCAACAGCCGTACCGTTGTACCAGCACACCATGATGCCCATGATGAGCGCGGCCATGAGGATGGTGAAGTAGCCGCCGTGGAAGAACTTGGTGAGTGAGCTCACGAAGAAGAAGCCTTCGAGCAAAAGGAAGAAAGCCGCGAAGATCCACGGAGCAACCTTGAGCTTGCGCTCCTCGTGCAGGTAGAAGAAGAGCAGCAGCGTGGTGCACATCATAGTCAGCGTAATGGCAAGGCCGTAGGCGGCTTCCATATGCGCCGAGTTCTGGAACAGCAGCACCACGATGACGCAGCCCACGAGCATGACGTTGTTGACCATGGGGATGTAGAGCTGGCCCTTGGTCTCGGCAGGGTAGAAGACCTGCATGTGCGGCATGAGGTCCAGACGGCTGGCCTCGGACACCAGCGAAAACGCGCCGGTAATGAGCGCCTGCGAGGCAATGATGGCCGCGACGGTGGAAAGGCCGACGGCAAACGGGCGCAGGCCCGGGGCGAGCATCTGGTAGAACGGGTTGAGGTCGGCAATGCCCATGAGCTCGGGGTTGGCAGCGTTGTTGATAAGCCAAGCGCCCTGGCCCATATAGGACAGCAGCAAGCAGCACTTAACGAACGGCCAGGTGGCGTAGATGTTGCCGCGGCCGACGTGGCCCATGTCGGAGTAGAGCGCCTCGGCACCGGTGGTGGCGAGGAAGCAGCTGCCCAGAATCATGATGCCCGCGTGGTTGTTGGGGCTCAGCAAAAAGGCGATGCCGCGCACCGGGTTGAGGCACAGCAGCACGGCGGGGTGCTGGAAGACAAAGAACAGACCCGTACCGCCCAGGAACAAAAACCACAGCGTCATGATGGGGCCAAAGGCGTGGCCAATCTTGGCCGTGCCGATGCGCTGCACCAAGAAGAGCGCGATGATGATGGCGAGCGTGATGGCGACAACGCGGCCCTGGTCGTCACCGAGCACGGCGTGGACCGCCGGAATGGTGCGCAGGCCCTCGATGGCCGTGGTAACGGTAACAGCCGGCGTCAGGATGCCGTCGGCGAGCAGCGCGGCGCCACCCAGCATGGCGGGGATGATAAGCCACTTGCCGCAGCGCTTGACCAGGCTGTACAGGGCAAAGATGCCGCCCTCGCCGTGGTTGTCGGCGCGCAGCGAGATCAGCACGTACTTGACGGTCGTCAGCAGCGTGACCGTCCACACGACAAGAGAGAGCGCGCCGAGCACGAACTCCTCCGTCACGCTTCCGATGCCGCCGTTGCCGGCAACGAGCGCCTTAGTTACATACATAGGGCTGGTGCCGATGTCGCCGTACACCACGCCCAGCGTGACGAGCATCGCCGAGATGCTCACAGGAATCGCAGCGTGCGAGGCTGCCTCCTTGGCCTTTTGTTCCATAAGCCGGTTTCCTCCCAACTTTAATGTTCGAAGGGATTATAGGCAATCGGCCCATGTTTTAATGCACTGTTTTCCCAGCTAAATAAACATTTATACGGCCTTTAGGCCACCGCAGCGATATGGAATGTGACAAAGGGGCTGTCCCTTTGTCACATTCGTCATTTTCCGAGCCAGTTTTTGAACCACCACTCCATGGAGCGGCTCATCTCGGCCATAAAGGGACTCGTGTGCTTGCGGGTATAGATGTCCACGACGCGCTCCCCCACCTCGCGGGCATGCGGACGGAACATCGCGTCCATCTCGGCCACCTGCGCGTCCATAGTCGCGTCGTCCGCACGGCGGTAGCGTTCCTCGTGCACCAGGTTCACCACGGGGTGCGCGATTGCCGGGCGCTCTTTGCGAGGCGTGCCGATGATGAGCATCGACAGCGGCATGGTATACGGAGGCAGATCCAGCAGCTCGGCCACTTCCTCGGCATTCTCGACGATATCACCGATATAGCAGCTCCCCAAGCCCAGAGCCTCGGCGGCAACCACGGCGTTTTGCGCGGCGATCACGGCGTCCTGGGCCGCGATGGCAAAGTCGCCCAGGCCCGGCGCACGACGGGGCGACTTGCCCGTGCGCTCGACAAACTCGGGCTCAAAGCAGCCCACGTGCTCAAACAGATCGATCCACTTGGCATAATCGACCACAAATAATAGTGCCCAGGGCGCCTTGGCGATCATGGGCTGGTGGTCGCACAGGTCGGCCAGACGATCGAGCGTGGCCTGCTCGCGGATGCTCACGATGGAATACATCATCATGGCGCCTGCCGACGGCGCACGGCTCGCCGCATGCAGAATCGCCGCCCGCTGCTCGTCGGTCACCGCCACGGGTCGGCCGTCGTCATCGCGCGCAAAAGCGCGCGTGGAGGAACGGTGCTCCAACGTGTCCAGCACCGCATTGCCCGTGGTCTCGACCGGATAGCCGCACGTATCGACCGCCGCTCCATCGCCGCCCATGTCCGCCTTGCAAACCTGCTCGTTCATCGCCTCATCCTCGCTAATTCTTTAAGAAGCCTTTACGTTTCCGTGTAATTCCCGTCCATTATCGCGCAGGTCGCCACCACATTGCGCCACACCGCCACACGTGCGCGTTAATATGGCTGGTTGTTGTGCGCAGACACCAATTGCAGCGCATATCTTGGTAACAATCGGGTAAACCCCCGCTTTCGTAGGTTTTAGTTTGTGAGGAGTCTCAGCATGTTCGCTGCCGCCATCTCGCTCGTCGGTCTTGCGGCGACCGTCTACCTTGTCTTGCGCGAGGCCAAGGCCATTCGCGCTCAGTCGGGCACCGTTGCCAAAAGCGCTCTTGGGTGGAGCGTCGCCTTCGGCCTGTTCCAGCTCTTTTTGACCATTTGGGGTGCCATTGGCCTCGTCGCCCAAAACGAGCCGCTCGCCTTTGTGATGCTCATCCTGACCAACGCCATCCTCACCGGATGCGCTTGGGCCAGCATCGCCCGCGACCGCTTCGCCCCGCGCGTCTTTGCGTTCGCCGAGCCCGACGCCCCCGCCCCCACCGGCAAGCTCGCCCGCCTGCGCGGCGCCTTTGTGGGCAAACCGCTCGTCGCCGCCGTCTTGTGCCTACTGCTCGCCGGCGTCTTTGCGCTGCTGGGCATGGAGGTCTCGTCCAACCACGACTTTACCTGGGTCTACCCCCTGTGCATTCTGCTCGAATGGGCCATTATCACCGTGCTCATGGTCGGCTTGTTCTTCCTATTCCAGCGCCACGGCGCAGCTCCCGCGGTCCTGGCCTTTGCCCTCTTTGTCCTAGGCATTGCAGAGTTCTTTGTCATCACGTTTAAATCCATGCCCATCCAGCCGGGCGACCTTTCGGCCATCTCCACCGCCGCCGCGGTCGCCGGCAACGGCTACACCTTCTCGATCTCGCTGTTCTGCGTGCTGTCCATGGGCTTTACCGCCATCGCCATGCTGCTGTGCGAGTACGCCGGCCTGGTGGCACCGCACCGTCAGAAGGGTGCCGCCAACGCCAAGCGCATGCTGCTCACCAACCTGCTCGTGGCAGTGCTGTGCCTGGGCGGCGTAACCGCGCATGTCACGCTCATCGACTACTACAACACCCTCGGCATCACCGTCTACACCTGGCGCCCGCTCGAGAGCTACTGGCGCGAGGGCTACCTGCCCGCCTTTATTAGTGCGGCACAGTCCATCAAGCCGCCCAAACCCGCCGACTACTCCGTCGACGATGCCAAGGCCACGCTCAAAAAGTACGCCAAGGCCTACGACAAGTCCGACGCCGCCAAGAGCGACGAGCGCGCCGCCGCAAAGGAGCAGTTCGACAGCGAGAAGCCCACGGTCATCGCCATCATGAACGAGACCTTCTCGGACCTATCCATCTACCAGAACATGCGCGCCGGCTACGAAGGCCCGCAGTACTTTAAGAGCCTGTCCAACTGCCTCAGCCGCGGCAAGCTCTACGTGAGCGCCTACGGCGGCGGCACCGCCAATACCGAGTTTGAGTTTATGACCGGCAACTCCATGGCCAACCTGGGCTCGGGCGTGTACCCCTACACCATCTACAACATGGAGACGACCGGAAACTTAGCCGAGCAGTTCAAGTCGCTCGGATATTCCACCACGGCCATGCACCCCAACCACGCAACCAACTGGAACCGCGAGAACGTCTACAAGGATTTTGGCTTTGACCAGTTCCTGTCCATCAACGACTTCCAGGGAGCTGACACCCTGCGCGGCATGGTGACCGACCAGGCGACCTACGACAAGATTCTTGAGCTGCTCGACCAGAACGCCGATCCGCAGTTTATCTTCGACGTGACCATGCAGAACCACTCGGGCTACGACACGGGCCTGCTGCCGGTCGACAAGCAGATGCACCTGAACATCGACACGACCGACCTGGACGCCAAGACCGTCGAGGACGGCACGCTCTCCGATGTCGACGAGTACGTCTCGTGCATCGAGCAGTCCGACCAGGCGCTGCGCTACTTCCTCAACGCCTTGAGCAAGCTCGACCGCAAGGTGGTCGTGGTGTTCTGGGGCGACCATCAGCCTTTCTTCCCGTCCAAGTTCAACGATAAGTGGTTTACCGGCGAGGATGATGCCACGCATCAGGAGCGCTTGTGGCAGACTGACTACATCATCTGGGCTAACTACGACGTTGCCGGTTGCGACCAGACGAGTGAGGTCGACGACCTGTCCACCAACTACCTGTCCACCCAGCTGATGCAGCTGATCGGCGCCCCGCTTTCCGACTATCAGAAGGCGCATATGACACTGCGCGAGTCGCTGCCCGCCATCAACTCCGTGGGCTACGAGGACGCCAGCCTGCGCTGGGCGCTCTCCTCCAACGTCACCGGTGACGACGCCGCTGCCGCAGCCGCCACCAAGGCGCGCGAGGATTACGCCAAGATGCAGTACTACGAGATGTTCCGCGACGGCAAGAACGTATATACCGAGCACTTCCAGACCGAGGCCAACGAGACCGACCCCAACCTGGCGCCGGGCACGACCAAGATCAAGTAGCGACTAGCTGCGAGTTCATAACTGAAACGTCTGTCCGGGCGGAGGCATATAAGGTTCCCTGCTCGGACAGTCCTGCGCAAGACGGAGGCCACATTAAGTGGCCTCCTTTGCGTGCGGAACTCGCGATGAACCTTATATGCCTCCGCCCGGACAGACGCCCTGTTGCTGGAGCACGGCTTGTCATGGGGGCATCCGCTGAACATATATAAGTTGAAGGCCACATTAAGTGGCCTTCTTTGTATTCGGAAAGTGTGTCCCGGAATCTGCCTTCGGAATGGGACGCAGTTTCCGCTTGAGGGCCTGTTGGGAAAGCGCATCCCACTTCAAGAGTAAATTCCGGGTCGCACTTTCCGCTAAGGCTCTCAACCGGAAAGTGCATCCCATTCCAAGCCTTAATTCCGGGACATAGTCTCCGGACAAGACGCCACCCGGAAAGTGGGGACCACTCTGAGCGCCGATTCTGGGACACACTTTCCGAAACACCGCCCATCCGGAAAGCCCGTCCCGCTCTGAATACATCCGGGCATGGAATATCCGCTTATTAGGCCTTCCGTCAATAAAGGGGCGCCCTCCCGAGCGGCGGGCTCGAAGTTCATCGCGAGTTCCGCACGCAAAGAAGGCCACTTAATGTGGCCTTCGTCTTGCGCAGGACTGTAGAGCAGGGAACTTCGTGCCCGCCGCCCGGGAGGGCGTTGCGTTTAGAAGATGGACCTAGCGCTTATCCCCCCGGGACAAAAGCAGCGCAGCCATGAAAGCGATAATCGCTAGCGTTAGCAGTGTCAAAAGCAGAGCGAGCGAGCTGTCGCCCGTCGCAGCCAGGCCAAACAGGCCGGGCTTTTTGGAGCCAGCGGGCTGCACAGGAATTGTTTTGCCATCGTCCTCGGCGGTAATCTCCCAGCGAATTGCCTTGTTTGCGTCGGCAAGCTCGTTGCCCACCGACGTCGGGACACTTAGTTGCAGATTGAGCACCGTGCTGCCATCGCTCGTGAACGTGGCGACCTGCGTGGGATAGGCGAACACGCTGCCCGGCGTTCCCGTCTGGAGCCAACCGTCAGACGCATCGCCAGCCGACGCCGTTAAGGTAACGGGCGACAGCAGGTGTGCCGTCTCGTGATTGACAACGGCCCGCACAAACACGCGTACCTGGGACTTTACGCCCGTGGCACGAACCTCGATCTGCTGCTCGCGCACATCGCCGGGCATTAGATCTTTAAAGGCGGGAAACAGATCGGGCTCCCCCGAGGAGCCCGTCGCTCCCGTTACCGTCAGCTGGCGCGCATTTCCGTCATAGGCAATCGCGGGAGCATCGGCAAACGCGCGGGCGGGAACGGCGAGCGCGACCACGCAGAGAATGGCCGGGACCATGCAACGCAAGGAGCGCGCAACGCCTTTGCGAATCGGGAACGCCATACTTACGCACCTCCGTGCGGCGGCACCAGCACGCCATCTTTGACCGTACAGTTCCATGCCTCGGTAACCGCATCGTCGGGCGTGGACTGAATCGCCTGGGTCGAAATGTCGACGACTAGGTTTTTACCATCCGCCTTCTTTTTGGACACGCTCTTGATGAGCACGCCCGTCTTGTCGAGCGGCTTAACAGAAGACGTCCAGTAGTAGAACCCGTCGCTCGCAAGAACCCAAGACGAAGGGCTGTTAGTGGCGGAGGCATCGCCCTTATCGCCCCACTCAATGGTGTAGTCGGTGCCGGCAACCGGCTCATCCCACAGGCGCGCGTCATCCTTATCCTGCCAGTAGATATCCACCGCGACACGCAGGTATGCCGGAGCTGAACCGCTATTTTTAACCGCAACGTTGCTCTTCACATTATTGTCGAGCGTCTCGTTCACCGAAGGCGTCACCGTGCCAAAGCCAAACTCGTTGACCAGCACACCCGTAACCGAAAGCCACGCAAAGGTGCCGGCGACGCCAGCCAAAAGGAGAACGCCGGCGAGGAGGACCATAATCTGTTTGCGCTTTGTCATCCTAGTCCTCCCTCTTCAGCTGCCCGTTTTCCCAAACGTTCTTAACCCGCGAACCGCCGTCGACCCATTTATCCTTTGTGCGCGTGTTAACGCACGTTACCACCGCATCGCCCGCGCTCGAAGCAGACGAAATCGTCAGCTCGGCAGATTTGCCGGGCGCCTTGCCCGGTGTGCTCAGCTCGCCCTGGTAGCGCCATGCCCAAGCCGTGTCTTCCTCGACGGTATAGATGCCCGCCGGAGCGGCGAACTGCACGCTGCCGACATACCAGGTCTCACCGTTTTCCTCGCGCTTCTCGCTAACTTTCACCTCGACCATGCGCGTCTCGGCAAGAGAATCCTTCAATGCCTTCCGTGTCACCTTAAAGCGGAACGTCTGTCCCATGGCACTAGCATCGGTGGTCTTTTTGACGATCGTCAGCGCATGGGTCTTGGCGAAGTCGAACACGGCATTGCCGGGAGCCTGCCCCCCTTCGCCCGTCTTCTTGGACTCCAGGCGGTTGGCCAAGTCGAACGAACCGTTACCCGAGCCCAAGCTGTAGAGCGAGACATACTGGTCGTTAACGGGTTCCTCCGACATGGACGCACCAGGACCGTAGCTCGCCCGCTTAACGGTAACAGTCAGCTGCGTCCCCATAAACGGCTCGGCGAAGCAGGCCTTAAACGGCGCCTCATCGGCGTTGTTGTCGACTGTGTTGCCAGCTGTGGGATCGAGCAGCCACTTAAGCTGCGCGGTCATAGTTACGGGGCTCGCGGGATCAGACGTATCGTTGGCAACCACGCGATACGTCACAGGATACAGGTCCATGTCACCCTTGACTGGCTCGCCCTTGAACTCATCCCAAGACTTTGCAGTGCCATCGGCACCCACATATCGCCACTCCAAGAAGAGCTCGCGCTTATCGCCATTGGCAGCAGCCTGTTCATCGAGCAGCGCGACGATCTTGGAGTGGGCGTCCGGGTCGTACGCCACGGATTTTTGCTCCATCACAGGATTGCCGTCGTTGTCGTAGACAGGGTTGCCGCTCTCGTCCATTTTGGGAACATCGACCGTGTAGACAAAGCCAGGCTTACCGTCCTGCGCGCGCTCGTCGCCCGAGTCGACCGTCGCCGTAAAGATGACCGCCCCGTCGACGCTGTGATAGCGCACCTTATACGGCGTGACCTTGTACACCGCGGTATACGTCGCGCCCTTAAAGGGTTCACTACCCTCGAGGGGATACTTATCGTCTTCGGTCATCAGAGTGTATTTACTATCGGATTCATAGTCACGCGACCAGCCGACAAAGTCGTACTTGGTGCCATCCTTGCCGACAGCCTCAGCTGTAGCTCTTACTTCCAGCGAAATTTGATCGCCAGAGTCGGTGCGCGAAAGAAAACGCACGGAATCGGGGTTATCCAGATTGGCATCGATATTCGATTGGACAATTACCGCGCTGGCACGGTAGACCGGGTACAGCTCCATGGGGGCGTTAACCACAGTGTTTGCATTCACCATGGGGAGGCCGTCCGACCAAACGACATAACCGTTGCCGGATGCCGGTTTAGTTTCCGTCCAGCCTACGAAGGCATTGTATGCGTTCGTTGCAGCATCGATGTCGCCAACGTTATACGTCGGCAGCGGCATGCCATCCTTAAGGCTGCCGAGCGTATTGCCCTCCTGCGCGAGCTTGCCATCGATATCGGTGTCGTTCAGGTGATACACCACCGCAATGGGCGTGTAGTAGGCCACAAACGTATAGGGTTTACCCGGCTCCACGGTATAGGAATAGGTATTGCCGCCTTCGCCCGTCGGATCGAGCTTCTTTACCGTTCCGTCGGGAAGCTCGATCTCGAGCTTCTTAAGCTGATAGGCGCCACCAGTACCGTCGGCATACACCGTCGTCGTAATGTCGGGGCTCACCGTAGCCACCACGTCACCGTTCTGCTGGGGATCAAGTTTGGGCGTAATGTCGAATCGCGGAACATTGATGCCCGGCGTTCCATCAAAGCCCTTGCGGTGCAGGTTGGTGGTGTAGTTAACGTTATACTTTACGTATACGGGATAGGCATCCTGCCACTGGGTAACCTTGGACGCGTCGGTCGCCAAGTATGGCGTCGCTTTCTCCGGGTCACTCGTCACATAGGGGTCGCCAGTAACGTCATAGATATATTTCCAGACGGCAGAATCCTTCTTGACCTCGGCGGTCGAAATCCAACCCAAGAACTTATAGCCCGGCACCGCCATCTCCGCATCGGTCGGAGAAGACTCAAGGGTCAAGGGGCTTTCATAAGAACCAGTTAGCCCGTCCTGCGGCTTTCCTTTTGCCTCAACCGAGGTGTTCACATGCGGGTAGTAATACGTGAACGTCGGATCCGCCCCGTTCACCTTGGTCTGCA
>OGZI01001346.1_pt1 | contig 25005 bp, 24 predicted proteins | sample 1576711 | NCBI WGS metagenome assembly OGZI01 (sample SAMEA3541482, study PRJEB24748) | human gut metagenome | biome: human gut; feature: human-associated habitat; material: faeces | place: China | collected 2012
CCTCACTTATCGGATCTTTTTGTGTGCTTTCTGAAGTTGGAGATTTCTCTGGGCTATCAGAAGTAATTGCTACGTCAACCTGACTAGTAGATGAAGCTACTGAAGTTTCCTCATTCTTTGGTGACTCAGAGGCTGGAGCGGTTGAGCTTGCCTCACTATTTGGTGTTTCTGAAACTGATGTCTCGGAGATCACTTCACTGTTAGATACTTCAGAAACTGGAGTGCTTGAACCTACCTCACTCTTTGGTGTTTCTGATGCTGAAGTTTCAGAAATTACTTCACTAGTTGATGCTTCAGAAACTGGAGTGCTTGAACCTACCTCACTCTTTGGTGTTTCTGAAACTGAAGTCTCGGAAATTACCTCACTGTTAGATACTTCGGAAACTGGGTCTGTTGAACTTTCCTCACTAGTCAATGCTTCGGAAACTGGGGCGCTTGAAGTTGCTTCACTTTTCGGTATTTCTGATGCTGAAGTTTCAGAAATTACTTCACTAGTTGAGGCTTCAGAAACTGGAGTGCTTGAACCTGCCTCACTCTTCGGTGCTTCAGAAACTGAAGTCTCGGAAATTACTTCACTGTTTGATACTTCAGAAACTGGAGTACTTGAACTTGCCTCACTATTTGGTGTTTCTGATGCTGAAGTCTCAGAAACTACTTCACTAGTTGATGCTTCAGAAACTGGAGTGCTTGAACCTGCTTCACTCTTTGGTGTTTCTGATGCCGAAGTTTCAGAAACTACTTCACTAGTTGATGCTTCAGAAACTGAAGTGCTTGAACCTGCCTCACTCTTTGGTGTTTCTGATGCTGATGTCTCGGAAATTACTTCACTTGTTGATGCTTCGGAAACCGGAGTGCTTGAACCTTCTTCACTCTTTGGTGTTTCTGATGCTGATGTCTCAGAAACTACTTCACTTGTTGATGCTTCAGAAACTGGCGCAGTTGAACCCGCTTCACTCTTTGGTGTCTCGGAAACTGAAGTCTCTGAGACTGGATTATTGACAGGCTTTGGTTCAGGTTTTGTTGGAGAAACTGCTGAGACATCCCCAACAATCGTCGCCTTATTGTCAATCGTATTATTAGATAAACGGATTTCTCCATTACCATTGTCACCCATCTCAAAGTTTTTGGTAATCACTGGATCAGCCAAGGTATTCAATAGCTTATTATCGTAGACATCGACATTCTTGATTGTTCCACGAACTTGTTGGAAATCAATGGCACCACGATGGAGCTTATAGAGGTCATTAGTTGTCCCTGAACGTAGAATGGTATTGTCATGAATCTTAATTCCAGAATCATTGAGGTCAAAATTGTGACCTGCAAAGACAGTATTTACACGGATACCTGCTCCAGCAAAGACATCCTTGATGAGGTTTCCTGAGATTTCATGCCCCTTACCACCAAAAATACCGATACCAGCAGCACGCCAGCCTGATTCAATGGTATTGTTGAGGAATTTATTATTTTCCTCAGCTGCGGCATTTGTCCCATCTGAAATACTTGACCAGATAGCTAAACCATCATCACCATTCCCACGGATATTAGAGTTCTTAACTGTTGAATTCTTGGTCCCTTGAGCAAAGTTAATACCATCAGCCAAGTTATTACGGATACGAGCATTTTCAACGACAAGACCATCCGTATACTTCATATTTCCCGTCTGGTCGTAGTCTCCAATCCACATACCGACTTCAAAATGCTGAACCCAGATGTCGTGAATTTTCGAATCCTTACCAAGTGTTCCCGAAATAGCCTTGTACTGTGCATCCTCGTTATAACGAGACGTCAAGTTGGAATCCATGTAAAGATTGCTCAACTCAATTCCATTACTATTATGACCGAAGACAATACCACCACCATAGCGTTTGTCACTTGTAAAGTGTAGTTGCGTATGCCAAACACCGGCACCTGAGATTTTTAGATTATCAGCTTCGATATTAACCTGTTTATCAAAATTGAAACGTCCTTCTGGAATATAGACAGATTTTCCGCTGGCTTTAGCTTCTTCCACAGCCGCAAGTAGGGCAGCTGTATCGTCACCATCATCATTGGCAGATGCACCCTTATCCACGATACTGATACTATTTTCGCCTTGAGCAACAGGCGCTGGAGCCTGCTCTAGCTCAATAAAGTCAATACCGTAAGGGACATTGTCATCTTTCTTCTTAACTAGAGAAATCTTATCACCAGATTTCAATTGAATATCCTTGAGGAGGAGACGTGTCTCATCAAAACGAAAACGTGCACTGGAACCATCAATGGCTTGATCATACTCATGGTCCCCTTTAAGGTACTGCCATGCTGAGTGAGATGACAAATCAAGATTACCAACGCTTGAACCATTAACCTGCACATCCAACTGACCTGATGCACCATCAGGTATTGTATAACGCACATTCAAAGCATTGGCTGGCTCAGTGACATTGAAAGTAACTGCCGCATCCTTTTTAGGAAGCTCAACATAAGTTTGGTTAGTCGCTTCCACAGCCGTAGATTCCATGTCCGTTGATTGCTGGATTGTAGCACCATTTTCAACACTTGCATTTTCTACCTTATGAGTCGTATAAGGCATTTTTGCACCGTAACCTTCTGTGCTGTACTCCTTGCCTTGACCTTGGTCCTCAGTCGCATTGGTTAAGACATTTGCTGAAGTTTCTTGAGTTTGCGGGTTGCTTGCCTCAACCAATTGATCAATGGTCGGAGTCTGTTCAGCTGCTTGAACAGTTGTTACCTGAGGCAGAACTGGAGCAATGTTGGCAGGCTGTGACGCTTGCACAGTCTCAACTGATGCTGGTTCGGAAGTCGCCACTTGTGCCGTTGAAGCTGTTTGAGGTGTCTGTGCCTGATTTGAGGCATCAGTCAAATCACTAATCGATTGTGCCTCATCAGCCTGAGCTGCTTGCCCATTGGCAAGAGCCATAAAACCAATCAAGGCTGATGCTGCTCCAATGGAATACTTACGAATGCTGTACTTCGGTTTCGTTTTTCTTTCTTTAAACAAGTCTATTCTCCTGATACTTTTTCTCACAATCTCTCTATCTTAGGACCAAGCCGTCCTTGGAAAGAAAATAAAGATCCCCTCATAATTAAAGATTGTTAATAATGCTGTTGTTTTTCTTATTAAAAACAAACCAAAGTAAATTATAATGGATGAAAAAGTAAAAAAAAAGGCTAGGAAATCCATTTTAACAAGGCCTTAACAAAATTGTCACATTAGAAAGTTCAGTTATTCACCTCTAAATTACAGTCTAAAAATGTCGCACAAAAAGGTGATTTCTTTCACGTGTAAGAAAGAAAAAAATAGAGTTTCGTTTCAGGGCTTATTTAACAAGTTTTATAAGACAAGACTGTCAAGATATTTTAAATCTACTTTCTCAGATTTCTGTCAAACGTTTGACAGTCTTTTTTAATTTTACGCTTCAAAGTATTATTTTCCGAATGTTTAAGTATTACAAATGTTAAACACCCTAAAATAAAAAAAGAGGCAAAAGTCTGCCTCTGACTTTTCAAAAAATAACTAACCTAACTAGATTTTACGATAACAATGTCTCTAGTTCTTCAAGCGATAAACCTGTAACATCTGACACGACCTCTAGTGATAGACCTTTTGAGAGCATCTTGCGAATCAGTTCTGTCTGTCCCTCATGACGACCTCGCTCCAGCCCACGCTCTAGTCCCAGCTCCAAGCCTTCTTCACGCGCTTCATCAATTGCTGTTTCCATAGTCATGTCATAATTTTCTTGAATACGTATGCGTTCATCAATCATCGCCTTTTCCTCCTGTGTCCAGCCGGATGAATCCAGTAATGAATCGGCATGCGTGACCGCTCGGCTAGGTGCCTTAGAAAATGGGAGATTTCCAAAGAACTCTAGCCACTGCCGCCCTTCATCCCTGATATGCTTATCTTTATTATACTTATCCAACTCTAAAAAGGCAATCTGAAGAAGGTTCTGCTGTTTCCCATCCTTATAGTAAGCATTCAAAGGACTACCCGTCCGACTATTGGCCATCCAATAAATATTAATCGGTGACTCCTCATCTGGCAACAAGGTCTTCTCCAAGATAGCTATACCATAGACCGGCTCCATCTGCTCATACATCTTATGCGTCTGCCCTTGTTGGCGTAATTGTTGCACATTTTCTACTAGTTGGTTAGCCAAATAATAATGGAAACGATTGAGAAAATAATGCTGCTTACGCACCTGAATCTCAATGATAACCTCGGTTCCATCATTCAACTTAGCTCGAACATCCACCGAGGTTGAAAAGAGCTCATCCTCATCAAAGTCCTTTTTATGAAGCTGTGTCCCCTCCAAAATCTTAGCATCCACAACATCCAAATCCAAAATATCTCGAATAAATGCCACCGTCACCTCAGGCAGGCTAAAAATCTTCTTGGCCATAATATCCAAGGTCGGTGAGACATGCTTGTGTCTTTTTTCCATCTACATCTCCTCAACTAAAAATAGAGGGTTGTCCCCTCTACTTCTATTATTCGGAAAAAGTTTTGGAATATGTAAGTTATCTTATTTTATCGCATTTTTTAATGTTTTTTGAAGTTCTTCATCAACTGCATAGACGTATAGCCCATTTACGCCACGTGTCAACAAAACATTTAACTCATTTCTTAATAATGTTTCTCCATAGTTTATCATTTCACCTGTTTCAAGTTTTCTGTTTTGAACAGCGCCTTTATTTTTACTCTTAGTAATATCAAATACGATTTTGCCGTTTCTATATTTCACGGATGGTCCGATAATAACACCAACATAGTTCAAGTCAAATCCTTGAACTGTAAACGTAGAACCTATTTCATTAATTGTTTGAGGTTGTTCTATCCAAGACAATTTTGCATATTTCTTATCTGCCTTTAATTGTTGATTCCAAGGAGCTTTCCAATCATCAATCTCTACAAACCATTTCGGAGTTGCCTGTTTCTTCTTCTCTTCAACAAATGGCCAATCATATGTAGCCACTAATCTAGAAATACCTAATTTTTGATCACTATCCTTTAATTTAATAGCATTTTGCAATTCCAACGGAGAATCAAAACACTTAATATCATATCGATTGTCTTTTTTTAATTCCTTAATTTCACCTTCATCAATAATATTACGAATCCAATTAACAGTTTCAGGATTAGCCTTTATTCTCATTTGATTACGTAATTGAATTAAATTTCCTTCTAGGTTTGCCTCATGTTCTAATTCTAAAAATGTATTATCAGTCCACATTTGAGATTTATTCATAATTTGTTTATCATCATAAACCAAAACAACTACTTTTGACTGCGCTAATAAATCTTTTAAATGATTTCCGCCGAGATATGCTTGATTTTTCGCAGTAAGAAGCAGATGCCCTTCGTCAACTATGACTACTCCAGCCTTGATTTTCTCTTTTCTCAAAGCGTTTAAAAATTGAGTAGGCTTCATCGCTACTTCCAAACTTGAACCACTATTCCAATTTAATTTTCTTTCAATTTCTTTATATACACTTAATTGGTTGTTATGGTTTACAATAAGATTAATGTAATTATTATCTTTAATAAATGAAATATCATCAGAATTCAATAAATCATCTACCAAAGAACTCATTAAAACCGTCTTCCCTGCACCTGCTTCTCCTTTAACTAGAATAAGTGTCCCCTCTTCATTTTTACTAATTGAGGCACTTATTTTATTAATAATACTATTTTTAGCTTCAATTTGTTCTTCTGTCAATTTATGAAACGGAGATGCTTTGAAAATTGCTGAATTTCGAACAATACTCTCAGCAGGAAATAAATACTTATTTCTCTTTCTTAACGAATACCAAATTTTAAGAAAAATTGAATCTAACTCATCAGATGTATAATACTCATTTTGAGGATTTTCTTTTCTATTATGTACTCTTTTGACATTTTCAACACTTGATAAATAAAGCATCAAACGATTTTCTATATCTAGAGTTAACGACTTATTAAAATGATTGTGACCAATTACAAACATCTTCGTTGTCGAAGATGTCGCAAAATCTCTCCAATCATCTCTATCGTCTTTTTTTATATCATCAATTAAGTGTTGGCTAGTTCTCCGAATTATATCAGTTGTTTCTCCAACATATACACTAAATTGATTCTTGTTTTCATCATTAACAATGTAAACTACCGGATAATCAAATAGTAATTTTCTTTCATTTTTGTGCTCACTATATTTAAGTTGATTTTTAAGATTTACGAGAGAGTCGCTTGCATACTCTATTTCTCTTACAATTGGACTTTTTACTTTAACCATTATTTCTCCAATTCAGTATATTTTTTATTGTTACCCTTACTTAATTCTATAGGATATTTTTTTGTATTTATTTCAATTTTTTCTTTTATAATTCCTTCAACATCCAAATTTAAATTATCTGCCATCATCAAAGAATAAATCAATACATCAGCAAGTTCTTCCTTAATTTCTTTAAGTGAGCTCTCTACTACTTCCTCTGAGTTTTTCCATTGGAACAACTCAAGAAGTTCACTTGCTTCTAGTGATATGGAGATAGCTAAATCCTTTTCATTATGAAATTTACGCCAATCCCTATCATCTCTAAATTGATTGATTCTATTCATTAATTCCTTCATTTTGTTACCTCAAAACTGTCGTAATCCCTTACATTATAGCATTTTCACAGTTTCTTTCATAGTTTTGGGAAAATTCAAACAAAAAAACACGGCCCGAAGGTCATGTTTTTATCATTTATTTACCCATTTTTTCCTGAATGAGTTTTTCCACTCTTTGGTAACTGGCTTCAATTTCTTCCTTGCTAAAGAGTTTTGTTTGCAAGGCTTCCCAACTACTGCCGATGGCTGGATTCGTCTGATTCTTCATAAGCTTCTCCTAGTCTTCCTCTCTATGAATGGTAAACCCTGTAGCTTGTTGGTTAGCCATGATGGTCATGTCTGAAACCTGGACACGTCTTGGTTGCTTGGTAACGTAGAGGACTGCCTCCGCAATATCTTGGGCTTGGAGGGCTTCCAAACCTTGATAGACCTTTGCTGCCTTGTCCTTGTCACCGTGAAAGCGAACTTGAGAAAAATCCGTCTCAACGATACCGGGCTGAATGGTTGTCACCTTGATATCTGTGGCAATGGTATCAATACGCAAACCATCGCTGAAAGTTTTCACTGCGGCTTTTGTAGCTGAATACACAGCTGCACCTGCATAGGCATAGATGCCCGCCGTAGAGCCCATATTGATGATATGGCCCTCATTGGCAGCTACCATGCTTGGCAAAATCTGACGTGTCACCATCATCAAGCCCTTGACATTGGTGTCGATCATGGTCAGCAGATCCCACTCTTCATAATCTTGATAGGCTGTTAGGCCTAGTGCCAGGCCTGCATTATTGACTAAAACATGGACTTGCCCCACACTTTTGAGAATAGCTTGGCAAACATCCTTGACCATGTCCATATCGGTAACATCCAGTGCAAAAGTCCAAACTTTTTGGTCTGGATAGGTTGCTTGGAGTTCCTCTTTCAAGGCTTGAAGACGCTCCACACGGCGACCTGTTAGGATGAGATTTTCTCCCTCTTTAGCAAAGGCACGCGCCGTTGCTTCGCCAATTCCTGATGTTGCTCCTGTAATAAGTACGTTTTTAGGCATGATATCCTCCACTCCTATAGTTCAGCTGCCCCTAATCGTTATTTGTCAATTCACTCAACTTCTTGATAAAATCAGGAAATTCAAGCTTGGGCAGGGTAGATTTTTTATTTCCTGACTTCCAAAATATCCAGAGTAACTGGTTGAAACCGTCTTGCAAGACCTTCTTTTGTTGGTCCGAGAGATTGCCGAATTCTTGCAAGAGTTGACCTAGCTTAGGAAGGGTTTTGATACCAATATCATCCAGACTTTCAATTCCAGAATCAAGAATGGTATCAAAAACCAAATCACAAACTTGCTTGAGTTCTTGATTCGGCAAGGTCTCAATCCATTCTTGGAAGGTCTCTTTTAAGCGTTGACTCAGGTCTGTCGGCTGGTCCACATAAACAAAATCATTTGTTTCCAAGTCAACCTTCCAAAGCAAAACATTGTGTTGAGCGATGCCTATACCATCTGCTGCTACGAGCTTTGCGACCTTGTCCCAATAGAGCATGACTCCCACAACAGATTCTTGAGGTCTGACAACCGTCATCTTGGCTTTCAATTCTTGGTAAGAAGGCTTCTCTAAGAGTGATTTCATCAAGCCCGGAGAATCAAGAAGCAAGAGCTCTGCTATTTGCTCACGCAAGACAGTCGAACTCTGAACAGCCGAATAGAGGGCAAGATTGCCACCCTTGGAGTGTCCAGAAACAACGATATGGTCACTGAAGTTTGGCAAGTGCTTCTCCAGAAAGGCCATGGCTGAGCGATGGGCAGGAATTTCCCGACTGTAGGTCAACTGAAAATCTTCCTTCCAACCAATGACGCTATCATCTGTCCCACGAAAGACAATCTGCTGGTAGTCCAATTCAGGAAGACTGAAAATCATAGCCGCAAACTGTTTTTCCACTTCCTTGTCCAAGACACTACAGTAGTCACTTAGATTAAGTCCAGCGAAACGCCTAGACCTGACCATGGCCTCAGCCAAATCTACCCGTTCCTTAGTCACCATGAAGCTGTAGTCTGGATTTAAGTCCTTCCCTTCAGCATAGTCATGTAAATTGATGGTTTCCTTCAAATCACTTGCTGAGAGCCATTTTTCATAAGTCAGGTAGCCAATCTCATTGATGCAAACCTTATCCAAGATATTTAGAGGCTCTTGGTCGAAAGGCAAATCCTTAACCTTATCAAGATAATCGATTAAATTGGACATCATTACTCCTTAAAGTCTTTCTTACCTTGATTTTACTAGAATTTTCAATAAATTGTTAGTGAAAAATGTGATATGATAAGAGAGATTATTTATTAGGAAAAGGAAGCTTATGACTATTTCACGATTTTACCGTATCTTACTAGCTCTCTGTGGTTTGGTAGGAGTCTCTATCCAAATCCATGATGATGGTTGGGGTATGTTGCTCTATTACACTGTTTTGTCCAATATCCTTGTCTTTTCTAGTTTGATTTTCTTTATCATCTATGACTTCAAAAAAGGGGATGCGACAACTAACACCAAACTCTTGCGTTACAAGGGTGGTGTAACCATGGCCATCCTCATCACTGGAGTCATCTATCACATCCTCTTGGCCCCTATTACAGAACCTGAGAAATTCTGGACCCTCCGTAACTTCTTGGTCCACTATATTGTCCCTTGGGGATTGGTGCTTGATACCCTCATTTTCGATGCTAAGAAAGCCTACCGTCTACGTGAGCCAATTTACTGGTCCGTGGTTCCTCTGTCTTACTTTGCCTTTGCCCTTCTAAATGGCTTGGTGCTAAAACTCCCAATTCCAGGTGCCAAAGATAGCCCCTTCGCCTACTTCTTTATCAATGTCAATAAATTTGGTTGGAACAAGGTCTTGGTAAATGTCCTAGTCATCAGTGCTGGGTATATCGCTGTTGGCTATCTCTTATATCTCTTGAAAAAATTTATCGGTCGTAAACCAGCATAAAATACAAACTGAGCTCCAAAAAGGAACTCAGTTTTTTCTATTGCAACAAGCCCAATTTATCAAAAGCTTTGTACAAGCCATCAGCTTCAACATCGTCTGTGACTAGGTCTGCCATAGCCAAGATTTCTGGACCACCATTTCCCATGGCAACACCAATCTCACAGTATTCCAACATAGGGATATCAATCTTGGCATCTCCGAAAGCAATGGTATCTAAACGCTTAGCACCCAAATATTCCAAAAGGACATCAATGGCATGGGCCTTGTTAATATCCTTAACACCCAAGTCACCAAACAAGGCTGTTTCACCTCGACCACCCCAAGTATGGGCTTCAAGCTGTGGAAAAGCTTCTTTGGAATCCAAGTGATCCTGATAGGAATCCAAAACGAAACTGACCTTGTTTAGGTCGTCACGGTAGAGTTCCCCACCATACTGGAGGCCATGAATGAAATCTTCTGGTTCCTTCCCCTCAACAGACTCTGCAGACTGCCCCTTTTGAATAGCGTAAGTCTTTAGTGTCTCACGCGCCCGCTCCCGAAAATCAGGACTAGCAAAGAGACCATTATTGCTCTCCAGATAAAAGGCAAGATGGCGTTCTGTCAGCCATTCCACAATCTTTGCCGCATCTTCCTTGGAAATCAGCTGATGCATGAGGACTTGGCCATGATGCTCTACATAAGAACCATTGCCACCAATCATCCCATCCAAGCCAATTTCCCATAATTCTGGTTGCATTTCTGCCTTGCTACGTCCGGTACAAACATAGACCAGATGCCCCTTTTCACGAGCCTGACGAATTGCCTTTACTGCTGACTCTGGAATGCGGTTATGATAATCCACCAATGTCCCATCAACATCTAGAAAAATAAGTTTTGACATATTTTCACCTCGAGTCTTCTTTTACTTTATTATACCCTGATACGGTTGTAAGAGATACTACTATCCTCGGACAAACTGATACTATCCTATGATAGTCTTGTCTCCAATCCAATACATTGCCATTTCCCATGAAAGAAGCTATGATGAAGGTATGAACGATTTAAAAACACTACTGAATCACCTGCCCTATAAATTAGCAGCCTATGATGCCCAAGGAAACTTTCTCTACGACAACGGTGGCGCTGACGGTAGTTTCTTCCCCCGTGAGCCTGAAAATCTGCCCGATTGGATCATGTCTGAAGTTCTAGCATCTCCTACCAAAGAAAGAAGTTATCAAATTCCAACAGACAGTTTTGATCAAGTCCTCATCCAGACCTACCAAGCTGCTATCGACAACGAAGGAAAGGTCCTAGGATTTTGGGAGACCATTTATGATTTGAAGCAACCTCTCAAGACCTATCTAGATAACTCTGCTCAAGCTCTTGTCGCCTGGTCTGATGCCACTAGTGGCGCTAGTTTCAAGGAAGAAACTGACTTTTAAGCTAAATTTCTTGCTTTAATAAATGAAAAATTCACTTAATTCAAGACTAGCTCAAAACACCCTTATTCATAAAATGTGCCTAAGTCAGCACTACAAAGGCTTTTTGGAAATCAGTCACTTTAATATCTCTCACAGAATTTATAAACACTCTATTTTGCATTTTTGCGCTATTTAAGGTAGAATGGGAGTAATGAGAAAAAGAATAAAACCGATCGTTGTTTACGTGGTTCTAGCTCTTTTAGGATTAGCATTAGTTATTGCAAATATTCACAATACGTCCAAACAACAGGCGCATCTTCAAAACGTGAAATCTGCTATTCCTTATGCTACTACACCAAAAACAACAACCAGTAGTACATCTAGCAGTTCCGACGAGGAGCTGATACTCAATCCCATTATCGACCTTTCAGGGTGGCAACTACCTCAGGATATCGATTACGATGTCTTGTCAAATCATATTTCTGGTGCTATCGTCCGCGTCTTCGGTGGATCACTGATTAGTAAGGATAGCAATGCCGCTAGTTCGAATGGGGTCGACAAATCTTTTAAAACACATATTAAAGAACTCAAAAAACGTGACGTTCCAGTTGCCGTCTATTCCTACGCTCAAGGTACTTCTGTCAAGGAGATGAAGGAAGAAGCTCGTATTTTCTACAAAAATGCTTCTCCATACAAACCGACTTATTACTGGATTGACGTTGAAGAGGAAACCATGTCTAACATGGAAGAAGGTGTTCAAGCCTTTCTCGCTGAGCTCAAACGTCTTGGAGCTGAAAAAGTTGGTCTCTATATTGGTGCTTATTTCATGCTTGAGCAAGAAGTTTCAACTAAAAACTTCGACGCTGTTTGGATTCCAGCCTATGGTACCGATTCTGGTTATTATGAGGCTTTGCCAAATACTGAAATCGACTATGACCTTCACCAATATACATCACAAGGAAGCCTTCCTGGTTTCGACAATATCCTAGATCTTAACCAAATCAATCCTGAGAAAAATAAACGTAAAACCTTTGAAAAACTCTTTGGTAAGATCAAGCAGAAACCAACTAAAAATAAGAAGACTACTTCGACAAGTTCATCTAGTAGTCAGTAAAAACCAGTGTCTAAGGCACTGGTTTTCTTCTTATCAAATTGGTTTAGGCGTGTTCGGACGAATGTGTTATAATGGATGGTAGAAATGTATAACTTTAAAAGGAGATATGACAATGGCTAAGAAAGGCAAAGTCAAGAAGACCTTGGTTGACCAAATTCTTGATAAAGCTAAAATTGACCATGATAGCTTATCCTTCAATGGTTTAGAAGGAGAGCTTCCAGAAGATGTGGCACGTGAGAGCATTTATAAAACCCTTGCCCTTAAGGGGGATAAGACAGGACCAGTCATTGGCATCGTCCCTATCACCGAGCACCTGTCTGAAAAGAAATTAGCTAAAATCTCAGGGAACAAGAAGGTTCAAATGATTCCACAAAAGGATCTCCAAAAAACGACTGGCTATGTTCACGGAGCCAACAACCCAGTGGGAATTCGCCAAAAACACAATTTCCCTATTTACATCGATCAGTCTGCCCAAGAAACTGGCTTCCTTATTGTCTCAGCGGGAGAAATTGGGCGCTCTATCCGTATCAATAGTCAAGAACTTGCTGATTTTGTTAATGCTGAATTTGCTGATATTAAGGAGTAATCATGAAACTGTATTTTGTACGTCACGGTAAAACCGAGTGGAACTTGGAAGGCCGACTTCAAGGCGCCAAGGGAGACTCGCCTTTGCTTAAAGAATCTATCGAACAAGTACGTGAGTTAGGTCACTATCTCAGTGACACACATTTTGACTTGATCTTCTCAAGTGACCTACCACGTGCTAAAAAAACCACTGAACTCATCATGGAGTCTCAAAAGCCTAAAGCTAAAGTTACCTACACTAAAGCTCTGCGTGAATGGCAACTTGGTAAACTGGAAGGGCAAAAAATTGCACTCGTTCAGGCCATCTATCCAAAAGAAATGGATGCTTTCCGTCATAACCTAGCCAACTTCCGTGCTAATGACTTCCAAGCTGAGTCTGTCTACCAGACAACCAAACGTGTGGCCGAATTTGTTAAAACACTTAAAGATAGTGATGCTAAAAATGTCCTCATCGTCGGTCACGGAGCTAACTTAACGGCTTCTATCCGTACCCTCCTTGGTTTTGAACCCGGTCTTCTTCGTAAGGCAGGCGGTCTTGACAATGCTTCTGTCACTATTCTCGAAACCAATGATTTCGAGCACTTCACTCTTAAATGTTGGAATGATACGTCCTATATGGATGAACAAAACAAGATCAGCTAAATCAGCGACTGACTTCATAAGACAAGCGATCCTAAACAAGGGTCGCTTTTTAGCAGTCAAAAAGCCCTTAAATCTATTACTTTAAGAGCTTCACCGCCATTATTTCTTCCCTCTCTATAAATAAAACGGCCATACGAGGCCGCTCTATTTATCTTCCATATTTCATACGAAGGATTTTTTCCTGGTTCGCATTCAAACGAAGAAGGATAACCACTTTATCAATACTCATATTGCTCTCAAGAAGACGTTCAGCCGCCATCATAAGACCATTATTGATACCTAGTTGAAGGACTGGATTTTCATTATCATTGATATCAAAGATATATTTGTTATTTGGAAGGTCGAAAAGGACTTTCACCGCTCCAAAGAGTTGCTCAAAACTATCGATTTCCAAGTCGAAGACTGGCTTAGTACCTGGTTTAAGGCTACGGCCACGGTGGTTAAACCACATTGAGTGCCAGCCACCATTGAAGGCACCCATGACATCATTGTCATAAGAATCTCCAACGTAGAGCGTCGTCGATGGATTCATGTCAAATTGCTCAGCTGCGAGATTGAAGATTTCCTTCTCAGGCTTTTGGAAACCTGTCGCCTGACTGACGATGACACGCTTAGGATCAACGTAATCATAAAGTCCCAACTTCTTAACCTTTTTAAGTTGGTGCTCTGTTGGTCCATTGGTAATAATCCCCATAGGAACATTTTTTTCCTTGAGGAAATCAAGGGTCATGCGCATCTCATCAAGCATAGTGATATTTTCCAATTCATGCTCGTAAACCTCTTGGAAATGGTTACCTGTTTCTTCATCAATTTCACGGTAGCCAAACTCCAAAAGGGTCTCTTTACAGCGCCAAAAACGGAAATACTCGGTTGTCCACTCACCTGCCATTACACGTGGAAAACCAACATCAGAATAGTGGCGGAAACGAATGTAGGCTTGATTCATGTGACTCATATCAAAGTCAGGGAAACATTTTTCCATGGCAATACGATAAGGTGCCTGTTGGTCGTAAATAGTATCGTCAACGTCAAAAACAATAGAGGTAATCATCTGTCCGTTCTTTCTTATATCATTCTCTTGTCATAGACTTAGGTAAATTAAGAGGTCTAACAACTAAACTACAATATCAGTCAGCTCCTAATTTAATCTACAGTCTTGCAGAAGTAAGCTTTAAGTCAACTGTCTTGGGGCAATCTTACTCGTCTGTTTTTTATCAGAGTACAATTGCCCAAACAGTCTTATTATACCGTTTTTACCCTCTTATTTCAATTTTCGACCCCACTTAAGGAAAGATTATTCGTGTTTTGAAGATAGAAAAAGGTTTGGAACATACTGTCCCAAACCTAATGCATCTTGTCATATTCAGACACTTATTTAATTTCTTTGAAGGTCATTTTTTGTTTGACTTCACCCTGACCACCCTTGGCGATCTGGTAATAGAAATCTTTTGATGTGAAGTGGTCACCATAAGCAAAGACCTTGTTGTACTGCCATTGTGACAATTGATCGTCCTCTTTTTTACCAAGAGTCAATGTTGTCTTTGTCACACTGTATTCCCACTTAGCTGTTTGGTCATTATAGGCCTTGTCAAAATCAGTCTGACTCTTAGCAGCATTAACCACTGTCGTACGATCTTGACTCACAAGTGCCTTGTTACCACCTTCTTGGAAGGCTACATACATGACACGATTATTGACCTCACCGTTTAGAGAACTTGAGTATTGGTAAACCTTCCCAGGTACAACACTATCCAAATGGTGTGTCCCCCAATAATAGAAAGCACTAAATCCAGCTCCCGTAACCAAGAGACAAGCAAGAACGACACTAATAATGATATTTCTCTTTGACATGTCTTGCCCCTCTCTATTCGTCACCAGTTAGGTCAGAGAAATTTGCCTCTGAGTCTGTTTCAGTGTGGCTTGAAGAACTTGATGATGAACGTTCAACACTTGATGAGCTTGAACTCATGCGTGTTTCTGTTTGAGAATCATCACTTGATGACGCCTTAGATTCTGAAGATTTTTCAGTGCTTGATGATGAACTTTCTTTTTCCTTGTAAACATCAACGTTGAAAGCCCACTTATCTCCCTTATACGTTACTTGAATTTGGGCATATTTTGCCTTGATAAGATCTGACAACTTACCTTCATTGCTAAGGGCATCATAAATCTTTTGAGCGAGAGCTTTGGCATTTGCTTCCGTTTTGGCACCATCTTTAGGTCCATCAACAATATCTTTAGCCTTTGGCGTTTCACCCTGAAGGTAAAGGGCTTTGCTTTCAGTGTCCTTCTTCGCAGTAGCATTTACACCAGTCTTATCATCTGCATGTGAGAAGAAAGTCCATGCAGGACCACCTGAACGATTTTGTCGATAAATATTTGAGAATTCTTCTTGAACCTTGTCTTGGAAAGCATCATCAGTCAATTCTTTTTCCTTAGAACTTTCTGTACTTGCTTTGCTTTCACTACTGCTTGCTGTTGAGCTTGATGCAGAAGAAGATGATGAAGATCCACTTGTTGAGCTTGATGAAGCATCTTTAGATTCTGATGATGACGAAGATGAGTCCTTGCCATCTTTAGAATCCTTAGTATCTTTGTCTTTATCGTTATTATTGTTAGTTGTGTTATTTGAGAATGAAACGCTATTGTCAGAATTATCTGGAGCGTAAATCACTGTATTCTTAGAATGGTCATCAGAGACAAAAGTGCTGTTATTGATAATCACTCGGTTGTTATCACCATAATAGTTGTTGATAACAATCTTAGAATGTGCACAACGGTAACCATTACCAGTCACATGATAACCTGCTGGGACATCACCATCACGTTTCAAGATGAGGACATCACCTGCGAAGATAAGGTCAATATTCTGAATATTGTTATCGTAGGCTAATTTTTCAATAGAAATTCCAGTTGCTTGAGAGATTCCCCACAAGGTATCTCCCCATTGAATCACGTATTGTTGGCCATCTAACTGCTGTGGATTGATGTTCTGAGTTGTCAAATTATTTGTAATTTGTTCAGGTGTGCTGGCAATCCAGTTTGTAATATCAGCAGCGTGAGCACTTGTTTGATTTTGATAAAAGCTATCTGCTAACACAGATACCGTAGGCATCCCAATAGGTGCTAGTAAAGCGCCAAGCATCACGGCTTTACTAACATAATTTTTCTTTTTCATCGTATTTCCTCCTTATATCATACGAAACTTACTTTGCTATTGTACACCCTTTTTATTATATTTGTCAATAAATTCTATAACTTTCTAATCAAAGGTTAATGCTAGTTTACAATTTGTCCTAAAAATAGACAAATCCTAGCTTTATTTATCTGACATTTAATCATTTGTCCTATCTTTAGAAGGTGATTTATGATACAATAATTACGACTATTTTATGGAGGACTAACATGTCAAATCAACACATGGAAGAATTGAACGATCAACAGATTGTCCGTCGTGAAAAAATGGCGGCTTTGGCTGAACAAGGAATCGATCCTTTTGGTAAGCGATTCGAACGCACAGCTACATCTGGTCAATTAAAAGAAAAATACGCTGACAAAACAAAAGAAGAATTGCACGAAATCAATGAAACTGCTACTATCGCAGGTCGCTTGATGACTAAGCGTGGTAAAGGTAAAGTTGGCTTCGCCCACATCCAAGACCGCGATGGTCAAATCCAAATCTACGTGCGTAAAGATGCTGTCGGTGAAGAAAACTACGAAATCTTCAAGAAAGCTGACCTTGGTGACTTCCTCGGTGTCGAAGGTGAAGTTATGCGTACAGATATGGGAGAACTTTCTATCAAAGCTACTCATATCACACACTTGTCTAAAGCCCTTCGTCCATTGCCTGAGAAATTCCACGGACTTTCAGACGTTGAAACAATCTACCGTAAACGTTACCTCGATTTGATTTCTAACCGTGAAAGCTTTGACCGTTTTGTCACACGTTCAAAAATCATTTCTGAAATCCGTCGCTACCTTGATGCTCAAGGTTTCCTTGAAGTAGAAACACCTGTTCTTCACAACGAAGCTGGTGGTGCTGCTGCTAAACCTTTCATCACTCACCACAATGCTCAAAACATCGACATGGTGCTTCGTATCGCGACTGAACTCCACCTCAAACGCCTCATCGTTGGTGGTATGGAACGCGTTTACGAAATCGGACGTATCTTCCGTAACGAAGGTATGGATGCTACTCACAACCCTGAGTTCACATCTATTGAAGTTTACCAAGCTTACGCTGACTTCCACGATATCATGAACTTAACTGAAGGTATCATCCAACACGCTGCTAAAGCTGTTAAAGGTGACGGACCTATCAACTACCAAGGAACTGAAATCAAGATCAACGAACCATTCAAACGTATCCACATGGTTGACGCTATCAAGGAAATCACTGGCGTTGACTTCTGGCAAGACATGACTTTGGATGAAGCCAAAGCTATCGCTGCTGAAAAGAATGTTCCAGTTGAAAAACACTACACTGAAGTTGGTCACATCATCAACGCCTTCTTCGAAGAATTCGTTGAAGAAACATTGATTCAACCAACATTCGTTTACGGTCACCCAGTTGCTGTGTCTCCATTGGCTAAGAAAAACCCAGAAGACCCACGCTTCACTGACCGTTTCGAACTCTTCATCATGACTAAAGAGTACGGAAATGCCTTCACCGAATTGAACGACCCAATCGATCAATTGTCACGTTTCGAAGCACAAGCTGCTGCTAAAGAACTCGGTGATGACGAAGCAACAGGCATCGACTACGACTACGTTGAAGCCCTCGAATACGGTATGCCGCCAACAGGTGGACTCGGAATCGGTATCGACCGTCTCTGCATGCTCCTCACTGATACAACAACTATCCGTGATGTCTTGTTGTTCCCAACGATGAAATAATAATCATATCCCATTATTTGAATAATGGGATATTTTTATATGAGGTATAAACGTGTTTAAAAAATTGAAGTCCCTTTTTAAGAAAAAATCAACTGTAATTGAACAGCCTGAGACAAAGAGAGAAGAAAGTCAATTAGACTTTCCCATAGACCGCGCAGATTATTTTTTCGATCATGCACTTGTATTCTATTGTGAAGAAAATGATATCCCATCAGAAAAACTAGGCAAATCAGATATGCTAGAGATTAGCAAAAGAGCTGCCTTTCATCTCAGTGTCTTCGTAGCTTGGCTAGCAAAACATAATTTTCTGAATCCCCAAAGCGATGGATTTAACCTTGAAGATGCACAAAAACTCAAGAATGAAACGATTACAGGTACAGACTATCTCTTTAAACATCTTGATGAAAAACTCTATTCATCTGATATTAGTGACACACTCCTCCCCTTCATCTCTGATTTTTATGAAGATTATATGGATTTTTGTTATACAGTCTTGGTTGATGATGTTGCTAGAACTGAATTTGACTGGAAAATCTATCACTTGATTGAAGATGATATCGACGAGATGTTCAGTCAATATAAAACTCACATCAATTAATATGAAAAACGCTTCTCTCATCTCGAGAGAAGCATTTTCTTATTTCCAAAATTTTGCTTTTGAGGTAGTGACCCAAGCTGATAGACAAGCTAGGGCTACTACTGCATAGATAGCGTATTGTTTCGCAGGATAGAGCCAGGCTTTGTTTTCTTCATGCCAGCGAGACTTCCAAAGGCCGATGTAATCGCCCGTCATTCCAGGATTTTTAAGGCGCTCCATGTAGTTGGCAGGTAGGTTATCTGGCTGATTCATCTGCACGTTAATGATAAAGATAACCAAAGCAAGCGCAATGACAACTAGGAGTGCCAGGGTAATCTTTTTCTTAGCTGTTAGTTGAAATGTTTTCAATTATTTTTTCTCCCTCATCTATGAAATCATCTACTCTTATAGTTTAATATAAAAAGACAATTCTGAAAAGTCGTCTATGACATCAATGAAGGATAAGTCAGTACCTTTCAAAACCTTGCACATCTTCCTCATAGTGTTATAATAAAATTGTCGGTCTGTCTAGAAATAATGCAACTTTTAGGCAGAATGACTTAGAAAGAGGTGTTTATGACATCTTCAAAAAAGGTTTCCCTTTCTGAGGTAAACCAATCCATAGATACACCAAATAATAATCATTTTTGGCAAAATCTTAAGGCTTTCTTGGGACCTGGGGCACTTGTGGCCGTGGGATACATGGATCCAGGGAACTGGATTACCAGTGTCGTCGGTGGGGCGACCTACAAGTATAGTCTTCTTTTTGTCATCTTAATTTCATCTTTAATCGCTATGCAGTTGCAACAAATGGCCGGGAAATTAGGGATTGTGACCCAAATGGACCTGGCCCAAGCGACTGCCTACCACTCGCCCAAATGGTTGCGATACACGCTTTGGGTGATTCTGGAGCTTGCCTTAATGGCGACGGACTTAGCCGAGGTGCTTGGTTCTGCCATCGCACTGAACCTGCTCTTTGGTATTCCAATTATGGTTGCCATTCTGGTGACAGTCCTAGATGTCTTCCTACTCCTACTCATCATGAAGCTGGGATTCAAGAAAATCGAGGCTATTGTTTCAACCTTGATTTTGACCATCTTGGTTATCTTTGTCTACCTGGTAGCCTTGTCTGAGCCTAGTATTACGGGAATCCTCGAGGGTTATCTCCCTACGCCAGCGCTCTTTGAGCCACATGCTGCTGGGCACACCAACCAGTTGACTTTGGCACTTGGGATTGTAGGTGCAACCGTTATGCCACATAACCTCTACTTGCACTCATCCTTGTCACAGACTCGTAAGGTTGACTATTCAGATGGTAAAGACGTAACCAAGGCTGTTCGTTTCATGACCTGGGACTCCAACATTCAATTGACTTTGGCCTTTGTGGTTAATTCCCTCCTCTTGATTTTGGGAGCAGCTCTCTTCTTTGGTCACGCTTCTGATATTTCAGCCTTCTCACAAATGTACAATGCCCTTCAGGACTCTAAGATTGCTGGTGCGGTTGCTAGTTCAACACTTTCAACTCTCTTTGCCTTGGCACTCTTGGCTAGTGGTCAAAACTCTACCATTACTGGTACCCTAACTGGTCAAATTGTCATGGAAGGCTTCCTCCACATGAGGTTACCACAGTGGGTAATTCGTTTGTTCACACGTCTCTTCGCCTTGCTACCTGTTATCATTGTAGCCATTCTCTACGGCGATCAAGAAAAGACACTGGATCAACTCTTGGTTTATTCACAAGTATTCCTCTCAATTGCCTTGCCATTCTCTATCTTCCCTTTGATTTACTACACTTCTAAGAAATCACTCATGGGAAAACACGTCAATGCCAAGTGGAATACCTTCCTTGGTTATGCCATCGCTATTGTCCTAACCATTCTCAATCTCAAACTTATCTTTGATACGTTTTAAACAAAAAAATAAGGCCAGCGCCATGCTGACCTTGTTTTAGTTTTTGAAGGCGTCAACGAGAACTTGGAATTCTTCGTTGCTGAGGGTAATCCCCTTGCCCATCTTGGTATGGTCTGGACTCCATGTACGGATGTCATACTTAGCTGGTGCGCCATTGAAACTCACACGATTGAGTTCCTTAGTCCAACCCTTGTCATTCTCAGACAAGACCAAGAGTTTTTCTTCAATTTCAAATGAAAATTCTGCCATTTGCTTACCTCCACTAGCTTTATTCGTTTTTTTCTGTGAAAATTGTCTGTTTTAGAATGAAGTTATCCACAAAAATTCACCTTTCATGCTATAATTATTTTATCAAGAAACGAGGGAAATGACCATGATAAACTTTTTAGAAGCCGTAAAGCATCAGCTTCATCAGTTTGTGGAAATAGGTCACAGCAAACCTGTCCACCTAATGCAGAATCAACTTATTAACGATATCTATCATGCTATTGATCATAATCAAATGGTCATGCTGACATCCAATCAGAAGACCTATAAGGGCTACATCAACCGTTATGACAGGGAGCGACAAGCCATCTTTATCGAGCAGGATAAGATCATCAGCATGATTGAACTTGATGAAATCAAACGTCTAAAAATCATATCACAACGAGGTTAAGTTTATCAGTTAACCTCGTTTTATTATTAGGTTGACTTTTTTGAAACCACTTGCTATAATAAGTTAACTATTTATTTACGAAAGGTTAACTAAAAATGACACAAAATCGTACACTGTCACTTATTCTTCCAGCTTTTGGTGCTGCCATCATTGCTGCCCTAGCTCAAATTGTTATTCCTATCGGTGCAGTTCCCATTACTCTGCAAACTTTTGCTGTCGGACTTGTTGCTGCTATCCTTAAGCCAAGAGAGGCGACACTTGCTGCTACCCTCTACCTGATTCTAGGCGCCATTGGTCTACCAGTTTTTGCAGGTGGAGGCGGTGGGCTCCAATCCTTCTTTGGACCTTCAGCTGGCTATTTGTTGGCCTATCCATTTTTCGCCTTTGTCACTTCAAAACTAACTCATGCTGAGACTCCTATCTGGAAAATCTTTGTGGCTTTTGTTTTGGGAGATGCACTTGTCTTTGTTGGTGGTATCCTCAGCCTGCACTTTCTCGGAAAAATGGGATGGTCTGCAGCTGTAGCTGTTGGCTTGACACCCTTTATTATTCCTGACCTCTTAAAAGGTCTCATCGTCGCTTTGGTGACTAAGCCAGTCTCAAAAGCTCTTAAAAACCATAGCTACTTTAACTAAAAAAGATTGAAGACTTTGTTCGTATGAACAGAATCTTCAATCTTTTTATTTTTCAAAATAAATATCATAGTGCTTTGAACAAGCTGGGTTGAAGGCACTGTGACAATTGGGACAGGCTACTGCCTCTTGATACTCCTCAATGGTCATCTCATGCCTACAAACGCCACAGATAAGGACCTTGTCCTGCTTTAATTGGCAAGGATAAGCTCGAAAGCTATGTTTCTCCAAGCTATCATGACACTGATAGCAGGCATAATACTTCTGGCACTCGAAGCATTTTAGGGCAACAATATCTAGTGGGGAATGGTAATGCTGACATCTACTCTGATCGTCTACCAGAAGCCCATTGATTTGACTTGTCATTAGGCACGAACAGTTTTACTTGAACCGTCTTTTTGCTAGAGATTAATCAACCCTTCTTTAGTTGAACGAATCATGTCACCAGGTTTAACTTCTTGTGGCACGGTAATCGTAAGAAGTTCCATTGGGTTTGGTGCACGGTCAATCTTGTTACCATTGGCATCGTGAAGGTCTTTGATATCACACTCAAAATGTCGGAAGCCTGGTCCGTAGAATTCAACGTGGTCACCTTCGAGGATAACGTTACGTTGACGGATTGTAGCTGTCATAGTTGCTGGATCAAAGTCTACGACTTCACCAACGAATTTGTATTGTGGAATCTTACGACGGGCACCAAAGAGTTGTTCGTTTTCTGTTGGTGTCTTGTAGTAGAAACCTGTTGCCAATTCACGTTGGGCAACTTTCCAGAGTTCGTTAATCAAATCATCTTTGATGGCATAAAAAGCTTCTGCACTTTCCATGTAAGCGTCACAAGCAGCCTTGTAACAGTTGGCAACTGTTGATACGTAGTGGACAGATTTCATACGACCTTCGATTTTAAGGCTATCAACGCCATTATCAATAAGGTCTGGGATATTTTCAATCATACACATGTCAACGGCTGACATTGAGTATTCTTCAGGAACTTCACCATGGATACTCTTTCGCTCTTGGCCAAATGGCATGTCGTAAAGGTCATATTTCCAACGGCAAGACTGTGAACAACCACCACGGTTGGCATCACGGTCTGACATGTGGTTAGAAAGAGTACAGCGACCTGAGTATGAGATACACATAGCACCATGGACAAAGGCCTCAATTTCAAGATCCGTACGTTTACGGATTTCAGCCAATTCTTCCATAGTTACCTCACGTGCCAAAACAACACGGGTCAAGCCATACTCTTTCCAAAAATGGAAGGTTTCAACGTTGGTCGCAGATGCTTGCGTTGACAAGTGGATGTTAAGTCCTGGAGCGTAGGTTGAACAGATTTCAATCAAGGCTGGGTCAGATACGATAACGGCATCGAGTCCCATATCACGCAATTCACGGAACCACTCACCAGCCCCTTTTTCATTTCCTTCATGGGTAACCATGTTTGAAGCAACGTGCACATCAACGCCACGAGCGTGAGCGTATTCGATACCTTCTCGAAGCTCATCCATGGTAAAGTTTCCGGCACGGCTACGCAAACCATAGGCTTGTCCACCAACGAAAACAGCATCTGCGCCGTAATTTACAGCGACTTTCAATTTTTCCAAAGTTCCAGCAGGTACAAGTACCTCTGGGCGTTTTTTAGTTGTAGTCATAATTTCTCCAATTTGCAAGATTGTCGATTTTAAGTTTTGAACAACTCCTTCGTTCCCTGAAAATGGAAAACTCTCAAACGAAGGAGCATAAGATTTTTTATTTTACACGATCAGGTTCGTAATCATAGAAACCTGTGTCCAAGCCACGGTTGGCTGGGTGTAATTTGTGAATAGCCTCATCAAAGAGGAAGGCTTGGTCTTGTGAAAATTCGCCAGCCTCGATTAGGTCACGAGCCTTCACAAAGTACTCAGTGATTTTTACAAAGTTTTCACCTGGGCAATAAACACCGTCCAACTTCCAGTGGTCAAAACCATGTTCAACGAGTTCTGAAAGTTTAGTCATCATATCCAAGTCATTATTGGCAAAGATATGTGTCCCGTGCATGTCTTCATAAACTGAGTAGTGAGAATCTGGGTCCCCTGGCTCAGAAAGGAAGAGGTCACGTTCTTTGGTTACAGCTTCATCCGTTTTGATAAAGTTGTAATAGTTTTGAAGAAGTGGACGTTTTGAGTGGTGAATGATACTTGCACCATAAACCAAAACCTCAGCTGGAATCTGAAGATTTTCAGCCATGATGAATAGTTCCGCAGATGGAATCTCACGAGCCAAAACCGCTTCAGATGCTCCTGCCTGTTTGCCCCAGAAATTAATCTGACGGCTAGAGGTTACCATAGTTGAAGCATCATAAATCATTTTGAAGGGACGTTTGTCACGGTTACAGATGTAGAAAACTCCTGCATCACCAACCGTGATATAATCTGCCTTGATTTCTTCAAGAAAATCAAGATAGTCTGGAAGAGCATCCATCATACCTTGGTGCATGAGGGCGTTAACGGCAACAGTCAATTCCTTGCATGACTCATGTACCAGCTCTGCAATCTTTCGCATTTCTGCGAATGAAAAAGGCTTAGGCAAACGAAGGCCAAAGGCTTTTTCGCCGATATAAATACGATCTACGCCAAGTTCTAGGAGCTCACGTGCTTGCTCATAGCTCTCAGCAGTCGCTGTAATTACAATTTTTTCCATAACTCACATTATAGCACAAATGATTTGATTTTTTTAGAATTTTTAGGTTCAAAACTATGTATCTCAATATTTTAAATTAGTTTTTAAATACTATAATTTTCACAAAAATCAAAAAAAACTTTGCAATATAAATTTTTTATGGTATTATTAATGAGATTCTAAATAGTGAAATACTGACTAAGTATTTTAACCTACACGAAAAAGTGATTTAGATATTTTATATAGAAAGGAGGCAGACATGGCTGACAACTTACACCGTCAATTTGATCACATCGAAGATTTCGAGACTGAGCGTCTTCAAACGACGAATTACCAAGATTATCAAGGTTTAAATAGTAATAGTATTAAGCTACAA
>OGZI01001348.1_pt1 | contig 24980 bp, 31 predicted proteins | sample 1576711 | NCBI WGS metagenome assembly OGZI01 (sample SAMEA3541482, study PRJEB24748) | human gut metagenome | biome: human gut; feature: human-associated habitat; material: faeces | place: China | collected 2012
CGCAGAAGCAGAGGAAGCTCCAATGAGGGGGGACATGCCATGCAGACGTTCCTTCGCCTTCTGGAAGCGGGGGCATCCCTCTGGGCTTCATTCCGCGCGTATGCCGAACGCCGCCGCGCTTCCGCTGCTCGTGATGCTCTGTCTGCCGCTCCTGTGCGGGTGCTCTGCGGCAAGCTCGGCGGACAGCCGGACAATCCCGCTGTCGCCCATACTGACGAGCCTGCGTCCGGTGACGCTGGACGGGATTGAAGGGGCATGGATGGACTGGCGCGACGCTCAGGCCCTTGCCGCGTGGATCGACGGCGTGGAAACGGCACGGTGAGCGACGATATGCAGATGCTCCGCGATCTCGGCGAAGTGAAGGCAGAACTCTCCGCAGTCAAGGCGGAACTGGCCGGGCTGCGCGAGCGCATCGACGATGTCGTCATCTCAAACCTGCGAGATCACGGCAAGCGAATGTCCATGCTCGAAACCCGTGTTGCCGCGCTCGAAGCCGCCGAGAACCGCCGGGCCGGGGGCATGGCCGCGCTGGTAGCCGTGGCGGCTGCGGCAGGTGCGGCCGGAAACGTCCTTTCGCGTTGGATTGCGGGGTGAATATGAGGAAGCAGCGGTACGACTGGGAAACGATCAGGGCGGAGTATGAAGCCGGTTCCAGCATGGGCAAGCTCTCCGACAAGTACGGCGTCGACAAGGCCGCCATCAGCCGCCGGGCGAAGAAAGAGGCATGGGCTCAAGATGTTACGGGTGCCGTTGATCGGGCAGTTGACGCAAAAGTCAACGGCATCGTCAACACCGTTGACCCTGAAAAAAAGGCCGCTGCCATCGCTTCCGCCGCTGACGAAAAAGTTGCGGTCATTATCCGGCACCGCGAGGAGTGGGAGACACAACGGGCGCTGGTCACAACGGCCATTGAGAAGAACGATTTCGACAAGGCCAAGCTCGCCAAAATCACCGCCGAGACGCTCAAGATCCGTCAGGAGGCCGAACGCAAGGCGTGGGGCATCCGCGACGTGGACGCCCAGCCGGACGGCGGTGCGCTGACTGTGCGCATCCTCCGGGTGAGCGGGGAGTAGGGGATGGAGATCACGCTTCCTCACAACTGGCGGCCCCGGGACTATCAGATTCCCATGTGGCGGTACATGGAGCACGGAGGGCGCCGTTCCGTCCTGCTCTGGCACCGCCGCGCGGGGAAGGACGACAACAGCCTGCGCTACCTCGCCAGCGCCGCAATGGAGAAGACCGCGACGTACTGGTACCTGCTGCCCAAGGCCGTGCAGGTGCGCCGGGCCATTTGGGAGGCCGTCAACCCGCATACGGGCAAACGCCGGGTGATCGAAGCCTTCCCCGACGCCATCGTCGCCCGCGCCCGTGACAACGAGATGACCCTCACCCTCGCCAACGGTTCCTCCGTCCACTTCCTCGGGGCGGACAACTTCGACACGCTGGTCGGTTCGCCGCCCTACGGCATTGTCTTTTCCGAATATTCCCTGACCAACCCGTTGTCGTGGGCGTACCTTAAACCGATACTTGAAGAAAACGGCGGATGGGCCATCTTCAACTTCACCTCGCGCGGGCGGAACCACGCGGCCACGCTCTACGAGTACGCCGCAGGAGAAGAAAGCTGGTTCGCGCAGCGCCTCCCGGTGACGGAAACGTCCGTGTTCACGCCGGAGCAGGTGGAGGAAATCCGCAAGGAGATGCACCGCACCTACGGCGAGGAGGACGGCGAGGCGCTGTTCCGGCAGGAATACATGTGCGACCTCGACGCGCCCGTGGTCGGGGCCTACTACGGCAAGCTCCTTGCCCGGGCGGCTGACGAGGGACGCATCACCGGCGTGCCCTATGACCCCGCCGCGCCCGTGTTCACGGCATGGGACCTTGGTATGGACGATTCCACCGCGATCTGGGTGGCGCAATGCGTGGGCCGGGAAATCCACCTCATCGACTACTACGAGGCCAATGGCCAGCCCCTCGCGCATTACGCGGACTGGGTGGCAGGCCGACGCACTACCTGCCGCACGACGCCCGGGCGCGTGAGCTCGGCACGGGCAAGAGCCGGGAGGAAGTGCTTGCCGGGCTGGACATCGGCCCCGTGCTCGTCGTCCCCCAGCAGAGCGTGGCCGACGGCATCAATGCCGTGCGCACCATCCTGCCGCGTTGCTGGTTCGACCAGATCAAATGTGGTGCCGGTGCGGAAGCCCTGCGCAATTACCGCAAAGAATACGACGAGAAACGGAAGGTATTCCATGACCGCCCGCTGCACGACTGGACGAGCCACGCTGCCGACGCCTTCCGGTATTTGGCCTTGAGTTGCGGTCAGCATCAGAAGTCCGGTTCCAAGGGCTTCCGCCCAAGGAGGCGATAATGGCGAAGCACGATAACCGGATGCCTATTCAGACAGCCCTCGGCTACGTTGAGGAGGCGCGCGCCGCCTCCCGTGACTGGCGGGCCAAGTCGTGGCGCGACCATGAGATGTACGACGGCGACCAATGGACGCCGGAAGACCGCCAGCGCGCCGTCGACGCGGGCATCGATCCGCTGACCATCAACCGCATCTTCCCGGCCATCAACCTCATCCTCGGGTCGCAGGAGCTGAACCGGGCGAACATCATCGCCAAAGCCCGTACCGCCAAGGACGGGCAGATCGCGGAGATCATGACCGAGGCGCTGGCCTTCGTGCTTGACCAGAACGACGGGCAGTACCGCATCGGTCAGGCTTTCAAGGATGCGGTGATCCCCGGCATCGGCTGGCTGTACTGCGGATTCAACAACGATCCCCGGCAGGAGCGGATCAAGCTCGACTTCCGCGACTGGAAAGAGGTGTTCTGGGACCCCTTCGCCTCGCCGTGGCTGGAATCGGACAAATGCCGTTACGCCTTCTTCCAGCGCTGGATGGACCTCTTCGACCTGCAATGCCTGTATCCCGAGCGGGAAAAGGAGATTGGGGAAGCGTTCTCCGGCCTGAGCGCGCACGATTCGGACTACTCCTACATGGACGACGAGGCCGACATCGTGGAGCAGGACAAGCGCGTCCTCGGCTCGACCCGCTGGTCGGACCCTGAACGGCGGCGCATCAGGCCCGTGCAGCTCTGGTATCCTGTACTTGAAAAGGCCGTGTTCGCGCTGTTCCCCGACGGGCAGTGCGTGGAGGTGAACACCAAACTGCCCGACGCGCAGGTCTACATGCTGGTGCGAAACGCCCAGCAGCTGATCACCACCTCCGTCCGCAAGCTCCGGGTGAAGACCTTCATCGGTTCCTATGAGCTGTCCGACGAGCCGTCGCCGTTCCCGCACGGACAGTACCCGTTCATTCCCTTCATCGGCTACCTCGACCGCTATTTGAATCCCTTCGGCGTGCCCCGGATGCTTTCCGGGCAGAACGAGGAAATCAACAAGCGCCGTTCCATGAACCTCGCCATGCTCCAGAAACGGCGCATCATCGTGGAGGAGGGCGCCGCCGATGACCTTCAGGACCTCTATGAGGAAGCCAACAAGCCCGACGGGTTCATGGTGTTGAAACCCGGAGGCCGTTCCAAAATGGAGATCATTGAGGGCGCGCAGCTCTCACAGTACCAGATTCAGGTGCTGGAGCAGTCGGAGAAGGAAATCCAGCAGATTTCCGGAGCCAACGACGAGGCGATGGGCTACACGTCCAACGCCAATTCCGGCAAGGCCATTGAGCTGCGCCGCCAGCAGTCCTCCACCATAATGGCTTCCCTGTTCGGCAACTACCGCCGTTCCATGTCCCGTCTTGGCCAGCTCGTCATCGCCAACGTGCAGGGCGCGTGGACCGCCGAAAAGGTGCTGCGCATCACCGACAAGATGACCAATGCCGAGCGGTTCGTGACCGTGAACCAGAAGGTTCTCGGCGAGTCCGGGGACGTCGTGGAAATCCACAACGACATCACACAGGGGATGTACGACGTGATCGTGTCCGACGCCCCTGCCACGGACAGCGTGCGCGAGCAGAACATGAATCTGCTCATCGAGTGGTGCAAGCAGTCGCCTCCCGAGGTCATCCCGTACCTCATGGGCATGGCGATGGAGATGAGTAACCTGCCGAACAAGGATCAGCTCATGATGAAGCTGAAGCCCATGATGGGCATCACCCCGGAAGAGATGGACATGTCGCCGGAGGAACTGCAGCAGCGGGCGCAGCAGGAGGCCGAAGCCAAGGCGCAGGCCGAGCAGATGCAGCAACAGGCGCAACAGCAGCTCATGCAGGCCGGGCTGGAAAAGGCGGGGCTTGAGAACGAGCTGCTCCGTGCCCAAATCGACAAGACGCGCTCGGAGGCCGGGATGAAAGCCCGCGAACAGGATCGGAAGGAGTTCCAGACCGGCATTGAGGCCGGGAACGCCATCCGGCAGGCCCGCAACGAGGATGCGGCCGTTGCTTCCCTTATGCCGCCAGCGCCGTTGCCTGTCTCCAACCCTCAACCCCCTATGCCGTATGGACAGACCTATTGATTTCGGGGCCATGACCCCGGCGCAGGAAGCGGCATTCGACCGCAAGGCGGAGGCATGGTGCCGTGGGCACCGCCCCTGTCCTTCCGGGCGTGACCCCCGGTTCTGGAACAGGCGGGACCGCCCCGGCGCAATGGATGCCTACCGGAACGGCTACGACCGCATCCGGTGGGGCACTCCCGACACAAACGACACGGGCCGCACGGACAGTTCCCCGGCCCAGAGTCTTTCGGACGCATCCGCCGTCATGGATGCACCAAACCACTCGCCCGCTCAGGCGTAAAACGGAGAGGAACATGGAAGAAGGAATGATGGAAGCGTCGCAGGAAGCCCCGGTTCAGCAGGCCGTATCCCCGGCGGAACCCGCGCCCAAGCCCGCGCCGGAACAGGCCGGGCATGACGAACTGGACTTTTTCGACGAGGCGGTCAGCGAAGCGGAACTTCGCGGCGAAACGCCGGATGGCGAGGCTCACGGGCAAGACCGGACGGAGACGCCCGCTCCGAAAGAGCCGAAACCGGAAACGAAGCCCGGAGACGAACCGGCGGGCGGGGATACCTCCCCCGGCGAAGATACATCCGCAGACGGGGCAAAGCCGCCCAAGGGGTTCGTGCCGCACGCCGCGCTGTCCGAGGAGCGCACGAAGCGCAAGGAAGCGCAGCAGCGCGTGGAGCAGCTTGAGCAGGAACTCGCGGCAAGGAAGGCCACCCATGAGCAACGGGAGATGCCGGAAGCGCCCAAGGATGCCTCCGAAGCGGCCCGGCGGTTCGCGGAACAGAATCCGCAGTATGCCGCGCTGGTTTTCGAGGACTCCCGAGACGGCGAGCTTCTCCGCGACAAGCTCGACACCTACGGCGAGGAAGACGCCATCGTATTGGCGAAGACCCTGTACGTCGAACGCGAGCTTGCCGAGCAGAAACGCCGTGAGTCCGGTTCCGCCGACGCGGCCTTCCTCGGCACCGTCCGCGAAATGGATGCGATGTTCGAGGGCGGGCTCAACGGGCAGCAGGCCAAAGAGCTCATCGGCTACCTGCAAAACGAGGCGGGGCTGACCCCCGACACGATCACCCTGCTGACCTCGCCGAACACGATTGTCATCGACCCCCGCACGGGGCGGCAGTCGTATCTCGGCGGGCGGGCGTTGGAGGTCGTGGGGCTGTTCAAGGATGCCCATACCCTCGCCGCCGCTTCCAGCCCGGAACGCATCCGGGAATCCATTGAGGCCGAAGTCACCAAGAAGGTGATGCAGAAAATCAACGGCGAACAGGCCGCCTTCCGCGAACTTGGGGATGTCCCCGGCCACGGGGACGCCCCGGTCGGGAACATCCCGGCCACGGAAGACGAGTTCGCCCGACTTTCCCCCGAACAGCAGGAACGCCTGTTGCGCGGGGAACTTTAGGAGAACATGAATGGCAGGAACCGAGTTTCCGCTCAATCATCCGCTTGCGGTACAGGTCTGGTCCAACAGCCTCGCCGTGGAATCCGGCAAACGGCAGTATTTCAGCAAGTTCATGGGCACGGGCGAGTCCGCGCTCATCGTCGTGAAGACGGAGCTTCAGAAGCAGGCCGGTGAAAAGATCACCGTGGGCCTGCGCATGAAGCTGCGCGAGGACGGCGTGGAAGGCGACAACCTCATCGAAGGCACGAGCGCGGAAGAGGCGCTCACCTTCTTCAGCGATTCGCTGTTCATCGACCAGAAGCGCAAGGGCACGAAGTCCAAGGGCAAGATGTCCGAGCAGCGCGTGCCGTACAACCTGCGCAAGGAAGGGCGCGACGCGCTGGCGACGTGGTGGTCCGAGTACTACGACGAACAGTTCATGATGTACCTTTCCGGGGCTCGCGGCATCAATGCCGACTTCATTTCGCCGCTGTCCTTCAAGGGCCGCGCCAACAACCCGCTTCAGGCCCCCGACGCCGAGCACATGGTGTACGGCGGTTCGGCCACCGGCAAAGCCAACCTCACGGCGAACGACAAGATGTCGCTCGGCATCGTGGAAAAACTGGTCGCCAAGGCCGAAACCCTCGACCCCATGATGCAGCCCATCACCGTGGAGGGCGAACGCAAGCACGTCCTGCTCATGCACACGTTCCAGGCCTTCAGCCTGCGCACGTCCGTCTCCCAGAACGACTGGCTGGACATCCAGAAGGCGGCGGGCGTCCGTGGAGACGGCAACCGCGTCTACAAGAACGCGCTCGGCGAGTATGCCGACGTCATCCTGCACAAGCACCGCAACGTGATCCGCTTCAATGACTATGGGGCCTCCGGCAACGTTGGCGCGGCCCGCGCGCTGTTCCTCGGCGCTCAGGCCGGGCTTGCCGCATGGGGCGGGGCGTCCGGGCAGGGCCGCTATACGTGGAACGAGGAAAAGGATGACCGCGGCAACGCGCTCGCCATTACTGCGGGGGCCATCTTCGGCGTGAAGAAGTCCCGGTACGACAACAAGGACTTCAGCGTGATCGCGGTGGATACCGCCTGCGCTGATCCGAACGTGTAGGAGGGGCTATGGCGACTTTCAAAAGCGACGCCGTGAAAAGCGGCTTGATGTTCCTCGGCACGGCGCAGCCCGGCTGCGTCCTGTGCCGGTCGGGGCGGGTGAAGGAAAAGTTCACCGCCGCCGACGTGGCGGAGCTGGTTCCGATCCCCAAGGGGGCGATGGTGCTCGATGTCCGGGTGGTGAATGAGGCGCTCGACGCCTGCACCAGCGTCTCTGTGGGCGACAAGGCCGATCCCGACCGCTATTTCGCCGCGCTGGATTTGTCGTCCGCCGGTGCCCACAGTGCTCAGAGCGAAGGCCCCACGACAGCCCATAACCACGTCTACGCCGACGAAGCCGTGCTGACCGTCACTGTCCCGGCCACGCAGACGACCGCCAAGGCCATCACCGTCCACGTCTTGTACAAGATGGTGGAAGGCTGCCTGACGGACGAGGCCGACGTTTTCCCCGCCGCCTAACCCCAGACCGGGGGCCGGATTGCATTCCGGCCCCCAAGGATACGCCATGTTACTGAAAATGCTTGGTTCCCACTGTCTGGAACTCACGATGCCTTGGCTGCACGGAGGCCCGTACACGGCAAGCCCGGGGGCCGTCTTCGAAGTAGACGACAGGGACGGAGTCACATTGCTGGAAGGGAATGAGCGCTTGTTCGAACGGTTTTACGGCCCGGACGCCGAGGGAGAGCAGGCTGACCAGCCTTCCGTTCCGCCTTCCGCGTCTTTCGTAGAAGAGAAGCCGCGCCGCCGGAAGAAGGGAACACCCGAAGCCGATGGGAAGGGCGAATAGCCATGCTGTGCAGCGAGATCCTCCGCAGCGTGTCCGGCAAATTGCAGGATGAAGACGAAGGCGCCCGGCGCTGGCCGTGGGAGTCCGCGTCCGGCGCGTATTCGCTGATGGATTCCCTGAACGCCGCCGTCCGGGAAATCGTGATGCAACGTCCGGACGCCACGGCCCGGACCGAACCCATGCGGCTGGAGCCCGGCATGATGCAGCGGATTCCGCGCGCGGACATCCATATGACCAGCCGCAATGCCGTCTCCCTGATTAACGTGATCCAGAACCTCGCTCCTGACGGCAACACGCCGGGACGCCCGGTTTTCAGGGTGGAGCTGGATGCCCTGCGGGCGGCCATGACGCCGGAAACCATTCTCGTGTCGGTGATGTTTGTGAACAATGAGATCGGTTCCGTGCAGCCCATTGAGGAGATTTCTAAGATTGTGAAAATGGTCAATCCCCAGGCGCTGCTCCATGTGGATGCGGTGCAGGCCTACGGCAAATACCGGATTTATCCGAAACGGATGGGCATCGACATGCTCTCCGTGAGCGGCCACAAGATCCACGGACCGAAGGGAAGCGGCTTTTTATATATTGATGAGAAAGTAAAAATCCGTCCGCTGATCTTAGGCGGCGGCCAGCAGAACGGCATGCGTTCCGGAACCGACAATGTGCCGGGCATCGCAGGCCTTGCGAAATCCGCTGAGATCGTTTACAAGCATTTTGACGAGCAGACCGCGCAGATGCGTGCCTGCAAACACCGTCTGATCGAAGGCTTACGGGAGCTGGACGATGTGGTCATCCATGGCATGCCGGAAGAAGAGGGTGCGCCGCAGATTGTCAATGCATCATTCTTAAATGTGCGCAGTGAAGTGCTGTTGCACACGATGGAGGACCGCCAGATCTACGTTTCCGCCGGAAGCGCCTGCTCATCACACAAGAGAGCCGGAAGCCCGACGCTGACTGCCATCGGCGCATCGAAAGCCGAGATGGAGTCTGCCGTGCGGTTCAGCTTCAGCGAATTTACGACACTGGAACAGATTGATTACACCCTGGATACGCTGCGCGAGGTACTGCCGATGCTGCGCAGATTTACCAGGAAATAATAGAAAGAGGAAAATTATGATTACAATACAGCCGGAAATTGAAATCCTGAGCACCGAATCCTACGAGGATATGCTGCGCCGGATCGAGAAAATCGGAAGAGTCTGCTACAAGAGCGAGGAGCGCATTGGAGAAGGCACTGCAGAGAAATTCATCGCAGGCATCATCAAACGCGGCCATGAATCCGTCATTGAGCACGGCTCCATCACCGTAAAAGTAACGTGCGACCGCGGCGTGACCCATGAGATCGTCCGCCACCGTATCGCAAGCTACAGCCAGGAGAGCACCCGCTACTGCAACTATTCGAAAGATAAATTTGGAAACCAGATCACCTGTATCGATCTGGCAACCGGATTTTCCTATGATCTGGACGACGAGAACGACCGTAAAAAATACGAGGTATGGCAGAAAGCAATGGAAGCTGCAGAGCAGTATTACTTCCAGATGCTCGAACTCGGAGCAAAGCCGGAGGAGGCAAGAAGCATTCTTCCGAACTCCCTGAAAACCGAGATCGTCATGACCATGAACTTAAGAGAGTGGCGCCACTTTATCCGGCTTCGAAGCGCCAACGCCGCACATCCGCAGATGCGTCAGGTATCTGACCTGATCCTGAAGAAATTTTCTGAGGAATATCCTCTGTTCTTCCGCGATCTGGCTGAGAAAAAAGGAGAATAAGAAACGATGATGTACAAAGCATTTCTGGTAAAATATGCCGAGATCGGCATTAAAGGAAAGAACCGTCATCTGTTCGAGAAAGCGCTCTGCGTACAGATGGAGCACGCGCTTGCCCCGGTAGACGGAAATTTCCAGGTCACCCGTGAGATGGGACGAATCTATGTCAACACCGAAGGAGACTTTGATTACGAGGGCGCTGTCGATGCGCTGACAAGAGTTTTCGGTATCGCCGAGATCTGCCCGGTTGTCATTTTAGAGGACACCGGCTTTGAAGATCTGGCAGAGGCAGTGGTTTCCTACGTGAAAGAGCTGTACCCGACCGAGGAGAAAACCTTTAAGGTATGCGCACGCCGTGCGAACAAAAACTATCCGATGCACACAATGGAAGTCAACTGCGAGCTGGGCGGCCGCATCCTCGATGTCTGCCCGAACCTCAAAGTAGACGTTCACGAGCCGGATATCTATCTGAACGTCGAGCTGCGTCAGAAGATTTATCTGTACTGCGAGAGCATCGCAGGCCCTGGCGGTATGCCGGTCGGCACAAACGGACAGGCCATGCTGCTGCTTTCCGGCGGTATCGACAGCCCGGTTGCCGGATACATGATCGCAAAACGCGGTGTTAAGATTGATGCCGTTTACTTCCACGCTCCGCCGTACACCAGCGAGAGAGCCAAACAGAAGGTTGTGGATCTTGCAAAACTCGTTGCACGCTACAGCGGCCCGATCCGTCTGCATGTGGTCAACTTCACCGAGATCCAGCTTGCAATCTACGAAAAATGCCCGCACGACGAGCTGACCATCATCATGCGCCGTTATATGATGAAGATCGCAGAAGCGTTTGCACGTCAGGACAAATGCCTTGGCCTGATCACCGGAGAGAGTATCGGACAGGTGGCAAGCCAGACGATGCATTCCCTCGCCGTTACCAACGAAGTCTGCACCATGCCGGTCTTCCGTCCGCTGATCGGTTTCGACAAACAGGAGATCGTCGATATTTCCGAAAAAATCGGTACGTACGAGACATCTGTTCTGCCGTATGAGGACTGCTGCACGATCTTCGTTGCAAAGCATCCGGTGACAAAACCGAACCTGAATGTCATCAAATGCTCCGAGCGCCATCTGGATGACGTGATCGACGAGATGATGGAACGCGCAGTTTCTACCGCAGAGACGATCGAGGTCTGCTAAGGAAAACTTGCTTAAAAAAACAAAAAGGCCGGATCTTGTTTTGGGGTTTCTAAAAAACAAGATCCGGTCCTGATGATAAACAAAGACAAAAAAAGAGCCGCGGCGAGTGCGCGGCCCTTATGTTCTATCGTAATTATACAATGTACGGAGCAAGAACATCAAGTACGGTCTGAAGAGCATCTCCATCAGCATGGACGTTCAGGTCGATCGGTTTGGAAAGGTCGAGGCTGAAGATTCCCATGATGGATTTTGCGTCGATTACGTATCTTCCGGATACCAGATCGAAATCAAAATCGAATTTGGAAATGTCGTTGACGAAAGATTTTACTTTGTCGATAGAATTAAGAGAAATCTGTACTGTTTTCATGTTTGTAATCCTCCCTGTTATTTGGTTAACATTATTTATTACCCTCATTTAACAGCTTTATCTTACCGTCTGGAGGGGAAAAAGTCAATGCGAAAACATACAAAGATAAAGTGGAATCTTCGTGATTTTTAATAATAAAGATGAAGAAGAAAGGAGTATGGCATGAAAAAAACGGTAGCTTTGCATAATCTTGGGTGTAAAGTGAACGCATATGAGCTGGAAGCCATCCAGCAGCTCCTCGAAGACAGAGGGTACGAGATCGTGCCTTTTGCACCGGGAGCGGATGTTTACATTATCAATACGTGTACTGTGACGAACATTGCGGACCGGAAATCGCGGCAGATGCTGCACAAAGCGAAAAAGATGAATCCCGATGCGGTTGTCGTGGCCTGCGGCTGTTATGTGCAGGCGGCTGGGGAAAAACTCGAAGAGGATACGGCGATTGATCTGATCATCGGAAATAATAAGAAGAAAGATCTTGTGGATATTCTGGAAAACTTTCTGGCAGAACGTGAGGATGGTGGAAAACCATCCGACGCGGAGTGTAAGAGCTTCCTCGTGGATATGACACACAACCGTGAGTACGAGACACTCTCGATCAGCAAAACGGCGGAGCACACCCGCGCATTCCTGAAAGTACAGGATGGATGCAATCAGTTCTGTACTTATTGTATTATCCCGTACGCGCGCGGCAGAGTCAGAAGCCGCCGCCAGAGTGATGTGGTAGAAGAAGTAAAACGTCTGGCAGAGGCCGGTTATCAGGAAGTAGTGCTGACGGGTATCCACCTTTCCTCCTACGGACTCGATTTCCCGGAGGGCGAAAAAGAGACGCTGCTCGACCTCATCCGTGCTGTTGATGCAGTGGACGGCATCAGAAGAATCCGTCTCGGATCCCTGGAGCCGGGCATCATCACCGAAGAGTTTGCAGAGGCGATCGCCGCAATGCCGAAGGTGTGCCCGCATTTCCATCTTTCGCTGCAGAGCGGAAGCAATGGAACACTGAAGCGGATGAACCGGAAATATACCGCAGAAGAATACAAACACAAATGCGATCTTCTGCGTAAGGTATATGGAAATCCGGCGCTGACGACCGATGTGATTGTCGGTTTCCCGCAGGAGAGTGAGGAGGAGTTTGAAGAGTCGCGCGCCTTTGTCGAGGACATTCATTTCTTCGAGACTCACATCTTCAAGTATTCGAGAAGAGAAGGCACCCGCGCCGCAGCGATGACAGGCCAGATTCCGGAGCAGGAGAAGACGAAGCGCAGCCACGTTCTGCTGGAACTGGACGAGAGACGGAGACAGGAATATATGGAAGGCTTCCTCGGAAAAGAGCTGGAAGTGCTCATGGAAGAAGAAGTCGAGATCGACGGCGTCCATTACTGGACGGGACACACGAGAGAATATCTGCGCGTTGCCGTTCTTTCAGAAGAAAATCTCATGAATCAGATGGTGCTTGTCACCCCGGCGAGAATCCATGGAAAAGACTGTCTGATGTAGGAAATGATACCAATCCGGAAGATCTGATAGAAAAAAGAGCCGGAACGAAAAAGTTCGTTGCACTTTTTGAGGGTTCGTGGTAGAATACCCCGTGAGCCTGCAAAAAGGCGGGCAGACGAAGAAGAAAAACAGCGGCTGGCAGAACGAACGAAGAAGTGAGGGATGTCGGCTGCTTTCGCGTCTAAAAAGTATAATCTGTAATTCGTAGTAATTCGTAATGAAATGTTCGGCCGCAGATGCGGCAAAGGGTAAAAATCGTGATCAAAGAAGAGATTGTCAGAGAACTTTATGCAATTGCAGGGGAAGATGCGGTACAGACCGCAGAACCGATGAAAAATCATACGACCTTCCGTGTGGGCGGTCCGGCAGATTATTTCGTCGCTCCTCATACAGAAGAAGAAATTAGAAAAATCGTGGCTCTCTGCGAAGAAAAAGAGATCCCGTGGTTCGTCACCGGAAACGGCAGCAATCTCGTTGTAAGTGACGAGGGCTACCACGGTGTGATTCTTTCGGTTTACAAAAACTTTCAGGGAATCGAAGTGGAAGGAAACAGAATCCGGGCGAAAGCCGGAAGCATGCTCGTATCCATCAGCCGGGCGGCAAGAGAAGCCGGTCTTTCCGGTATGGAGTTTGCCTCCGGAATCCCTGGAACTTTAGGCGGCGGCGTCCGTATGAACGCGGGAGCCTACGGCGGAGAGATGAAGGATATTGTACAGAATGTCACTGTACTCACAAGAGAAGGTGAGATCCGGAAACTGGAAAAAGAAGAGCTCGGCTTCGGCTACCGTGCCAGCGTCATCAAAGACAGAGGCTACGTCGTACTTGGAGCAGAACTTATGCTTGTTCCGGGAGATAAAGAAGAAATTCTTGCCCGCATGCAGGAATTGAAAAACAAGCGGGTAGAGAAACAGCCGCTCGAGTATCCGAGCGCCGGCAGCGCATTCAAGCGGCCGGAAGGCTATTTTGCAGGCAAGCTTGTGATGGATGCCGGATTTTCCGGCTACGCAGTCGGCGGTGCAAAAGTATCGGAAAAACACTGCGGCTTTCTGATCAATGCAGGTGGTGCAACCGCATCGGATGTGATGGAACTGATCCGTCAGATCCAGGCAAAAGTAAAAGAACAGTTTGGCGTACAGCTTGAGCCGGAAATCCAGTTCCTCGGGGAATTCTGATTTTCGTTATCCACCAAAGGAGAAAAAACATGCGTTTTGTAATTGTGACCGGCATGTCCGGTGCGGGAAAAAGTACAGCGTTGAAAATGCTGGAGGACGCGGAATATTTCTGCGTCGATAACCTTCCGATCCCGCTGGTTGAAAAATTTGCACAGCTTACCGCCGACGGTACTTCCGGAGAAATCCAGAAAGTGGCAGTCGGAATCGATATCCGAAGCGGCCAGGCGCTCCCGGACCTGCAGAATGTTCTGGAGTGGATGAGCATCAACGGAATCTGCTATGAGATCCTGTTTCTGGACGCGTCCGATGACGTGCTGGTCAAACGATACAAAGAGACGAGAAGAACGCACCCGCTGGCAGGCCTTGGACGGGTGGATGAGGGAATTAGAAAAGAGCGCAAAGCACTTGAGTTCCTGAAAAAAGATGCGGACTACATTCTCGATACGAGCCAGCTTCTCACAAGAGAGCTGAAAGCGGAGCTCGATAAGATTTTCGTGCAGGATCAGAAATTCAAAAATCTGATGATTACCGTGCTCTCATTTGGATTCAAATACGGAATCCCGGCGGATTCGGACCTTGTTTTCGATGTGCGGTTCCTGCCGAATCCCTACTACGTAGAAGGCATGCGCCCGCTCTCCGGCAACGATGCTCCGGTGCGGGATTATGTGATGGGATTTGAGACAGCGCAGGTGTTTGCGGAAAAATTAGAGGATATGATCCGTTTTCTGATTCCGAATTATATTTCCGAGGGCAAGCATCAGCTCATTATCAGCATCGGCTGTACCGGTGGAAAACACCGTTCCGTAACCCTTGCCAACGAGCTGTACCGGCGTCTTTCCAACGCGAAGGACTATGGAATCCGGATTGAGCACCGGGATCTGGAAAAAGACGCCATCCGAAAAGGAATTTAGAGGTGGAAGGATGTCATTCTCAAGCGAGGTAAAAGAGGAATTATCGAGACATCTTCCGACGGCACGCCACTGCCAGATTGCGGAAACAGCGGCGATCCTGTCACTCTGCGGACAGATTTCCGAGAAGGACGGGACGATACGGATTCAGACAGAGAATGCGTATGTGGCAAGAAAGTACTTTACTTTATTGAAAAAAACATTTAATATAGAGGCAGAGCTTGCAGTTAAGCTGAATCAGAAGGAAAATACGTATCTGATCCGCGTAAATGACAGGGAAGAAACCCGTCAGATTCTGCAGGCAGTGAAGTTACACGAGACAGACCGGCAGTTAACAATGCCGATTCCGGCTATTGTGGTACAGCGTCAGTGCTGCAAACGGGCATTTCTACGGGGCGCATTTTTAGCGTCCGGTTCCATCAGCGATCCCAACCGGTTTTACCATCTCGAAATTGTCTGCCCCGATGCGCCGAGAGCAGAACAGGTGCAGGAACTTCTGAAAAGCTTTGGAATTGATGCACGGATCGTTCTCCGGAAAAACCACCATGTGGTTTATATGAAAGAAGGCGCACAGATTGTGGAGATGCTTGGCATCATGGAAGCCAACATCGCACTTATGAATCTGGAAAACGTGCGGATCTTAAAAGAAATGCGCGGCAGTGTCAACCGAAAGGTGAACTGTGAAACTGCCAACATCAACAAAACGGTCAGCGCGGCGATCCGCCAGATCGAAGATATCCGGTATATCGAAGAAACCATAGGCTTTTCTTCTCTGCCGGAACCGCTGGAGCAGATGGCAAGGCTCCGCTTACAATACCCGGAAGCATCGCTTCTGGAACTGGGCAAGATGTTAACGCCGGTTGTTGGTAAATCCGGAGTTAATCATAGATTAAGGAAACTAAAAGAGATTGCAGAAGATTTGCGAAGGAAACAAGGAGGAGAAGTATTATGATTAAGAAACCAATCACAATTCGTCTTTCAAGCGGCCTGGAGGCGAGACCAGTTGCCATGCTGGTACAGGTAGCGAGCCAGTACGAAAGTGAAATCTACGTCGAGAGCGGCAGAAAAAAAGTAAATGCGAAGAGCATTATGGGTATGATGACACTTGGTCTGGACAATGGCGAGGAAGTTACCGTGACCGCAAACGGAAAAGACGAGAGCGAAGCCATGGACGGCGTTGAAAAATATTTAAGCAGTCCTTCTGCTGAATAATCTTACTGCACTTATAGCATAAACATAGAGCAAAACGGCATGTCAGAAAATTTTGACATGCCGTTTTGCTATGCTTTTTTATGCGAAATCAGACGAAAATCAGACCACGTTCTTCGCGCGGAACCAGTAGGTATAGAGATAGGAAAAACCGAGCGATTCATACAGTGTGATCGCAGGCGTGTTTCCCTCGACAACCTGAAGATACGCTTTCGTTGCACCGAGCCGGATTCCCTCGGAGAGGATTGTGCGGCAGATCGAGGAAGCGTAGTGGCGGTGGCGGTACGCAGGATGCACATGGATGGCATAGACACCGACGTAATCGCGGTCGCGGATGCCAAGGCCGGTGGCAACGATCGTTCCGGTTTCATCCTGGATGGAGGTACAGATGGTTTCTTTTGGAATGGCGCGGTACATCGAAGGAACGACCATGCGGTGCATCACGTTCGTCGTGCTCTTTAAAGCAAAGAGGCTGTCAATCCATTTCGGCGGGATAAAGCTGCTGACGATCACGGCAACGGCAGGATCCTTTTTGGCAAAGTTCGCCAGATCCATTGTCATGACGTGCGTCGTGTGCTGGACTACATAGCCGCGGTTGGCGAGCATTGCATCAAAGCCGGGATTGACAAGCGGACTGATCTTGAAAATTGCCGGTGTACCCCAGCGACGGTAGATCTCCTCACAGTACTGCACTTTTTCCTCCACCGGAATCGTGGACGGCCCGATCTGCTCGACGCTGTTGGTCCGGTGTGTATAAAAATAAGAAAAACGAAGAATCCATCCGTCGTACAGCTCGATCTGGTGAGACGGCCATGCGTTCAGGGAAAGATCTTCGATGGTTTTGATCAGTGTATTCATATGAAAGTATTCCCCCTTTGGTTATGTATATAGTATAGAAGAAACAGGACAGATCTTCAAGAAAAAATCGAAAAATTCGACACGCGGAACCGGGCGGCCGGGACACGATGCGTAACGTTTTCTTGCATAATCGAAGAAAAGGGGTTATAATAGGGGGCAAAGACTGAGAATACAAGGAGAATTGAATATGTCAAAATTACTGAAGGTAATTGTGAATACGCTGCTTCTGCTTGCAATCCTGTCAGCAGGCGCACTGGTGATTCCGCCGTTTGCCGGCATCACGACACTTGTCTCAGACGGGATGGGAAATACCAACATTTCTCGCGGCGCTGTCACGTACGCAAAGAAGACAGATACGTCATCGGTTGCGACGGGAGAAAAAATCCTGGTTGATGACAATTCCGGAAAGTATATCTATACGATACAGTCCCTCGACACCGCTGCCGGAACCGCATCCGTAAAAAATGTGATCAGTGGAGACACAACGGAAATTACCGTGAGAGCAACCGTGAGCAAAGTGATCGTCACGATTCCGGTGATCGGCTTTCTGTCGATGGCGGCGCAGAGCAGAGAGGGAATCATGATCATCGGACTTGCCATCCTGTTTCTGGTCATTCTGTTTATCCTTTCCGAGGTATGGAAACGTGATGAAGAAGAGGAGGATGATGAAGAAGAGGAAGAAGACGAGGACGATGAGAAAGCGTCCGAAGAGCTTCGCAGCAGAAAGAAAGCTGCCCTGGAAGAAAAAAAGAAACGGGAAGAACAGGAAATGACCGAACAGTTGAGAGCAGCCGACCAGAAGACGGCAGAAGAAGAGAATCAGGACGAATTTGAAATTCCGGATCTGGAAGAAGAAGAAACGGAGCAGGTGTCCTTTAATACCGTCGATCTGCAGAACCTTGTAAGAGGAGAAGAAACCGAAGAAATTCCGGAAGCCGTGGAAGAAACGGAAATCGTCGAAGAAGCTGCCGCAGAAGAAACAGCGGAAGAAGTGACAGAAGAAACCGAAGAAACGGAATCAGCAGAGCCGGAAACTGTGGAAGAAATCGAAGAGTTTGAAGAAACCATCGAAGAGCCGGAAGAAGAGCCGGAACCGGAACCGTCCGAACCGATCGAACTTGCCATGCCGGTTTACACGGCGGAAGAACTCCTCCAGAAGGCCCACGCAGCCGGAGATGACCCGAAAGTCATTGAAGATCCTGCAACCGGCATCACAATCTTAGATTATTCCGACATTCTGTAACTATTCAGAGCCATGCGAACGAAAAGAACGCAAATCATGCTTGCATGAATGGACGTTCTTTTCTTTTTGTTCATATGGCAAGAAGCCACATCGAGATGCATCGCAGCGGAATCGAGATGGGGCTCTGAATAGTTGGAAAACGTCAAAAAAGAGAGAGATATAGGAAAAGTGCACAACACGGCACCCCTGTATTTCTCTTTTTGCATAAAAACGGATAAATCGAAAAAAATAAAAAAAAACCTTGATTTTTCGCGTGCTTTCTTGTATACTAACAACTGTTGTGACATTGATAGCGTTGAAGCGCGAGGTTGCCGCTGAGAAACAGCGGGTTTTCCGTGGAGCGAATGTCAAGTTAAAGAAACTGGCGACAAGTCACTGTACCCACAATTAAGTCCACCTGTAAGAGTGGAAACGACCGTGTGCAAACATCAGGACACACACGGGTAAGTGTACAGTCACCGCTTGTCGTACTCGTAAAAGTGCGAAAAGGAGGCGACTTTTTTTATGGCAAGTCAAGTAATGAGAATTACACTGAAAGCGTATGATCATCAGTTAGTAGATGCATCTGCACAGAAAATTATCGAAACTGTAAAGAAGAACGGAGCAACGGTGAGCGGACCAGTACCGCTTCCAACGAAGAAAGAGGTAGTAACTATCCTTCGTGCCGTTCATAAGTACAAAGATTCCCGTGAGCAGTTCGAGCAGAGAACCCACAAGAGACTGATTGATATCATCGCACCTACCCAGAAAACAGTGGATGCATTATCAAGACTGGAAATGCCGGCTGGCGTTTACATCGACATCAAGATGAAAAACAAATAAGATCAGCTGTAAAAAGTCCGGGATCAGCCCCCGGCCATCAATTAAGTAAGCAATAGATGATATAGAAGCAACACTCATTCGAAGGAATCAACATCCCTAAGGGTCATAGTGTTCCACTTATATCAACTGTTCGCTAGAATGAACTTCTTTATAATAGGAAGTTCCGCTGTAGATAAAACAGGAGGTAAAAGGAATGAAGAAAGCAATTTTAGCTACAAAAGTCGGAATGACTCAGATCTTCGACGAAAACGGTGTTTTAGTACCGGTAACTGTATTGCAGGCAGGTCCGTGTGTTGTAACACAGGTGAAAACCGCAGACAACGACGGGTACAGTGCAATTCAGGTAGGCTTCGGCGAGAAGAAAGAAAACCGTGTGAACAAACCAATGAAAGGCCAGTTCGCAAAAGCAGGTGTTTCCTGCAAGAGATATCTGAAAGAGTTCAGATTTGAAGATGCTGAAACCTATACATTAGGACAGGAAATCAAGGCCGATATCTTTGGCGCAGGCGACAAAATCGACGCTACTGCAACAAGCAAAGGTAAAGGATTCCAGGGTGCCATCAAGAGACATGGTCAGTCCAGAGGACCTATGGCTCATGGTTCCAAATATCATCGTCACGCAGGTTCCAATGGTGCTTGCTCCGATCCGAGTAAGGTATTCAAAGGAAAAAGAATGCCAGGACAGATGGGCGGAAAGAAAATCACCGTACAGAACCTGGAAATCGTAAAAGTTGACGTAGAGAACAATTTACTGTTAGTCAAAGGTGCTGTACCAGGACCGAAGAAATCCATGGTTACCATCAAAGAGACAGTAAAATGCGGTAAATAAGTTCGTTGAAAGGAGGAACACACGTAATGGCTAACGTATCTGTATTAAATATGGAAGGCAAAGAAGTTGGCAGCATGGAGCTTAATGATGCAGTGTTCGGTGTAGAAATCAACGAGCATCTGGTACATCAGGCTGTAGTGCTTCAGCTTGCAAATAATCGTCAGGGAACTCAGAAAGCTAAAACCCGTTCCGAAGTAAGCGGTGGCGGAAGAAAACCGTGGAGACAGAAAGGAACAGGTCACGCAAGACAGGGTTCAACAAGAGCTCCTCAGTGGACAGGCGGCGGAGTTGTATTCGCTCCAGTACCAAGAGATTACTCTTTCAAAATGAACAAGAAAGAGAAAAGAGCTGCATTAAAATCCGTTCTGACAAGCAAAGTTCAGGAGAACAAATTCATCGTTCTTGATGAGCTGAAACTTGCAGAAGTTAAAACAAAAGAGATGAAGAAAGTGCTTGATAACCTCAAAGTAAACAACGCACTGGTAATCATCGGAGATGACAGCGAAAACGTAGCACTTTCCGCAAGAAATATTGCTGGCGTTCAGACTGCATCTGTTAATACCATCAATGTATTCGACATGCTGAAATACAACACCATCATCGCAACCAAGAGCAGTGTTGCATCTATCGAGGAGGTGTACGCATAATGGCAGATATCAGATATTACGACGTAATCCTGAAACCAATCGTAACTGAGAAGAGCATGAACGCTATGGGCGAGAAGAAATACACATTTATGGTTCACCCGGAAGCAAACAAATCTCAGATTAAAGAAGCAGTTGAGAAAATGTTCGAAGGAACAAAAGTAAAAAGCGTAAACACCATGAACATGGACGGAAAGAACAAACGTCGTGGAATGGTAGTTGGAAAAACTGCAAAGAGCAAGAAGGCAATCGTTGCTCTGACCGAGGACAGCAAAGACATCGAAATCTTCGAAGGACTTTAATTAGCAGCTGTTCGAAATATGCACACATAAGTGCGATACGAAATGAAAGGAGAACAAAGTAATGGGAATCAAAAGCTTTAACCCATATACACCTTCCAGAAGACACATGACCTCCTCTGATTTCAACGAAATCACGAAGAGCACACCGGAGAAATCTCTGGTAGTGTCCCTGAAGAAAAACGCTGGTCGTAACAACCAGGGTAAAATCACTGTAAGACACCGCGGAGGCGGAAGCAGAAGAAAATACAGAATCATCGACTTCAAGAGAAGAAAAGATGATGTTCCGGCAATCGTTAAATCGATCGAGTACGATCCGAACAGAACAGCAAACATCGCTCTGATCTGCTATGCAGACGGCGAGAAAGCATACATCCTGGCTCCGGAAGGACTGAAAGTTGGCATGAAGGTTATGAGCGGCGCTGCTGCAGAGGTAAGACCTGGAAACTGCCTGCCGCTGTCCGAGATTCCGGTTGGTACCATGGTTCACAACGTAGAGCTTCATGCAGGCAAAGGCGGACAGCTTGTTCGTGCAGCTGGTAATGGCGCTCAGCTGATGGCTAAAGAAGGTAAATACGCAACCCTTCGTCTTCCGTCTGGAGAGATGAGAATGGTTCCGATCAACTGCCGTGCATCCATCGGTGTTGTTGGAAATGGCGAGCACAGCCTGATCAACATTGGTAAAGCAGGACGGAAACGTAACATGGGTATCCGCCCGACTGTACGTGGTTCTGTCATGAACCCGAATGACCATCCACATGGTGGTGGAGAAGGAAAGACCGGTATCGGACGTCCGGGCCCGTCTACTCCTTGGGGAAAACCGGCTCTTGGCCTGAAGACCAGAGCAAAGAACAAGCAGTCTAACAAGTACATCGTAAGAAGACGCGATGGAAAAGCTTTATCGAAATAAGGAGGTAAACGATGTCTCGTTCATTAAAAAAAGGACCATTTGCAGATGAAAGCCTGTTAAAGAAAGTTGACGCTGCAAACGCTTCAGGAGATAAAACAGTCATTAAAACCTGGTCACGTCGTTCTACAATCTTCCCGTCATTCGTTGGACACACAATCGCTGTTCATGACGGAAGAAAACATGTGCCGGTATACGTTACAGAGGATATGGTTGGACACAAACTCGGTGAGTTCGTAGCAACCAGAACCTACAGAGGTCACGGCAAGGACGAGAAGAAATCCGGCGTCCGCTAAGTAGAATGATTTGAGAGAGGAGGTTTTTTAGCAATGGCTAAAGGACATAGAAGTCAGATTAAAAGAGCAAGAAATGCTAACAAAGATACCAGACCGTCTGCAAAGTTATCCTACGCTAGAATGTCTGCGCAGAAAGCTGGATTTGTTTTAGATGCAATCCGCGGTAAAGACGTAACAACCGCACTTGGTATTGTAACTTATAACCCGAGATATGCCTCCAGCGTAGTGAAAAAACTGCTGGAGTCCGCAATCGCAAACGCTGAGAACAACAACGGTCTTTCCAGAGAAAACCTGTATGTAGCTGAGTGCTTCGCTAACAAGGCTCCGACCATGAAGAGAATTCATCCGAGAGCACAGGGCAGAGCTTACAGAATCCTGAAGAGAAACAGCCACATCACGATTGTGTTAGACGAGAAATAAGGAGGACATGTCATGGGACAGAAAGTTAATCCACACGGCCTGAGAGTCGGTGTTATTAAAGACTGGGATTCCAAATGGTATGCCGAGGGTGATTTCGCAGATAACCTCGTAGAGGACTACAACATCCGCACATACCTGAAGAAGAAACTGTACAGCGCAGGTGTTTCCAAGATCGAAATCGAAAGAGCATCTGACAGAGTAAAAGTTATCATCTACACCGCAAAACCGGGCGTTGTTATCGGTAAAGGCGGAGCAGAGATCGAGAAAGTAAAAGCTGAAGTTCAGAAACTGACTGACAAAAAGCTTATCGTAGATATCAAAGAAGTAAAAAGACCGGACCGCGATGCACAGCTCGTTGCTGAGAACATTGCATTACAGCTGGAAAACCGTATTTCCTTCCGTCGTGCTATGAAGTCTACCATGCAGCGTACGATGAGAGCTGGCGCTAAGGGAATCAAAACATCTGTATCCGGACGTCTTGGTGGAGCTGATATGGCTCGTACCGAGTTCTACAGCGAGGGAACTATTCCGCTGCAGACCCTGCGTGCCGATATCGATTATGGATTCGCTGAAGCAGATACCACTTACGGTAAAGTTGGCGTAAAAGCATGGATCTACAATGGCGAAGTACTTCCAACCAGAACTAAAAAGGAAGGGAGCGAGAATTAATTATGTTAATGCCGAAGAGAGTAAAACGTCGTAAACAGTTCCGTGGTTCCATGAAGGGTAAGGCCCTCAGAGGAAACAAAATTAACTACGGTGAATTTGGTCTCGTAGCCCTTGAGCCATGCTGGATCAAATCCAACCAGATCGAGGCAGCCCGTATCGCCATGACACGTTACATCAAACGTGGTGGTAAAGTTTGGATCAAAATTTTCCCGGACAAACCAGTAACCGCACAGCCGGCTGAAACCCGAATGGGTTCCGGAAAAGGTTCTCTGGAGTACTGGGTAGCAGTAGTAAAACCAGGCCGTGTAATGTTCGAAATCGCAGGTGTTCCGGAAGAAACAGCCCGCGAGGCATTACGTCTTGCCATGCATAAGTTACCATGTAAATGCAAAGTTGTTTCTCGTGCAGACTTAGAAGGCGGTGATAACAGTGAAAACTAACGAATTTGTAAAAGATTTAAATACAAAGAGCGCAGCTGAGCTGAATGACGAATTAGTAGCTGCTAAAAAGGAACTCTTCAACTTAAGATTCCAGAATGCAACCAACCAGCTTGACAATACAAGCCGAATCAAAGAGGTTCGCAAAAATATTGCAAGAATCCAGACTGTTATTGCCCAGAAGGCAAACGCAGCTGAGTAATTAGGAGGAAAATATCGTGGAAGAAAGAAATCTTAGAAAAACTCGCGTGGGCAAAGTTGTCAGCGATAAGATGGATAAGACTATCGTGGTTGCCATCGAAGACCATGTAAAACATCCTCTGTACAAGAAAATTGTAAAAAGCACATATAAGCTGAAAGCACACGATGCAAACAACGAGTGCCATGTAGGTGATACCGTACGAGTTATGGAAACAAGACCTTTATCCAAAGATAAGAGATGGAGACTTGTGGAGATCGTTGAGAAAGCGAAATAAATAAGAGATCAGAATGCTAAAGGAGGAATACCAGCATGATTCAGCAGGAAACTAGACTGAAAGTCGCTGACAACACCGGTGCAAAAGAAATCTTATGCATTCGTGTTATGGGCGGTTCTACAAGAAGATATGCCAACATTGGTGATGTAATCGTTGCTTCGGTCAAAGATGCAACACCAGGCGGCGTTGTTAAAAAAGGTGACGTAGTAAAAGCTGTTGTTGTAAGAAGCGTAAAAGGCGCTCGTCGTAAAGACGGTTCTTACATCAAATTTGATGAGAACGCAGCAGTTATTATCAAAGATGACAAAACTCCAAAAGGAACCCGTATTTTTGGACCAGTAGCCAGAGAGCTTCGTGAGAAACAGTTCATGAAGATTGTTTCCTTAGCTCCGGAAGTATTATAGGAGGACAGCTATGTCAATGAAGATTAAAAAAGGCGATACCGTAAAGGTAATCGCCGGCAAAGATAAAGACAAAACCGGCAAAGTAGTCAGCGTTGACGTAAAGAACAACCGTGTTGTTGTTGAAGGCGTAAACATGATTACAAAGCATGAGAAACCGTCTATGAGCAATCAGCAGGGCGGAATCGTTAACAAAGAAGCTCCTATCGATGCATCCAACGTAATGCTGGTTGTAAAAGGAGTTCCGACCCGCGTTGGAATCAAAGTTGAGATGGTTGAGAAAAACGGCAAAACAAAAGCTGTTAGAACCCGCGTTGCAAAAGCAAAAGAGCTGAACGGCGCAGTAATTGATTAAGGAAGAGAGGAGGCAAAACCGTGAGTAGACTGAAAGATCTTTACAACGAGCAGATCGTTGATGCAATGACCAAAAAATTTGGATACAAAAACGTGATGGAAGTGCCGAAGCTCTCCAAAATCGTAATCAACATGGGTGTTGGTGAAGCTAAGGAGAACGCTAAACTTCTGGACGCTGCAATCAGTGATATGGAAGCTATCACCGGACAGAAAGCAGTTACCACCAAAGCGAAAAATTCCGTAGCAAACTTTAAAATCCGTGAGGGTATGCCGATCGGATGCAAAGTTACCCTTCGTGGCGAGAAAATGTACGAGTTCGCAGACCGCCTGATCAACCTGGCACTGCCTCGTGTACGTGACTTCCGCGGCGTAAATCCGAACGCTTTCGATGGCAGAGGAAACTATGCTCTTGGTATCAAAGAGCAGCTGATTTTCCCGGAGATCGAGTACGATAAGGTTGACAAGGTAAGAGGT
>OGZI01001381.1_pt1 | contig 24527 bp, 9 predicted proteins | sample 1576711 | NCBI WGS metagenome assembly OGZI01 (sample SAMEA3541482, study PRJEB24748) | human gut metagenome | biome: human gut; feature: human-associated habitat; material: faeces | place: China | collected 2012
ACAAACGGTCAACGGGCTGAGGTAAAGCGGGCCTGCACCGCGAAGGAATATCCCTGCTTTCCGCGTCCGCTTCTTCACAAAGAAGCTTTCTAATCTACAAGCGTATCACCCCAACAACCACAAATTTGTGCAAATCAAATAAAAACTCCTTGCAAAGTTTCCGACTGAATGAGATAATTAGTACGAACTATGTAAATGGATTGTTACTTTTAAGGCAAAACCGTACAATATTCTATCTAAAAAGAAGGGAAAAAGGAAGAATGAAATTAAAGACAGTAAAGCGTATGAATGCGTGCGTTTTATCTGCTGCCATGGTTTTGAGTGGTGTTACAATCATTCCGCCGGCCACAGTAAGCGCTGCGGCAAATAATGAGATCAATTATGCATTAAGCGGAACGGCAACCGTCAGTGATCAGGAGACGAATTACTGGGGAGCAGATAAGGCGATCGACGGGATCGTCAACAGAGATGCTGCAAAAGCAGATCAGTCCAGATGGGCAACGAATCAGAGTTCAAGTCAGGCAGCAAGGACGCTGACGGTGAATCTCGGTACACGGAAGACGTTTGATCATTTTGTGATCGAATGGGAAAGAACGAATATTACTAACTTTAAGATTTCTGTATGTGATACAGAAGATGGAGAATACCGGGATGTTTATGTAAAAAATGACGGAGAAAATATTACGTCGGTTACGAGTGATATCCAGTTGGATGAAGCTGTAACAGCTCAGTATGTAAAGCTGACAGTCAATGGTTATACAGTAAATCCGGGAAGCTGGCAGTCTGTATCCCTGTATGAGTTTAAGATCCTTGGAGAAGCAGAGAATTTAAGTACCGCTGCAACTGTAACAGCAGATGGAAGTGAGACAGCCGGAACAGATGCTTCCAAGGCAGCTGACGGTGATGATACGACCCGTTGGGCAAGCCCGGCGGCAACAGGATCACACTGGCTGAAGCTGGATTATGGCAGTGAGAAGACCATCAGAACAGCAAAGATCCATTGGGAGAGAAAGAATGCAACTGCATACCGGATCGAGAAGTCTGCCGACGGAGAAAACTGGGAGACAGTAAAAGCATTTACGACAAGTCCTTCAGATTACAGAGAGACGATCGTATTTGATGAGGCAGTAACGACAAGATATCTGAGATTATATATTGAGTCCTTTGATCAGGCGGGAGCACCGGAGGGAAGTGCTTCTGTAAGCTGGCCGACGGTTTCTGTCTATGAGTTTGAGACTTATGAGACAGATCTTGGAACAACCGAGGTGGAGAGAACTCCGAAAGAGATTGCGGACAGCCTGGAAGTTCCTTCCAGTATTGACGGGGCATCAGGAAACCTGGCAATGCCGGAAGTTCCTGAGGGATATGAGATCAGTTTTGTCGGTGCAGATTATGAGCAGATCGTAGACAGGGATCTGACAGTTTATCAGCCGCTTGTTACAAAGACTGTGAAGATGAACTTCAATGTAAAGAAAGCCGGTGACGACAGTACGGCAGTAGATTCAAAAGAATATACCATGACTGTAACCGGAAAGTATACGGCAGAAGACGGAGATAATGCAAAGCCGAATGTAATGCCGGAGCTGGCAGAATGGAAAGGTGCAAAGGGCGGTTTCTTTGAGATCAGTGATTCCAGCCGTATCGTTGTAGCAGCCAAGGATAAGGCAGAATTATCTGCAATGGCTGAAGAATTTAAGAATGATTATAAAGAGATCACAGGAAAGTCCATCAAGATCGTTTATGCTGATCAGGCATCAGCGGGAGATTTCTTCTTTACGCTTGAAGCAGCCGGAAATGGACTGAAAGAAGAAGGATATTCCATGAATGTAACGGATAAAGTGGAAGTGAAGGCAGAGCAGAAAGCAGGAGCTTACTGGTCTACAAGAACGATCCTTCAGATCCTGAAGCAGAATGGTACGACCATTCCGAAGGGCGAATGCAGAGATTATCCAAAGTATGAAGTCAGAGGCTTTATGCTGGATGTAGGAAGAAGACCGTTTGAAAGCGAGACACTTCAGGAAGTTGCAAAGACGATGTTGTGGTATAAGATGAATGACCTGCAGCTTCATCTGAACGATAACTATATTTTCCTTGAAAATTATTCGACTTCCGAGGGTGCAATGTCGGCTTATGAGGGATTCCGTATGGAGTCTGATGTCAAAGCAGGTGGATTGAATCAGGCAGACCTGACCAGTGACGATATGTATTATACCAAGGCTGAGATGAAGTCCATGATCCAGAATTACCGGAAGTTAGGACTGGATATTATCCCGGAATTTGATACTCCTGCACATTCTCTGTCATTTACAAAGGTAAGACCGGATCTCAGATTCGGAACGACAGGACGCCAGAATGATCATTTCAACCTCAGCACGAAGTACGATGAGTCACTGGCATTTATTGAGAGCATCTGGGATGAGTATATTAAGGGTGATGATCCGGTATTTGACCAGGATACTACAGTGAATATCGGAACAGATGAGTATGATGGACAGTATACAGAGCAGTTCCGTAAGTTTACAGATGACCTTCTGGCTTATATCCAGGATAATGGAAATACTGTTCGTCTGTGGGGAAGTCTTACAGCAAGAAACGGAAGCACATCTGTAAGAAGTGAAGGTGTTCAGATGAACATCTGGAACGATGGATGGGCAAATCCGAAATCCATGTATCAGCAGGGTTATGATCTGATCGATATGAATGACGGAAGTGTATATATCGTACCGGCAGCAGGATATTACGCTGATTATCTGAGCCGCAAGTCCATGTATAATTATGATCCGGCTACACGTATGGGTGTTCCGTCAGGTTCTGAACAGACACTGGGAGGAGCTTATGCGATTTGGAACGATATGGTTGATCAGAGAGCGAACGGACTGACTGAGATGGAGATCTATGATCGCTTCGATGATGCTGCACCGTATTATGCGGCTGCATTGTGGGGCAAATCAGGAGAAGTTTCTTTTACAACAGCACAGCAGACGAGCGAGAATGTGGGTGAAGCTCCAGGAGTCAATGCATATGATAAAGTAGACAGTGAGACAGATGAGATTCTTTCCTATGATTTTGAGGATGGACTTTCAGATAAGAGTGCAAATGAATATGATGCAGAGAACGGAAAGAATGCGGAAGTGAAGGATGGAGAACTTGTTCTGAAGGGCGGAGAAAGCTATATCTCTACTCCATTGGATAAAGTTGGACCTGAGAAAGAACTGAGCTTTGATATCACACTGACTCAGCCGGCAGAACCGGGACAGATTCTCTTTGAAGCTGAGAAGGACGAAGATCATGAAGCCTACAGTACTCATAATATCCGCATTATGGAAGATGGAACACTTGGATTTACAAGAGAAGGATATGACTATTCCTTTGGATATAAACTTCCTGTTAATCAGAAGATGACATTAAAGATCCGTACAAAGAACGGAAGTACTGTCCTGATTGCAGATGGAAAAGAGTATAAAGCAACCGGAAGTTTTACATATGAAGGCGATGTGAAGAAGACCGGTATTACAAGCTCTACACTTTCTCTGCCACTGACAAGGATTGGTTCTGATACAAATGCGGTACATGCCATCATTGATAATGTAAATCTTTCTTCTACGATGTCAGATGGGGAATCTTCACCGATTGATCCATCCGGATTTACAGTGACATCAGATAATCAGAACAGTGACGGACCAATCAGTGCAGCATTTGACAATGATCGGTCAACGATCTGGCATACGCAGTACTCTCCGAGTAAGAAAGCACTGCCGGCAACGATCACGATTGATATGGGACAGTCCTATGATGTGAACGGATTCTATTATCTGCCGAGACCGACGGGAAATAACGGATATATCCTGAAATATTCTCTGTATTATGAGGATGCGGATGAAAACTGGACAGCTCTTGTAGAGAATGGAACGTGGGAAAGCACAGGTACAGAAAAAACGGTAAACTTTACACCGGTTCAGACATCCAAGATCAAGCTGGTTGTATCAGAAGGACAGAATGGTTTCGGTAGTGCAGCAGAATTCAGAGTGCTTACAGGAACGCAGGATCTTACAAAGACACAACTCCGTATGAGTACTTATGTAGAAGGAGAAGGTACAGCGACTGTTTCTAAAGAAAAGATCGAACAGGGAGAAGAAGTTACCTTTACTGCAACAGCAAAGAAAGGTGCTACATTTACCGGATGGTATGATGTCCTTGGAACAAAGGTAAGTGATGAAGCCGTTTATACAGTAACTCCGGAAGAGAACCTGACCCTGATCGCAAAATTTGAAAAAGGAAGCGAGCCGGATCAGCCAGAAGATAAGACCTATACGGTTACGATCGACGGAAAAGAACAGACCGTCAAAGAAGGAGAAAAGGCTGCGAAGCCAGCCGATCCGGAAAAAGAGGGTTATAAGTTCCTTGGCTGGTATGAAGAAGGAAGTGATACGGCGTTCGATTTCGATACAGCCATCACGAAGAATATTACACTGACTGCAAGATTCGAGAAAATAGAAGAGCCGGATCAGCCGGACAAACCTTCAGCACCGGAGAATGTAGTGACAGGTGAAATTACGAAAAATTCCGTTGAAGTGAAATGGGATGGACCGGCAAGCACAGCAGGACTGGCAGGTTACAAGATCTATGTAAATGGAAAAGAATACGTGACGTATATCCCGGCAGATGCTACAGGATATACGATAGAAGGTCTTGAAGCCGGTAAGACTTATCAGATCGAAGTTGTTGCCGTAGGCGATGATGAGAATGCAACAGAGTATGCAGCCGCAGAACTGAGTGTAACAACAAAGAGTGAAAATAATGGTAACGGCGGCGATAACGGAAATACCGGAGACAACGGTAATAATGGCAATAACGGAAATGCCGGTGTAAATAATCCGACTAAGGATCAGAATCATAATGCCGGAACAACAAATAAGAAGCAAAATGCAGCAGCCAAGACAGGCGACAGCACAAATATGGCAGTATTTGTATTCATGCTTGGTGGTTCGCTGGCAGCCGGAACGGTTGTCTTCAGAAGGAAAAGAAGATAAGCGGTTTTCCATATGAAAGTTTAAGAGAGAAGAGTCTGTTGGATGAAAATCCAGCGGACTTTTCTTTTTTAATAAAATTCTAAGATTTTGACACTCTGGTTTTAAAAAATGACCGATATCATGTATACTAAAAGGGAGGTGATTGAAATGTATAATATATTAGTTTGTGATGATGATAAAGAAATTGTAGAGGCAATAGATATTTATCTGTCCCAGGAGGGATATCATATCCTGAAGGCATATGATGGAGTTGAGGCATTGAATATTCTGGAGAAAGAGAAAGTAAATCTTCTGATCCTTGATGTGATGATGCCAAAGCTGGATGGAATCAGGGCAACTCTGAAGATCAGGGAGACGAACAGTGTACCGATCATTATTCTTTCTGCAAAGTCAGAAGATTCAGATAAGATACTCGGACTGAATATCGGGGCGGATGATTATGTCACAAAGCCGTTCAATCCGTTAGAACTGGTAGCAAGGGTCAAGTCTCAACTGCGTCGCTATAATGAGCTTGGTGGAACATCCCAGGAACAAAAGGAAAAAGTGTATGAAGTTGGCGGACTCAGGATCAATGATGATCTGAAAGAAGTGACGGTGGACGGAGAGTTAGTGAAGCTTACGCCGATTGAATATAATATTCTCTTGTTATTACTGAAAAATCAGGGACGGGTTTTTTCTATTAATCAGATTTATGAGTCGATTTGGAATGAAGAGGCGATTGGTGCGGATAATACAGTTGCGGTCCATATCCGCCATATTCGTGAAAAAATCGAGATCAATCCGAAAGATCCAAGATATCTGAAAGTAGTATGGGGCGTAGGCTATAAAATTGATAAAGGCTGAAAGGACGAAATATGAATAAGTGGTACAGAAAGACAGGTGTAAAGGCGATCGTTCTTATTGTGGCGATTCTCAGCGGTGCAATGCTGATAACGAATCTGTTGTCTCTTATGAATCTTGCAGGAAGCACAGATCTGCCGTCCTTATGGACGATGAGCCAACAGCCATTTGAGGAATCGCAGGAATTTAATTACATGGTTGAAAATTACATGGATGATGTCCTTACGCAGATCCGGCTGGAAAATCTTTTTGAGACAGATGGGATGATGAACCGGAACAAAGAGATCGACGTAATGGAGTACAGCAAGAATGATACTGCCAACGGAGAAAATGTTTCGGGTATTGCGTATTCACTGGAGGAACTGATCAACTGGGGAGAAGATTTTGACAGTGCAGAGAGCGATAATTATGCGAAGAACAGTGTGATCGTATGTCAGAAGCCTGAAGGGACATATGAGTATTACTATACGAGTGATTTCATGACACGGGTAGAGTCGGGAGTATTTGATATTATCATGCAGGATGGGAGTGATGTTGACGGATTTCTGCAGGAACTTCAGAACGGTAAGTATACATCTTCAGGCTTTTATAATTTTGATATTGTGGACATGGAAGGAAATATCCTGTACACAGACTGCTGGAATTTTGGAAGTGCATTAATCGAAAAATATGCACCGCAGGGAGCAGAAAACCTTTTGCAGGTAGTGAATAACAGTCCGCGTCTGAATGGCAAACTGTCCGTCATTTATGATGATCTTGCGTATACTTTGGGGAATATTTACTCAGATTATCAGAATTATCAGATGGGATTTGAACATTTAGAGGAAGGCAATACAAACTTTACTTACATTTATGCGAATAATGACACGAAAAAGGTAGTGACGAATAAGACTTCTTACGAGAACTATGCAGAGCTGGAGAAAAATGTCCAGAATCTGATCTCGGAGAAAGATGTTAAATATATGGTCATTTATCCAAAGCTAAAAGATTTTAACAGTAATATGAATGTATCGAAATCGGATAAATGGGAAAAACTCCGCAGTTACAGCAGTGAAAAGAAATGGAACAGCGTATTTGCGGTTGCGGTGGATACAACTTATACGATCCAGGATCAGTTTTATCAGAATAAGGTAGCTTATGATAATAATATCCCGTATTTTAAAGGAACAACATGGCTGTTGGTTCTGAGCATTATCCTGTTCCTTGGGGCAACAATCTGGCTGACACTGGAGGCAGGAAGAACTGCGGAAGATGAAGAACTGCACCTGAACGGTTTTGATCATTGGAAGACAGAGATTGCAGCGGTGCTGATCGTACTGATATGGATCGTTGGTTCTTATATCGGGATTCATTTTTGGAATGGAAATATCTATACGATGATCAATGATATTCCGACTTATCTGAAGGATGGAGGTACTTATTTTGAGTATTATTATGCTCGTGGAATGGATGTTTCTTCAGCATATATGTCAGCAAGTTTATATCTTCCGTCATTGAGTATTGCAGAGCTGGCAGAAATTTATTTTTATGGAGTATTTACACTGGGCTGCTTCTTTATGGGATACGTGAGTCTGATCAAGCGGATCAAGGGACGAAACCTGTGGAAGAACAGTCTGTTGAGAGTGATTGTGCGGTTCATCTATAAAATATATGATAACCGGAAGAAGACGACAAAGACAGTGCTTCTGTTATGTGGATTTTTCCTTGTACAGGGAATTGCAGTGCTGTTCAGGAATGGGGTTACAATGCTTCTGGTGTTACTGGCAGACGTGGGTGTATTTTATGTTGTCCTGAACGGTTTATTACTCAAGGAGAAACTGAAAAAAGGTATTGAAGAAATTGCATTGGGAAATATGGAATATCAGATCCCGCTGCAAGGCTTAAGAGGTGAGAACTTAAAGCTGGCAGAGATGATCAATGGAATTGCCAACGGATTCCATATGGCCGTAGAAGAGGCAATGAAAAATGAGCGTCTTAAGACGGATCTGATCACGAATGTATCACATGATATCAAGACACCGTTGACTTCGATCATTAATTATGTAGCGATCCTGAAGCAGTCGGATATTGCAGATCCAAAGATCCAGGGCTATCTGGATATACTGGAGGCGAAAGCACAGAGGCTGAAGACACTGACGGAAGACGTTGTTGAGGCATCCAAGGTAAGCAGTGGGAATATTTCTCTGGAGTATATGGATGTAGATCTTGTGGAGATGATCCAGCAGACGGAAGGTGAGATGGCTGAGAAGTTTGAGGCAAGGAATCTGAAAATGATCGTCAATCTGCCGGCAGAACCTGCGGTTGTTCATGTAGACGGGCGAAGAATGTGGAGAGTTCTGGAGAATATTTTCGGAAATGCAGCCAAGTATGCCATGCCGGGAACAAGGGTATACGCGGATCTGAAGCTGGAAGAAGATACGGTGGATCTGTCTTTGAAAAATGTTTCTGAACATCAGTTGAACATTTCGGCAGATGAACTGACCGAACGGTTTATCCGTGGAGATCTTTCAAGAAGTTCTGAAGGAAGCGGACTTGGACTGTCGATCGCACAGAGCCTGACAACGATGCAGGGCGGAACTTTCAACCTGTATCTGGATGGAGATTTGTTCCGGGTAAATATCCGGTTCCCGAGAGTGAAAAAGCAGTAGAAAGAAGAGAAAGCAAAAAGATTGAATTGACATTTTTGAGGCGGTGTGCTACGCTTTCTAAGGATTGCGAAAAGCAGAATAGCGTAGAAAAGCAAGGATGGAGAGAGTAGCCTGATTACCGTTTTACAGAGAGATCCCCGGGAGAACTTAAGAAAGTTCTGTTGGCTGAGAGGGGATGAACAGGAGGCAGGGGAAGATGGCTCCTGAGCAGTGCAGATGAGCTTTCAGGTAAGTCTGCAAAGGGTTCGCCCTTTACAGCGTAGGAGTGGCAGCAGAGGGATGCAGGTCACTCACGGAGGTTTTCACTGTGAAGTGGGAACGAAGAGAAGTGGTAACGCGGTGAAACAGAACCGTCTTCTTGAGGATGAAAGTCTTCAGGAAGACGGTATTTTTTTTAAAAGGAGGCAGACAATTATGTCAGAAAAACCAAAATATTATATTACAACAGCGATCGCCTATACATCCGGCAAGCCGCATATTGGTAATACTTATGAGATCGTACTGGCAGATGCGATCGCACGTTATAAGAGAAGTCAGGGATATGACGTATTTTTCCAGACGGGAACAGATGAGCATGGGCAGAAGATCGAGCTGAAGGCAGAAGAAGCAGGAATTACACCAAAGGAATTTGTTGATAAGGTATCAGGAGAGATCAAGAGAATCTGGGATCTGATGGATACTTCTTATGACAAGTTTATCCGTACAACAGATGAGGATCATGAAAAGCAGGTAAAGAAGATCTTTAAGAAACTTTATGATAAAGGAGATATTTATAAAGGACACTATGAGGGAATGTATTGTACTCCATGTGAGTCATTCTTTACAGAGTCCCAGCTCGTAGACGGAAAATGTCCGGATTGTGGACGTCCGGTGCAGCCGGCAAAGGAAGAGGCGTATTTCTTTAAAATGAGCAAATATGCGGATCGTCTGATCGAGCATATCAATACGCATCCGGAGTTTATCCAGCCGGTATCCCGTAAGAATGAGATGATGAATAACTTCCTTCTCCCGGGACTGCAGGATCTGTGTGTATCAAGAACATCATTTAAGTGGGGAATCCCGGTTGATTTTGATCCAAAGCATGTTGTGTATGTATGGCTGGATGCTCTGACAAACTATATTACAGGAATCGGATATGATGCAGAGGGAAATAGTACTGAGCAGTTTAACAAACTCTGGCCTGCAGACCTTCACCTGATCGGAAAAGATATCATCCGTTTCCATACGATCTACTGGCCGATCTTCCTGATGGCACTGGATCTTCCACTTCCAAAGCAGGTATTTGGACATCCGTGGCTGCTTCAGGGAGACGGAAAGATGAGCAAGTCTAAAGGAAATGTGCTTTATGCGGATGAGCTGGTTGATTTCTTTGGAGTGGATGCGGTTCGTTACTTTGTACTCCATGAGATGCCGTTTGAGAACGATGGAGTGATTTCCTGGGAGCTGATGGTAGAGCGTCTGAACTCAGATCTTGCCAATACGCTTGGAAACCTTGTAAACCGTACGATTTCCATGACAAATAAGTATTTTGGCGGAACAGTGACAGATACAGGCGTGGCAGAAGAAGTGGATGCTGACCTGAAGGCAGTCGTAGAGAATACTGCAAAGGCAGTAGATGAAAAGATGAAAGATCTGCGTGTGGCAGATGCGATCACAGAAATCTTCAATCTGTTTAAACGCTGCAACAAATATATTGATGAGACTACACCATGGGTACTTGGAAAAGATGAGTCAAAGAAAGATCGTCTGTCTACTGTATTATGGAATCTGATCCAGGGTATTTCAGAGGGTGCAAGACTTCTTGAGCCATATATGCCATCTACAAGCAAAAAGATCCTTGAGCAGCTTGGAAATGGTCATGTGACAGAAAAACCGGAAATTCTGTTCCAGAGAATGGATCTGGAAGAAGTTCTGAAAAAAGTAGAGGAACTTCATCCGAAAAAAGAAGAAAAGAAAGAAGAAGCAGTCATTGATCTTGAGCCAAAAGAAGAGATCACATTCGAGCAGTTTGGTGCAATGCAGTTCCAGGTAGGAGAGATCATCGCCTGCGAAGCAGTCAAAAAGTCGAAAAAACTTTTATGCTCCCAGGTAAAGATCGGAAGTCAGGTAAAGCAGATCGTATCAGGAATTAAGGCATATTATACGCCGGAAGAGATGGTAGGAAAGAAGGTTATGGTTCTCGTCAACCTGAAACCTGCGAAGCTTGCCGGAGTTCTTTCAGAGGGAATGTTGCTCTGTGCTGAAGATGCAGATGGAAATCTTGCACTGATGACACCGGAGAAAGAGATGCCTGCAGGTGCGGAAATTTGTTAATTTCAGGAATTAAATATGAAGAGTAAAAAAATTATTGCTGTGGTCGGCGGAAGTTTTCTGCTGGCTGCAGCCTTTCTATTAATATTGTGTATTAAATTTGTGAATATGAAAGAATCTTCCCCAACCGGAAAATATGCTGGGAAGACGGAAAAAGTGGAGCAGACTACAACCGATAAAAAGGAACAGAGGAAGCCTGACTGGGTAGAAGAAAAAATTTCCGGGATGACATTGGAAGAAAAAGTGGCTCAGTTATTTATCATTACGCCGGAAGCATTGACCGGAATGGGAAAGGTAACGGCAGCAGGAGACACGACAAAAAGATGCCTGGAACAGTATCCGGTTGGTGGCGTGATTTATTTTGCAGGGAATATCGAGGACAGACAACAATTATCAGATATGCTTCACACTACGCAGTCGTACAGTATAGAGCAGAGCGGAATCCCGATTTTTCTGAGTGTAGATGAAGAAGGTGGAACTGTAGCAAGAGTTGCAGGCAGCGGAATCTCGAATGTTTCTGTTGTTGAAGATATGTGCGAAGTTACAGATGAGGAAAGAGCTTACGAAATAGGACAGACGATTGGCAATTATCTGGCAGAATTAGGTTTCAATCTGGATTATGCACCGGTAGGGGATGTTCTTACTAACCCGGAAAATACAGTTGTTAAAAAAAGATCATTCGGAAATGACAGTGCAAAAGTTGCTGCGTTGTCGCAAAAAGTACTGGATGGGCTGCATGAGGAAAATGTGTATGGAGTAATCAAGCATTTCCCGGGGCATGGGGCAACAGCCGGAGATACACATGAGGGATATGCTTATACAGACAAGTCGTTGGAAGAACTGGAGCAGCAGGAACTGGTTCCTTTTCAGAATGCCATTGAAAATCATATTGCCATTATTATGGCAGGGCATATTTCAGTACCGAATGTGACAGGAGACAATACGCCTTCTTCCCTGTCTAAAATTATGATTACGGATGTATTAAGAGAAAAAATGGGATTTGATGGAATTGTAATTACGGATGCATTGAATATGGGGGCAATTTCACAGCATTATTCTTCGGCAGAGGTCTCGGTTAAAGTTATAGAGGCTGGTGGGGATATGCTTTTGATGCCGGAAAATTTTCAGGAGGCATATCAGGGAATTTTAGAGGCTGTTCAGAATGGAACTTTAACAGAAGAAAGAATTGATGAATCGGTCAGAAGAATTTTGAAAGTAAAAGAAAAGCTGACAGCAGAGGATTAAGGCGTAGATATGCAAGAACGAATTAACTGAAAATTCAAACAATTATATATAAAAACAAAAATAAATAAAAAATACAAAAAAAACGGATAAATATATTGACAAATAGAAGCCCGGGTGTTAAGATAAAACCATCAAAAAAAGATATTTAACTAAGAAGGTACAAGAAGCGGATGCCTGATTAGATTAAAAATAACGGATAACAGGAGGTTGGACCAATGGACAGTATAGTTTCAGAATTTCATCAATATGTCAGTGGTACGGCGATTGCAGGTTCCTGTGAAGAAAGAGACCTGAGCAAAAGTTAATTCGCAGATCTGGTAAAAATTAAGAATGAAAATAAATGGAACGGAGAGAATACAAGACCAGATTCATAATAAAAAGATAAAGCAGTTGCAGATATATTGAATAAAGTTACCACATACAGAACTGAACGATGTGTAAAGGAACATGGAACAGTAGCTGTAAAAGAAAAATGGTCTTACAGGAATCGTATCAGGATTTACCTTCGATCCAGAATATAAAATAAAAATAATGAGAAAATTAAATATTATAAAAAATGCATCTTCAAGGGTAGTTGGAGGTGCATTTTTTTGACATTGGGAAGATGGTATGGTACACTAATGAAAGAGTATCGCCTTATGTTAAATTGACATGAAGAGATCTTGAGTTACCGAATAAACATTAATATAATGAGGTGAATGCGGTGGACAAATATGAATATAAGCAACTGTCAGAGCGAATGATAGAGCTTATGCAAAATGAAGAATACGGGGAAGCAAAGGAGATTGCTGACTCCATTGACTGGAGAAGGGTTCGCAATGCCATGATGCTTGCGAATGTAAGTGATATTTATGAAAAGACCGGTGAATATCAGAAAAGCTATGATATTTTGCAGATTGCTTATCATCGGGCAGAAGGAAGCCGGAAGGTATTGTATCGTCTGAGTTCTCTTGCACTGAAGACGGGGAATGTAGATGAAGCAATAGATTTTTATGATGAGTTTGTGCAGTTAGCACCAAAAGATCCGAACAGACATATTCTGAGATACCAGATCTTACGGGCACAGCGGGCTCCGTTAGAGCAGCAGATTGAAGCACTGGAAGAGTTTAAGAAGGCAGAATATATTGAAGAATGGGCATTTGAACTTGCAAAGCTTTATCAGGAAGCAGGTATGACGGCAGAATGTCTGGAAGAATGTGATGATCTGATCCTGTGGTTCAGTGAAGGCAAATATGTATATAAAGCAATGGAATTGAAGATGCAGTATAAGCCACTGACACCTTCGCAGCAGGAAAAGTATAATCGCAGATTTGAAAAAAATGGCGGTGAGACGGAAGAGATTCCGGATCTTGAGACGTATGTTGCAGAAAATGAAGAGCCGGAAGATCATTTGGATGAAGCAGCAACGGAGCATTCGGAGGCTGTTTCAGAAGAGCCGGTTGAGGATATTCCTGAGAGTATTGGACAGCAGGATACAGGAAAAGAAGAAAGTTCAGAGAAACCAGTCCGTAAGCCGGAAAAGAAAAAGATCGGTGATACAATGCGGCTGGATGAGGCATTGGAGCAGTTACTGCATCGCAAGCCGGAAGTATCTGCGGCAGAGGATGAAGAGCCGGATATTTCTGATCTTGAGAGTGCGATCGGTGATATTGAGTCGGTCGTGGATCTTGATATGGTAAATCAGATTTCACAGGAAAAGCATACAGGTGATGTGCCAATCGGAATGAAGGAACTTATTCCTGGAGAAGTATCAGAAGAAGCGGCAGATAAGACAGAGCGGATCCCTGTAGAAATCACAACAGATATTACGGAAGATGACGCAGAAGAGCTGGACCTTGAAGATCTGGTGGCAGAAGAGCTGCCGGAAGAAGTTGAAGAGGCAGAGCCGGTTGAAGAAGAGGCGGAAGAAGTCGAAGAGGCAGAACCGGTTGAAGAAGAGGCGGAAGAAGTCGAAGAGGCAGAGCCGGTTGAAGAAGAGGCGGAAGAAGTCGAAGAGGCAGAACCGGTTGAAGAAGAGGCGGAAGAAGTCGAAGAGGCAGAGCCGATTGAAGAAACACAGACAGGGACAATAGAAGAAGAACTGCAAAAAATTGCTGATGCAGAACCGGCTGAACCGGAAGAAGAGATCTTCGATATGGAAGAAGCGGAAGACTTCCTGGAGGATTCACCTGCTGAGGATTGGGAAGATGATACAGAATCCTTTGAAGAAGCGGATGCAGAGGAGCTGAGTTTTGAAGAGATTTTATCTGACTGGGATTCGGAAGAAGCAGAGGCGTTGCTTGAGGATGCCGAGGAAGAAGTATATGATGAGTCGGTAGAAGAAACGTACGAGGAAGAACCGGACGAAGACGAAGCAGAAGATATATTAGAAGATGCCGAGGAAGAGCCGATTGAAGAATCAGCAGAAGATGTCGTTGAGGCGGATGCTGAGGAAATATACGAAGAAGAGCCGGAAGACGAGGTTACGGAAGATACTCCAATCCTGTCTCCTGATATTCAGCGGCTGATTGATGAAATTGAAGGTGCAGTTCCGGCAGAGGAGTCTTTGCCAGAAGAAAAAGAGATAGAAAAAGCACCGGAAGAACCGCATGAAAATATGGGAGAAGTGACAGAATCTCTCCGTTTAGATGATCTGCCGGAGGAAGACGAAGATTTATTTGAAGATGAAGACTTCTTAGAGTCAGAGGATGAAGAGGATGAGTACGAGTCCTATGAAGACGACGATTCAGAAGAAGATGAGTATGAATCTTACGAAGATGACGATTCAGAAGAGGATGAGTATGAATCTTACGAAGATGACGATTCAGAAGAAGATGAGTATGAATCTTACGAAGACGACGATTCAGAAGAAGATGAGTATGAATCTTACGAAGACGACGATTCAGAAGATGAATATACATCCTATGATGAAGATGAGTATGAAGATGAAATCTATGATGACGAATATGAAGATGACGATGAAGCTTATTATGAAGAATCGGATGATGATGAGTTAGCAGATGATGAGGAATTCTACTATGAAGACGAAGAAGAACCGGACGAAGAACCGGACGAGGAAGATGCACCTGATTTTGAAGATGAATTCAAGGTAGATCCGAAGCACAGTGAAGAGCCGGATGATCGGGAGATTCCGGACGAAGATGATGGAATTGATATCATGTCGGCTACGACACCGTTGAGCAGAAAGGAAACTGCAAAGCTGATCGCTACAGGTAAGACTTCTCCGTTGCCACTGGATGAAATTTCAGATGCATTATCCATGGATACAGGATTTGTAGTACATGGAAGATATGATCTGGAAACTCAGAGCGGAATCGGTACAAGAGCCGGCCTGACAGAAGAACAGAAGAAATTATTCTCTTATTTTGTTCCTGTGCGTGGCATGAGCGAACAGTTAGTAGATGTTCTGGAGCAGGATAAGAACTGTACAAACCGGAAGGGAACGTCGAAGACAGGAAATCTCCTGATTATTGGAGATAAAGGAAATGGCAAGACTGTTCTTGCAGTAGATGTAGTTAAAGCAATCCAGAAGCAGAGAGAGATCCGTCAGGGTAAGGTAGCAATCGTGACAGGAGAGTCCCTGAATAAGAAAAAGATCGGAGATATTTTCGATAAATTATACGGTGGTGCTTTGATCATTGAAAAAGCAGGAAAGATGAATGAAAAGACAGTCGCCAAGCTGAACAGGGCAATGGAGCGTGATACAGGAGAACTTCTGATCGTGCTTGAGGAACAGAGAAAGCCGTTAGATCGTCTGCTTTCCTCCAACCGTGAGTTCAGGAGAAAGTTTACTTCCCGTCTGGAAGTGCCGATCTTCATTAATGATGAGCTTGTAACATTTGGTCAGACTTATGCCCAGGAGAATGGTTACAAGATTGATGAAATGGGTATTCTTGCTCTTTACAGTTGCATTGATTCTCTTCAGAGAGAAGATCATTCAGTAACTGTTGCGGAAGTAAAAGAAGTAATGGATAAGGCAATCGCACATTCACAGAAAGCTTCAGCCAAGAAGCTGGTGAAGAGAGTCTTCGGAAGAAATACAGATTCGTCGGACAGAATTATTCTTTCCGAACGAGATTTCAACATTTAACGACAAAATTTAGTCAGAATTAATAGACAGTCTTGGGAAAGGCTGTCTATTTTTGTGCAAAAATATGTTTTCTCTTTCTTTTTTCAGGTACATCAAGTATAATGATGCTATGATGTTGGGAGCAAAATCCCAAGCAATGAAAGAATTCGAGCAGTGAGGTGGATTTATGGTTACAAAGAAGAAGGCAGTGAAAAAACTGCAGCCTTATGAGATAGGAGAACTGGATCACTACCTTTTCGGGCAGGGGAATCATTATGAGATTTATAAGAAGCTTGGTGCACATGAAGTGACAGCAGGCAAAAAGGGTGTTTATTTCGCAGTATGGGCTCCACATGCAAAGAGTGTTTCAGTGATCGGAGAGTTTAATGGATGGGATGCTGCAGCGGACAGGATGGAGCGGCAGGAGCCATTAGGAATCTATACAGTTTTTGTACCGGAAGCGAAAGACGGACAGATGTACAAATACTGTATTGAGACAGAGAGCGGAGAGCTGATCTATAAGGCAGATCCATTTGCCAATTATGCAGAGCTTCGGCCGGGAACTGCTTCCAGGATTACGGACGTTTCTCATTTAAAATGGACGGATGACCGTTGGATGGAAAGCAGAAAAAAATGGGATAATAAAGAAAATCCGTTATCCATCTATGAAGTGCATATGGGTTCCTGGATGAGGCATCCGGGAAGGGAAGATGAGGGATTTTATACTTATCGTGAATTTGCAGAAGCGATTACAAAATATGTGAAAAAGATGGGGTATACGCATGTAGAACTGATGGGAATCGCGGAGCATCCATTTGATGGCTCATGGGGATATCAGGTAACCGGTTATTATGCACCGACTTCCAGATATGGAACACCGGAAGATTTTGCTTATATGATCAATTATCTGCACCGGAATGGGATTGGTGTGATTCTTGACTGGGTTCCGGCACATTTCCCGAAGGATGCTCACGGACTGGCTGATTTTGACGGAACACCGACTTTTGAGTATGCAGATCCGAGAAAGGGAGAGCATCCTGACTGGGGAACGAAGATCTTTGATTATGAAAAGCCGCAGGTACGGAATTTCCTGATTGCAAATGCATTGTTCTGGATCGAGCATTTCCATGTGGACGGACTGCGTGTCGATGCAGTGGCATCCATGCTTTATCTTGATTATGGAAAGCAGGACGGACAGTGGGTCCCAAACAAGTATGGTGGCAATCAGAATCTTGAGGCGATTGAGTTTTTCAAGCATCTTAATTCTGTTGTACTTGGAAGAAATCCGGGGACGATGATGATCGCAGAAGAATCCACTGCATGGCCAAAGGTTACAGGAAACCCGGAGGATGACGGACTGGGATTCAGCCTGAAGTGGAATATGGGATGGATGCATGATTTTACAGAGTATATGAAGTTGGATCCGTATTTCAGGAAAAATGCACATCATATGATGACATTTTCCATGGAGTATGCATATTCGGAGAACTATATCCTTGTTCTTTCGCATGATGAAGTCGTTCATTTGAAATGCTCCATGCTGAATAAGATGCCGGGAGAAGGCTTTGACAAATATGCTAATCTCAAGGCAGCATATGCATTTATGACAGGACATCCGGGAAAGAAGCTTCTTTTTATGGGACAGGAGTTTGCACAACTGCGTGAGTGGAGCGAGGAGAGAGAACTGGACTGGTTCCTTCTTTCAGAAGAACCACATCAGCAGATCCAGAACTGGTACAGAGATCTTCTGCATTTATATAAGAAGAATCCTGCACTGTATGAGCTGGATAATGATCCGGCCGGATTTGAATGGATCAATAAAGATGATATTTTCAGAAGTATCTTCAGTTTTGTCAGACATTCAAAGGGAAAGAAAAAGGATCTTTTGTTTGTGTGCAACTTTACTCCGGTAGCAAGAGAAGATTACCGGGTTGGAGTGCCGACGAAGAGGCAGTGTAAGCTGGTACTGAACAGCGACGAGAAAGAGTATGGAGGTTCTGGAGAAAAGAGAAAAGAGATCTATAAGCCGGTGAAGAAAGAGTGCGACGGTCAGAAATATTCTTTTGCATATCCGCTCCCTGCTTATGGCGTTGCTGTATTTGAATATTAAAAGAATAGTTTCAAGATGGAGAAAACCACCGGATTTTAAAGAGAAGTATCTGAAAATCCGGTGATTTTTAGTTCCATATTAGACAAAAATAAGGAAGAATAGTAACAGTAATGACAAGGAAAAAAAATCTTGTAATGTTATAATAGATTTGTATACTTGCGTGATTTTATTTGATAGTTAAATAAAATTAAATTTTGCAAGGGAGGAAAAAGCATGAAAGGAAGAAGAGTCCAAAAGGTACTTGCAGCAGTGCTGGCGGTGGCAATGGTTCTGCCGATGACTGCAATACCGGCAAAGGCTGAGGAAGCGGAAGAAGTTACATATAAGCTTTATCCGAATCCTCAGGAAATGACGTATCAGGATGGAAGCTACATCCTGAAAAAGAATGTCAATGTCATTTATGATGAGGATATTGACGATGCAACAAAAGCACGACTTGAAGAGACTGCAGAACTGAAAGGTCTGAATGTGACAGAATCAGATGCAGAAAAGAGTGGTGCAACGAACATTTATGTAGGAGTTTACGGATCGGACGGAACAGTAGATGATCAGATCGTAGATGAATATGCTGTAGATACTTCATTATTTGATCATACCGATTCCTATTTCCTGAAAAGTGACAACAATACGATTGCTGTATTGGGAAAAGATACAGATGCAAGTTTTTATGGACTGACGACACTGTATCATGTACTTGCACAGACAGAGAGCCTGTCGATCAGAAATTTTACGATTGAAGATTATGCAGATGTTGTAAGCCGTGGATTTATTGAAGGATATTATGGAAATCCATGGTCTACAGAGGATCGTGTGAATCTGATGACATGGGGGGGATACTATAAGTTAAATGCTTATTTCTATGCACCAAAGGATGATCCGAAACACAGAACGAAATGGAATGAACTCTATACAGATGAAGAGTTAGAGAGTAAGATCAGACCACTTGCAGAAGCTGGAAATGCTTCCAAGTGCAGATTTGTGTATGCCCTGCATCCATTTCCGAGTGGAAATAACTTCCGCTTTGATACAGATGCACACTATAATGAAGATCTTGCAAAATTGAAAGCAAAGTTTAAGCAGGTAATTGATGCAGGAGTACGTCAGATTGCGATTCTTGCGGATGACTTTGTAAATCCGGGAGCAGCAAATGAAGTAAGACTTCTGAACGATATGAGTACCTGGCTGGCAGAGGTGAAGCAGGAATACCCTGATATGAAGATGACACTTCCGTTCGTTCCGTATGATTATATGGGAAATGGAAGTTCCAGTGAACTTCAGACCCTGAAGAGTGTACCGGAAAATGTACAGATCGTTATGACCGGTGGACGTGTCTGGGGTGAGGTTACAAATAATTTTACTACTACATTTACAAATAATGTAGGAAGAGGTCCTTTCATGTGGATCAACTGGCCTTGTTCAGATAACTCACATAAGCATCTGATCATGGGTGGTAACAGCACATTCCTTCATGGTGGTGTTGATGCGTCTAAGATTCAGGGAATCATGCTGAACCCGATGCAGCAGTCAGAGCCAAGTAAAGTAGCTATTTTTGCAAATGCATCCTATGCATGGAATATCTGGGATACAGATGCCGATGCAGATCAGACATGGGAAGACGCATTTTCATTTGTAGATCATAATTCGGCAGTAGAGACAGAAGCAAGTGATGCACTCAGAGAGTTGTCCAAGCATATGATCAATCAGAATATGGACAGCCGTGTAACTGAGCTTCAGGAGTCAGTAGAACTGAAGGAAAAACTCAACGCATTTAAAGATAAACTGGAAACGGAAACGGTCACAGAAGCAGATGTGGATGATCTGATCCAGGAATTCCAGACACTTCAGGATGCAGCAGCATTGTATAAAGAATCAGGTAATGAGGCAATCAGAAATCAGATTGTTTACTGGCTGGATTGCTGGAAAGATACAACAGATGCAGCGATTGCATACCTGAATGGAGTAAAGAGTTCTCTGAACGGGGATGTATCCGCAGTTGTGGAATACAATACAGAAGGAGAAACGGCATTCGCACAGTCCAAGACGCATGATTTCCTGTATGTAAATTATCAGGAAGTCGCAGAAGTCGGAGTACAGCATATTGTTCCGTTTATTAAAAAACTGGCTGAATATGTATCAGGCAAAGCAGAACTTGCCCTGAATCCGGACAAAGTGATCCGTAAATACATCACAAGCCGTGCAGACACACCGACAGGCTCTGTGGATAACTTATTTGACGGAGATGACAGCACAAGTGCGATTTATAAGACACCGAATAAGATTACAACAGGTACCTATATCGGAGTAAGTTACAGCAAGGCAATCAAGATCAATGATATCCGGTTCCTTCTTGGAGCAGGAAAAGATCATATGGATCAGGCAAAGCTGCAGTACACAACCGATGGAAAGACCTGGAAAGATCTGGAGCTTACAGGCATGAACAATAGTTTTGCAGGTGTCAGAAACCAGAACCAGGAAGTAAGTGTTGCAAAAGAAAATCTTCCGGAAGATTTTGAAGCAATGGGTATCCGCCTGATCGCAACAGCAGACAATGCAGCAGATGCATGGCTGCAGGTTAATGAGATCACGATCAACAAAGATGAGAATACAGATGACGGAGACGACAGTGAACTCAGTTATACATTAATGAAGCCGGATCGCTGGAGGGTTTACCAGGGATCAGAATCACTCCTTCGTGACGGAAATGACAGTACATTTATCTGGTTTAATACAGGTACTGGTGATGCTGTAAATGTAGATGATTCCCTTGGATACAATCTTGGAAAGGTTGCAACATTGGAAAGTGTACATATCGCAGTAGGATCACCGTCCAATGGTGATAAGTTTGTAAAATATGCAGTTGAGACATCTGTAGATAGAACGAACTGGACACCCGTTCCGGGATATGAATCCCATACAGGAACAACTTCAGGAACTGATGTACTGGATATTGAATTAAACGGACTTTCTGCACAGTATATCCGTATCCGCAATCTGGAATATCGACAGACCTGGGCGAGATTCTCAGAATTTACGGTAACAGAAAGAGTAAATAATACAGGAACAAAAGATAACGTATTTACAAATATCGAGAACTGTGATGTTCTAGGAACAGCAGCAGAAGGAAATGTATCACTGAATGCAGCATCTTTAAGCGTAGGAGCCGGAAAGTATATCGGAATCGATCTTGGACATATCAAAGCGGTGACAGGAATTACAAGTCCAACAGGAACTTCATTGAAGTTACAGACCTCTATGAATGGAGTAGAGTGGACAGAGGTAACAGATCCATCCCAGGCAGCTGATGCACGTTATATCAGACTTTATAATGATACAGATGCAGCAGTTGATGTGAGTTGGGATGCTTTCACAGTAACATATGAGTTTATCGGTGAAAAGACAGTAACCAGTGATTTTGCACAGGGCGATGCAAGCCGTGATATGCGTGGAAGCGGAAATGTCAATCACGTCTTTGACGGAGACCTTACAACCTATGGATCGATCACAGGTGTACAGGATACCGGAAAGAAGATCGTATTTGACCTTGGACAGACGATCAACTTCAACTCCATCCGTTACTATGTAAAAGAGACAAGCCTTGATTTCCTGCGTTATGCAAAATTTGAAGTAGCAAATGATCCTGATGCAGCAGATGCAGAATGGACAACTGTACTGACTGTTGGAAATGACTCCTTTGAAGATACGCAGAATACGGATACAGCAAAAGATTATGCAGCTCTGACACATGACAGTGAGAATCCTGGAAATATGTATGCAGAGCAGACAGGACTGAATGTAAGCGGACGCTACCTGAGAGTTGTACCGCTTAAGACATACAGTCACAGATGGGTTGATTTCTATGAGATCCAGATCAATGGCGGAGCATATATCTCTACAGAGTCAAATCGAGATATCGTATCGACCGTGATCGAAGAAAAAGGAAAAGTACCTTCCAATGTATTTGAAGAAGATTACCGTACAGTATACAAGCCGTCAGAAGCAAATGGATCATTTACTTATCGTATTTCCGATCTGGATGCAAAGAGAACGATCCGTATGATCCAGAATGGAGCAGCATCCGATGCAGTCGTAACTGCAAGAGTCGCAAATGAAGATGGAAGTGATATCCAGGCAGTTACACTTGGTAAACTGAGCCAGGCAATCAATGAATTTGCTGTAACTTCAGATAAAAGAATTTTGGATGTAACAGTAACCTGGGGTGAAAATATTCCGGAAATTTCAATGATCAAGACAAGCAGTAAGGCAGCAGCTACAGTTGACAAGACAAAGCTGGATGAGGCGATTGTGGCAACAGGAAGCAGTGATGCAGCAAACTGGACAACAGATTCTAAAGCAGCAGTAGATAAAGCGAAAGCAGTTGCTGAAGAACTGAAAACGAATGAGTATGCTACACAGGATACAGTTGATACAGCAGCAGGTGCATTGAAGACTGCATGCAGTAAGGCAAAAGTAAAAGCAGATGCTACAGTTCTTGAGGCACTTCGCAGGGCAGTTGCAGAGAAGAAGAGCCAGAAAGACGGAGAGGTTGAAGTTTATACAGCCAAGACATTTACAGCATATGAAAATGTACTCAATAAGATTGTGGCAGCACTGGAGGATACAGATAATCTTTCCCAGGATACAGCAGAAAAGCTGAAGACTCAGATTGAAGAAAAAGAAGCAGCTCTTGAGTATTCAAAAGTAGAAAGAGAACTTGCTGAACTGGAGCTTCAGGCAGGAGCTGATTATAATGCAGCTGATTATACGACAGCATCTGCCAAAGCATATACCGATGCAAAGAAAGCTCTGAGTGATCTGATCGAAGCAGATAATACTACAAGAGTTAATCCGACAGAGATCGCAGCAAAGAAAGCAGCTTATACAGACAGTATTACAGCATTAGTTGATGTGAGAAGTCTGAAGAGCGTGATCGCAGAATGCAATGAACGGCATGAGGGAAATGAAAAGAAGTATACAGCAGCAAGCTGGAAGAATTACAGTGATGCACTGGATGCAGCAAATGCTGTTCTTGCAAATGGAACAACAGAAAGTGTACAGGAAGCAGAGACAGCTCTGCAGGCAGCAGAAGGAGCACTTGTACTGAAAGATACATCCGCAGTACAGACAGTCATTGATGAGATGAAGAAAGTCAATGCGGAAAATTACACAAGCGACAGCTATGCAGTCCTGAAAGCAGCTATCGCACAGGCTGAAAGCCAGATTAATGATGAGACAAAGGCAGATGCCAATATCCGTGCTATGCAGGATGCGAAAGCAAATCTTATCAGCATCGTGGAACTGAATGCAGCATTAAGTGATGCAGCAAAATATGAAGCAGCTAATTATACAACAGATTCCTATACAGTTCTGGCAGCAACTGTAAATGCGGATAACATGAATGCATTGAAGACATCCGGTACAGCAGAACAGATTGCAGAAGCAGTACAGTCTATCCGCAATGCAATCGATGGTCTTGTATTAAGAGCAACAGATATGGATGCTTACAGAGATAAGATTCAGTTCAAGTCTGAAGCAGGAGATTACACAGAAGAGACTTATACAGAGTATAAGGAAGCTTACGATGCACTGATGGCACTGGACAGCAGTACAGGAAATGTATCAGCAGATGAGTTCCAGGCAGCAAAAGCAAGATTTGAAAATGCACAGGCAGCACTGAAAATGATCAAGGCAGATTACACGAAAGTGGATGAAGCACTTGCAAAAGTACCGGCTGATCTGAGTATTTATACAGACGCAACTGTGAAGACACTGAAAGATGCGATCGCCAAGGTCGACAGAAATCAGCCATTGTCCAAGCAGGCAGAAGTAGATGCTTATGCAGATGCGATTCATGATGCAATCAACAACCTGGTTGTAAAATCCAAGTCTGATGATGGAAAGGATAACCAGAACGGTAATTCCAATAATGGTCAGAATAATGGAAATACAGCAGGTAATGGAAATGGATCGGGCAAAGGAAATGGCACATCCGCTAACGGAGCAGTCAAGACCGGAGATACTGCACCGATCGCAGGAGCATTTGCACTGATGATACTGGCAGCAGGGGCGGTTGTAACCGTGCTGAAAAGAAAAAGATACTAAGATGCAGCGTTAAAAATGCAAAGCAGGGTGTCCATACAAAAGGACACCTGAAATGAGATAATAAGAATCAGATGAGGAACTCTTATCTGGTTCTTATTTTTGTTACACAAATTTGAAAGATACCACGATATGCGAATGTTGGGTAGGATTGTGGGAGCACGTAGTGCGTAACAATC
>OGZI01001382.1_pt1 | contig 24504 bp, 26 predicted proteins | sample 1576711 | NCBI WGS metagenome assembly OGZI01 (sample SAMEA3541482, study PRJEB24748) | human gut metagenome | biome: human gut; feature: human-associated habitat; material: faeces | place: China | collected 2012
CCCTAAGAAGCATTGACGCCATGCATCCCACGAAAATAATTTTCTATTTAGTTAACAAAAGCAACTTTTTGACCAGAGCCAAACGGCTCTTAGTATAATGTGCGACGTCGCACGGAAAGGAGAAGATTTGAAGATTATATTCAATGACGCATCGGAATTGTCCGTACAAGCGGTACGGTGCGAAGGTGACTATTTGACAGTATTATCCTTAATTGATCCCTCGCAATTACGTCACACTTTCGAGGATCCGGTAAAGACCAAGAAGATTCAGGTAAAAGAAAGAGGACAGATTATTGCCGAGTATGAAGGTCATACTGAGTTTTATAGAACAGAAGAGTATACTGGAGGAATTTATGGGATTGTAATGTACAAGCCTGGAAAAACTCCGGAAGAGAAGGCGGTGGAGATGGAAAAAACAGTTGAAGCAAATGTGACACAGATCACTGATCTACAGATGGCCATTTGTGAGATTTATGAAGGGATGGTGAAGTAAATGTCGTATATGCCAAAGATATATGCGGACTTAATCCGAAAAGGGGAGAAAACCATTGATCAGGTTCCGGGAAATATTAGGGAAGAGGTTCAGCAACTTCTGGGTGATGCAGATGATCAGAGAATTCAGGACATTGATTAAGGATGTCCTGTTTTTTATTTCCAAAATAGTCTTTCGGAAGGAGGTGGAAGTGATGGCAGTTATCTATGCTACCCTGATTGTGAAAGGCAAAAAGACCATTGCCCAGGTGCCAGATACGATTAGGGAACAGGTGAAACAGATCCTGATTGATCTGGAGGTGCCAGAACTGGCAGAAAAATTGATGGAATAGGACCTGCTTTAACACAGGTCCTTCCAGGTAGTAAAGGAAGTGAGGTAAATGAATAAAATGAACATATATTATGCAGATGCAATCATTGATGGATACAATGCAATTGCTGGGACAGTGGTGGCTGTGCTTTCTTACATATTAGGAGAACACTGGATTTTGTTCGTGGCGTTTTTGCTGCTTAATGTGGCGGATTGGATTACCGGCTGGATGAAGAGCCGGATGGCGAAAAAAGAGAACTCTGTGAAAGGCTGGCAGGGGGTACTTAAAAAACTTGGATACTGGATTATGATTATGGTAGCGTTCGGGGCTGGTGCAGTCTTTATTGAGATTGGAAAGGCGATAGGGGTTAATCTGGGAATCACAACATTATTAGGCTGGTTCGTCCTAGCATCCCTTATTATCAATGAAATCAGATCTATTTTGGAGAATTTCGTAGAGGCTGGCTATAATGTTCCAGCCATATTAACTAAAGGTCTGCAGGTGGCAGACAGTATCGTGAATAATGATTCAGAGGGCGCGTAACAGCGTCCTCTTTTTACTTTATGCGACGTCGCACAGGAAGGAGAAAAATATGAATATAATTGAAACAAATTTACAGTTCAGGTCCCTGAGTTACAGAAGTAGGACTAACCGTCTTATTCTGCATCATGCAGATGCTAGTGTATACTCGCCGGAACAGATCCACCGGCTGCATTTACAGAATGGCTGGTCCGGAGCAGGATATCATTTTGAAGTTAGAAAAGATGGGTCGATTTACAGGTTACGGCCTGAAGGGGCAGTAGGTGCCCACGCATCTGGAAGCAACTCTGACAGTATCGGTATCTGCTTTGAAGGAGATTATGATGTAGAAATTATGCCGGATGTGCAGAAACAGGCTGGGAAAGAGCTAGTAGCCTGGTTAAAAGGCAAGTACGGCGTCAGTAAAGTGCAAGCCCACAGAGATGTATGCGCAACTGCCTGCCCCGGCGCAAAGTTCCCATTTGCGGAGATTGCTGGAGCAAGCGGCAGTGTATCAGTTACAACCTCACAGCCGGTGCAGGTATCAGGGGAGATTGCAGAGTTGCAGAATGAGTGTAATGTTCAGGGGTTTTCTTCCCAGAAGGTAGATAATATACCGGGACCGATCACCTTGGCCGGATGTCCCATGCTTAAGAAGGGGGCTCAGGGTAATATTACCAGATGGGTACAGAGAAAACTAAATGCACTTGGTTTCAATTGTGGATCTGTAGATGGTGTCTTTGGCGTAAAGACAAAAGCGGCAATTATGGCATTTCAGCGGGCAATGGGGCTCATTGTGGATGGCATTGTTGGACCAAAGACTTGGAGCAAGCTGCTGGGATTATCATAACAGCATCACTAAGGCCCCGGGGCGTCAAAACTCCGGGGCCTATTAAGAGGGAAAATAAGAGGGCAACTTTAATACGAAATGTGTGATTTTAGGTTCTACTATAATAGGTAGAAACTGCAATAATCAAGTAAAAATGAAATAATCTTAATTTGTACTTAAGCAAAATATGTCCCTGGGAGTCACTATTATTTAGAAGAATGCTAAGACTGAAGAAGTTTTGGCATTCTTTTTTTGTATTAAAAATGTCGAAGTAAACTTAGGGCCGTGATACAAGAACCGGCAAATTTTGTGAGTTTTTTATGATAATAATTATTGTAAAAACATAGGAAAGAGTGTAGAATGAAAATGAAGATTACTTCGCAAAATACGAAAATATATACCAAAGAGGGTAAAGTTATGATTATAATGGATTTAAAGATTAACAATTTTTTTGCTTTCAAAAATTTCCACATTAATATGTCGTACCCAAAAAAAATTGTGGATTCCTACATAGAAGGGGAGTTTTTAAAGGGAAGGGAAAATTTTAGATATAAAAAAGTAAATATTTTAATGGGTGGAAATGCAACGGGCAAGACATCGATTGGGTTAATGCTTATGGTTATATGTAACTTTATCAAGAAAAAAGAATCGATAAAATTAGTAGAGCGGATTGGGGATAAAGAAGAAGAAGCAACTATTACTATCGATTTTGTTGGGAATAAGTATAAGATGTATCGAGTTGATATACGGGTATTGCCGGGGGTAATCGATAAAGATGATTGCAGAATAGAGGTCTGCACAAGAGTGGCAGATATAAGTAAAAAGGATAGATACGAAACCTGCGTCGACAAAATCCAAGAGATGCCTCTCGTATTTAAAAGTGATTATATTGAAGAACTAGAAAAGATAGAGCCTATTGGGTGGATGTTTACTTATCCATCTGACTCTTCAAGCAAAATCGTTAATTGTCCAAAGACTCCAGAGTTTTTAAAGATATTGGATTATACATTAAGAGCGTTAGACCCGGCGATTAAGAAGGTGGAAAAGTCGAAAGAGGTTGACAATACATACATTGTACATATGGAATCGAGAGACTTGATCATTCAGGATGGAGAGGTTATAAAGGCCAATGTTCTATCCAGCGGAACCAAGGCGGGAATCGATATTGCGCATGTAGTGTCATCGATTTATGCAGGGGAATGCGGCTTTTATTATTGCGATGAAAAATTTTCCTATATTCACAGTGAAATGGAGAAAGCGTTTTTGACTATTATGATAAATGGACTGAGGGATAATGAACAGTTATTTTTTACTACACATAATTCAGATATTTTGGACTTGCCATTGCCGAAACATACATATACTTTCCTTAAAAAGGATATCAATGATGAATCTCAACCTATAAAGTGTGTTTACGCGTCGGATTTTCTTAAGCGAAATACGGATTCTATGAGGAATGCATTTGATAATGATTTGTTTTCTATTCTTCCAAATATTGAGTTGGTTTACGAGATTGCGGAGATGAAAGAGAATGGTTTTACGAATGAGGAGATGTGATGGGGAAGGAAAGGTATTACCAATATTTTGTTGAAGGAGAGGACGAAAAGAAATTTGTTGATGTATTAAAGAGTGATTTGAAGTTGATATATCCGGGGAAAGTACAAATATTTAATGTGACCCAGCAAAAATTAACCAGATTGAGAATGATGAATTTAAAAAAGGGTACTAAAGTTGTACTGATATTTGACACGGATGCAGGAAATGTATCCATTCTTAATGAAAATATAAAGTTTTTGAAAAAAGAAAGTGTCGTGTCGGATGTAATTTGTATTACTCAGGTTCATAACCTGGAAGATGAGTTGAAAAGAAGCTGTAATATAAGGCAAATTAAGGATTTGCTGGGAAGTAAATCTAACAGTGAATTTAAGCATGATCTGATAAAGGAAAAAAATCTGGTCAAAAAACTTAATGATTGTCAGTTTGATTATAATCGCTTGTGGAATACAAACGATAAAGGAATTTTTAAAGAAATTGAGAATGCAGCATATAAGATAAAAAAGCAGTAGTGTCGCAACCGGCGTATAAGCAACGGATTAAAAAAATGATAGGATTCTCCTTGAGTAGAAAGGCAAATAACCAAATCTACTTTAGGAGAATTTTTTTGTGAAAAAAAGTTACGCGAGAGCGTGGCTTTTTGTGTTTTTGCATGTATATCGGTTGCAAAAGTTGTGCAAATTTATGGTTTTTAGTGGAAATAGCAAAAAACTATTGACATTATGAAATATTATTTTATAATGAATTTATACAAAAGGCATAAGTGATTGCGGAAAAAGGCCTGGAAAAATTGTCATATTAGACAAAATGAACTGGTTGTACAAAGGAATTACAAAACAGGCTTGCCCAATTGCTGAAAAAAAATTTCTTTAAAGGAGGAGCAATTATGAAAAAGAAAACAGTCAAGAAAATGCTTTCGGCAGCACTTGTCGGCGCAATGGTATTATCACTTGCGGCATGTGGCTCAAAGGGAGACTCAAAAGACGAGGGCGGCGACAGTAAAGACGGCGTAACGCTTGAGTTCCAGCAGTGGTGGGGAGTTGAACTTCCGGATGGCGCTCTGGATGATATCTGCAAGGATTTCACCAAGGATACGGGCATCAACATCAAGCTCTTAAGCAACCCATATGCGGATACCAAGACTCAGATCGCGGCAGGCGCGGCAGCAGGAACCATGGCAGATGTAGTAGGCCTTGACGGATCCTGGGTATACGATTTTGCAAAACAAGGCTCCATCGCAAACTTGACCGAGCTGATGGAAAAAGACGGATATGATGACAGCCAGCTGTCAGACCAGATTAAGTACGAAGGAAATACATATATGATTCCGGTAGTTAATTTTGCATATCCAATGTATGTAAACATGGACATTCTCAAAGCGGCAGGCGTGAATGAGGTTCCTGCGACATGGGACGAGTTCATCACGGCATGCGAGGCTGTTAAGAAATATGACAGCAGCATCGCAGGATGGGCAATTCCATTGTCAACAGAGTCTCCAAGCGGCATCCAGAACCAGTTCATGAGCTGGCTGTGGGCATCCGGCGGTTCCATGCTAGAGGACGGCAAGCCGAACCTTACAGGTAATGCTGACCTTGAAAAGACGGTTGAATTCGTCAAAGAGTTAAATGACAAGGGCGTGATCGCAGAAGGCGCTTATGCAATGAAGGAATCCGATATGGTTGAAGAGTTTACCAATGGCCGTGTTGCATTCATGACGGATGGCGTATCTCATCTTACAACCATCAAGGAAGGCGCGCCGGATCTGAACTTTGACTTCATGAAGCTTCCTGTAATGGAAGGCTTTGACGGAGAGAGCGGAATGGATGTTGCCAACTGGGGAATCGGTATTGCGGACAACTGCGAGAACAAGGAAGAAGCAATGCAGTTTGTTGAGTATCTTATGAGTCCTGAAGTAAATGCAAAACTGTCTGAACTGGCAAATGCATTCCCAGGAAACTCTACGGCAGAGCCAGACTACTCTAAGAATGACGAACTGTTCCAGAAAGCATACGACCTCTTCCAGGAGTGCCACGCGATCAACGAATTTACGGGACTTCCAACATCTGAAGACCTGATGAGAAGTTTTGACGAGCAGTTACAGCTGTATCTTGACGGAGATACATCCTCTGCAGCAGATATGCTGAAAGCAACCCAGGATATTTGGGAGCCTGCATTCGAGTAAGAAGAACCGGCAAAAAGAACATAAGTGACAAAGAAATATGGGCTGTACGTGTCTGCGTACAGCCCTAACATCCTAAATGAAGGGGTTGAGATAAGTTGACGAAAGGAAAAAATAAAGTTATGACGACACCGGCAGGAAAACGTTCCGATATTTTTAAAAAGCAGGTAACGCCATACGTATATCTATTGCCAACCATTATTCTTATGCTCATATTGTTGATCATACCGATTATCATGGTTATCAGATATTCATTCTTTGATAACGTTATTATTAACAAGAATCCAACTTTCGTTGGCTTAGAGAATTTTGCGAAGGTATTGACAGATCCAACGTTTCTGGTTGCCATTAAGAACACGCTGTATTTTGTAATCATTAGTATTATCGCGCATCTGGTCATAGGCATGTTTTTTGCAATGCTCCTGAACACGCGCTACCTTGGGAACAAGACAAAGGGCATCTTCAGGGTGATCTATGCGCTGCCATGGATGTTTACGGCATCCGTTATTGCAATATTGTGGAAAATGATGATGAACCCGAATGGCATCATAAACTATCTGCTGCAGGCAGGAGGGCTGATCAGCCAGAATATTGAATGGCTGGGGTCCAGACAGTTTGCGCTGTTCGCGGTTACGCTTATTAATATATGGTCCGGATATCCTTTCTATATGATCAGCATATTGGCCGGACTTCAGGGAATATCCACAGATCTGTATGAGGCATCCGCCCTGGATGGAGCCAATGCAGTACAGACATTTACGCGTATCACGATCCCTCAGCTTAAGCCAATCTTGGTCAGCCTTCTTATGCTGGACTTTGTATGGACATTGCAGCAATTCGCATTAATCTGGATGACCACAGGAGGCGGGCCGATCAATGCGACGGAGACGATCAGTACGTATATATACAAACAAGGCTTCACGAAGTACCAGTACTCCATGGCCTCGGCCGGCGCGGTAATTCTGCTTGTTGTATGTACAATCATAGCAATCTTCTATGTTAGACAGCAGAAAGCGAGGGATTAAATATGATTGGAAAGAAAAAACTATGGGTAAAGATCGTAATCATTATATTGTTGGTAATCGGGGCATTATTCGCTGGTTTTCCGATTCTGTGGATGATCCTGAATTCCTTTAAGCCCAATTCGGAAATATTTGCCTGGCCGCCTACTTGGATCTCTAAGAATTTCAGCCTGGATGCTTATAAGGCAGTATTGACCGACCCGGAAAAGGTCCGGTTCTTTGTAAATAGTTATGTGATCGCGCTTACAGTGGTAGTTATTACCCTGGTCATCGGTATCCTTGCTTCTTATGCATTCAGCCGGTTTAACTTCCGGGGCAAAAGCACGATCAATACCATTATCGTCGCAGTACAGGCAATCCCGCCGATTACGCTGCTGATACCGTACTTAAGCCTGATCGTTACGATCAAGCTGTACAATACATATTGGGCATTGATTCTTACGTATCTGATATTTACGCTGCCGTATGCCATTCTGATGACGACAGGGTATTTTAATACCTTGCCGAAGGAACTGGATGAGGCAGTTATGATAGACGGAGGTTCCCGCTTCAAGGCGTTGTGGAAGATCCTTGTTCCAACATCCGTTCCGGGACTGGTTTCCGTGGGAATGTATACCTTCATGCAGGCGTGGAACGAGTATCTGTTCGCGCTGGCACTGACTAAGACGAACAATATGCGTACGGTACCGGTAGGAATCAACCCGCTGATGGGACAGCATGCGTATGAGTGGAGCCAGATGATGGCCATGAGCGTATTGGGCTCGCTCCCGATCTTAGTATTATTCCTCTTCTTCCAGAGATATTTCATTGCAGGTATGACAGCAGGATCAGTAAAGAATTAATACGAATTACGTAAATTGCAAGGCTCTGCAAAACAGCAAAGAAGATGGGGAAGGCTCCCATGTCGCGCTTTGGGTTTTGCGGGGCTTTTTTAAAAAGGGGATGAAGAGATGAAAGTATTGTCGGTGGGGATGATGTTCTGTGATATCCCGCTTTCGCCGGTACCGCAGAATATATTGTCAATTGACAACAGCAAGATCGAGCCTTCCGCACCGAGTACCGGCGGGGATGCCCTGACAGTCTCGGTGGTCCTGTCAAGGCTTGGGGTACGCTCGGCCTTGGTCGGAAGAGTGGGCAAAGATATGAATGGCCGGTTCCTGCTTGAAGAACTTCACAGGAACCAGGTGGATGTCAAGGACGTGATACAAGTAGAAGGACGCCATACAGCCGTATCCTATATTCTGATCGAGCCAGACGGGGAACGCCATTTCCTGGTGGAAAACAGTATCAACCAGACGCTAAGAAGCAGGGATGTACCGGATGCGGCAATCAAAGAAGCGGACATGGTGTTCTTTGGCAGCGCGCTTGCCATGCCGGGAATGACGGATGACGAGATCGCGGATCTGTTTGGAAGGGCCCATGACTGCGGAAAGATTACGGCAATGGACGCCAGCATTACACTGATCGGCGGCCCCAGGCGCAAGATGGACCTGATTAAGAAGACCCTTAAGGAGACGGATATATTTATACCAAGTTATGAGGAGGCGTCCTATTTGGCACAGCGATCCGACATCTATGGGATTATAGAGGAATTCCGAAAGTTTCCGTTAAAGATTTTTGGAATTAAGCTGGGAAAAGAAGGGTGCATCCTGACGGATTTTAAAGAACAGGTCAGGCTGCCGGCATATCCCGGAATCCGGGTGATGGACACCACCGGAGCGGGGGACTGCTTTATGGGAGGATTCCTGTGCGCCTATCTACAAGGCTGGAATCTTGAGAAAGCCGGGTGCTTTGCCAGCGCGGTATCCGCCCATGGAATCTCTAAGAAGGGCGCCAGCACCGGCGTGCCGGATTTTCAGACAGTACTGGATTATGTAGAAAAGCATGGAAGGCTTCTTACTTCGTGATATGAGGGGCAAGATGGACGTTACAGCCGTTTTCCCTTAGGTCATTGACAAAGAATGGCGCAGCCTTCTCGTTGGTGATAATATGGTCAAACTCGACGGAGGATGCAACCTTGATGACTCCCGGGTGGTTCAGTTTGGAGGCATCCGCCAGAAGGAAGGTCTCCGCGGATATATCCAGGGCGCGGCGCTTAAGCTCCACGTCTTCCATATAGCTGTCGGTGGCATGGAGGTCCTTCGTAATGCTGTGGCAAGAAAGAAATGCCTTAGTGGGCATGAAATTATCCAGGGCGGATAGTGCAAGCGTCCGGGTAGAAGACATGGTCGTATAGCTGAGCATGCCGCCCAGGCTGAACACATTCCAGTTAGGATTGTGCATGTTCGAGAGCGTCAGCAGCAGAGGAATGGAGTAAACCAGAAGGTTCAGCGGATACTGCTTGGGGATGAAGCGTATCAAATGCGTAACAGTAGAACTGTTGTCCAGAAAAATGGTATCCCTCTCCTGAATAAATCTGGCGGCATAGGCGCATAAGTCCGATTTTTCGGTTCGGTTAGCCTTCTCGCGGGCAGTGTATGGAAAGTCCAGGCTTGTCAGGCTGGCATCCGGAAGGATGGCCCCGCCTCTTGTCTTGACAAGGCGGCCCTCCTGGGCCAGACGGTTTAAATCACGGCGGATCGTCTCCCTGGAAATATTCAGGGCGGAAGATAGTTCCGCGGAACTGATGCGTCCCTTTTCCGTCAGCAGACGCATGATGTTATTATAACGTTCTTCTGCATAAATCATTGAATCGTACCTCTCATAGAATTATAAATTCAAGTCATGCCAGGGATGTCGAAAATACTAGTACTATTATAGCATAACTGAGAGCTGCGTATCTATAAAACGGCAGTTATTTTACAACATTAAAGGAGAGCAATCATGTTAAAAACCAATTTTGTACCAATGAAAGAAGCATTGAAAATAGCGGATGAAAGGGGTATCGCGCTGGGCGCGTTCGAATTCTGGTCTTTTGAAGTGGCCCGCGCTGTCGTAGAGGCTGCGCAAGAACTGGACGTTCCGGTCATCCTTCAATGCGGCATGCTGGAGATTGGCCGGATGGGCGGAATGGAGGAGACGGTGCAGACCGCATATATGGCAAGCAAAGACGCAGCAGTACCGGTGGTGCTCCATCTGGATCATGCCACTACATATGAAGACTGCAACCGTGCGATCAACGCAGGATTTTCTTCCGTCATGATTGACGCGTCGGCACTGCCTTATGAGGAGAATGTCGCCCTCACCCGCAAGGTGGCAAGGCGCGCCCATCCATTTGGCGTTACGGTGGAAGGGGAACTGGGACGTCTGGTAGGGGAAGAAGGGGATATCATCGTAAAAGGGCCGGAAGCGGCGCAGACGGATCCCGAAGAGGCCAGAAAATTCGTTTTAGAGACTCAGGTAGACGCGCTGGCAGTATCCATTGGGACTGCCCATGGGCAATATACATTCGAGCCAAAGCTTAATATAGAAAGGCTGCGTAATATTAGGAAGGCTGTAGACCGTCCGATCGTGCTTCACGGAGGCTCGGGCACGCCTATGGAACAAGTGCAGGAGGCGATCCGCCAGGGAATACGCAAAGTAAACATCTGCACGGATATCCAGGTTGCCATGGGCGAAGCCTATGTGAAGACCGTACAGTCGGAAGGATTCAGATACTCCTGCCAGAACCTGTGGGGGCCGGCAGAAGCAGCAGCAAAAGAGGTGGTAAAAAGCAAGATCAGGTCCTTTGCGTTAATGGACTAAAGAAAAGAGGTGAGAAAGATGGTGTTGGAACAGAAGTACCAGGAGGCATATGACGCGCTTGATGAGACCGTGCGTCAACGGACGAGAAACGGGCGCTATACGGCGCTGGGCTATACCAGTAATCTGGATCTGCTGTGTGACTTTAAAGTGGAGCGGCTAAACGAACTTCTGGAGCGGCATATGCCGGACGGCGTGCTGTCCGAGATGAAGGTGGCAGATGAGATAGAGACGATGGAAGATCTTCTGGGGACGGTAGTATATTACTGTATCCGCGGAATCGGGGGCGAGGCAGATGTAAAGAATACGAAACTGGTAGAAGAGAGTTTTCATTTTGACTATGGAATGGGAGGCACGGCAGTACAGGCTGCCATGGCTCTGGCCCAGCTTAGCTGCCCGTCGATCGTCCATCTGACGGACGATTCCAAAGAAGTCTGCCAGATCCTGAGATCTCCGTCTATCTATGCGGTTTCCCAGGATGGAAGGCTGATACATACGGATGAGGTCATTCAGACGAATGAGCAGGAGATTCATTTTATCATCCAGTTCAAGAAAGGGGATAAGATCTGCCTGGGAGGCCAGGAGGCTGTCATTCCCTGCTCGAACAGGCTGATCATCACGAAGATTACCGTGAATGAGTTCGTTCCCTTCTCAAAGCCCTATTTTGAATGGATCGAGCGCAACGGGACGGACATAAGCAGCAACGTGCTGTCCAGTTTTAACGCGCTGCTGGATCCGCAAGTGCTAAAAGAGCATCTGGAATATGTAAAAGGGCATGTGGCGAAGTACAAAGAAGCGAATCCGGATGGAATCGTATTTTTTGAGGATGCGCATTACCATGACTATGCCGTCCGGAAACTATGCCTGGAAACTGTGTATTCCTGCGTGGATATCGTAAGCCTGAACGAAGAAGAACTGAAGTATACGCTGAAGGAAATGTATGACTTTGATGTGGACATCGAGGATATCATCTCCTGCGTAGAAGGTGCCAGATTCATCCGCGCAAAATTCGGAATCCAGAAGGGCGTCATCGTCCATACCAAGGATTATTCCATGTATGTAGGCGATCCTTTGAAGGCAGATATTGAGAGAGGGCTCATCTATGGGAATCTGCTTGCCACGGCCAAAGCTAAGAACGGCTGGTATGGCACAAAGGAACAGATCCGGGAAGTGCTGGATTTTGAACTAAGCCCAAAAGGCGTAGAGAACTATGAGAAGGTGAAGGCCAGCCCATTTGCCGGGGAAGTAACGCTGGTACCGTCCAAATATATTGACAAGCCGAAGTATACCATTGGGCTTGGTGATTCCTTTGTGGGCGGAGTGCAGATGTGCTTTTGAGTATGAAATAGAATTTTATTGTAAAAAGGATAGAAAAAGAAATTTTATTTCATAAGAATGTTGACATGGCCTATTTTGAGGTCTAGAATAGCAAGTATAAAAAATATTATTTTATGGAGGAAGAGAATTATGTTAATGAATATGAAGGAATTGTTGGCGGTAGCAAACGAGAATAATTTTGCAGTACCTGCATTTAATATCAGTGATTATTCTATGTTTAACGGTATCATGGAAGCGTCTGAGGAAAAGAACGCGCCGGTAATCATCGCGATTCACCCTGACGAGTTAAGCCATATTGGTACAGACATGGTAAAAGCCATCATTGAGAAAGCACACAAGGCAACGGTTCCGGTTTGCATTCATCTGGATCACGGCGCATCCTTCGAGCAGGTGATGACCGCCATTCAGGCAGGATTCACATCCGTTATGATCGATGGCTCCAGCCTTCCGTTCGAAGAGAATATCGAAGCATGCAAGAAAGTGGCAGAGGCGGCTCATGCAGTAAACGTATCGGTAGAAGGCGAGCTTGGAACGATCGGATCCACAGATGCGGAAGCGGAAGCAGGCGCGAATGTGATCATCTATACGAACCCGGATGATGCCGTTAAATTTGTGGAGGCATCCGGCGTTGATACGCTGGCGATCGCTATCGGAACATCCCATGGCATCTATCCAAAGGGAATGAAGCCAGAACTGAAGCTGGATCTGTTAAAAGAGATCAAGTCAAAAGTATCCATCCCGCTGGTACTTCACGGAGGCTCCAACAATCCGGATGCAGAGATCGGACAGTCCGTAACGCTGGGCGTGAATAAAATTAACATTTCAAGTGACATAAAAGTGGCATATTATGATAAAATGAGAGAAGTACTAGCTGACAAGGGCTTAAGAGAGCCTAATACGATCCAGCCGCCATGTATTGCAGCAATGAAAGAAGTTGCATTCCATAAGATTGAATTATTCCAGGCAGATGGAAAGGCAGTTCTGTACTAATACATATTATTTGAGGTGTCAAAGTTGAGTAAAAAGAACATTCTGGACAGAGAGGTGCTCGAAGTCATCAAAGAGCAGTATGATCATATCTTTTCGGCGGAAAGGAAAGTGGCGGACTTTGTATTGCAGAATCCGCAGAAAGCGGTGGATTCTAACGTATCCGAGCTGGCGAAGCAAAGCGGGGTAAGCGATGCGACCGTAGTCAGGATGTGCCATCACATCGGCTATACCGGATATTACCAGTTCCGCATTTCTCTTGCGAGGGATCTGGGGAAGAAGCAGTATGGCAGTTCGGCGCTGGCTGAAAGCAGGGATGCCGTGGAGAAGCTGTTCCAGGAGTATGCGCAGACGATGCTCGCCATCGGCTCAAGGATTGACGCGGATGTGATGTGGAACTGCGTGAATCTTCTGAAGACCTGCAAGGAGGCGCATATCATGGCCGTGGGAAATACGAGCCCTCTGGCCCAGTATATGGGATTCAGGCTGGGAAGGCTGGGAATCAAGAGCACATACAATGTTGCTGCAGAATACTTCATGAATCACGTGAATCTGGCGGACGAGGATGACCTTCTGATAGCCATATCGCAGTCAGGAACATCAAGACAGGTCATTCAGGGGCTGGAACTGGGAAAAGAGAAAGGACTTAAGAGCATAGCGATCACGGCATTTGCACAGTCCCCGGTGTCGAACCTTGCAGATTATGTACTCCTTTCTACCGGTAAGGAAGAGCCGTTCAGTTTCTATAAAGGGTATGCTCATATGAATGAGACCGCGGTGATCGACGCGCTTCTTAACTTTGTCACGAATGAGGAATTGATCAAGACTACGCAGGCAGACAAGCCAGAGATGATATTATCAGAATATAAGGTATAATCCGTACTCTGCTTTTTGAGCATATATGGAGGAGGAAATATTACTATGAAACGTTCAAGAATCAATCAAGTTATAAAAGATATGGAGCAATTAATCAAGGAGCATGGGTTTGAGATGCCGCCTTTTGCGGCATGGACCGCAAAGGAGTGGCAGGACATCGGCCATGAATACGACGAGATCCGTGACAATAAGCTGGGCTGGGATATTACGGACTTTGGCCTTGGCAAGTTTGATGAGGTCGGATTCTCGTTATTTACGATCCGTAACGGCAACCAGAAGATGCCGGAGAAATATAAGAAGACTTATGCGGAGAAGCTTCTGATGCTCTATGAAGGACAGACGGCGGCAATGCATTTTCATGCCAGCAAGATGGAGGACATCATCAACAGAGGCGGCAATGATGTCTATATTACGGTGTACAACGGAACGCCGGATGAGAGGATGCTGGATACGGATGTGACCGTATGCTCCGATGGAAAGACCAGCCAGGTTCCGGCGGGCACAAAAGTGCTTCTGAAGCCCGGACAGAGCATCACCATCACGCCGTATATGTACCATGACTTTATCGTGCCAGAGACCGGCGGCCCGGTCCTTCTGGGCGAAGTGTCCATGTGCAACGACGATGACAATGACAATTTCTTCTATAATAAAGAAGTGGGACGCTTCCCGGCGATCGAGGAGGACGAAGCGCCATACCGCCTGCTGTGCAACGAATATCCGCAGGCAAAATAGTCAGGAGGCACATACATGGAATATCAGCTGGATAACGGATGCCTTCGCTTGCTGGTGTCTTCCTGCGGCGCGCAGATGCAGGCAATTGAAAAGGACGGCGCGCAGTACTTATGGGACGGCAATGAAGAATACTGGCCGGAGCGCGCGCCGCTTCTGTTTCCCTTCGTGGGAAGATTTACGGAGGGCAAGTATCGGCTGGATGGGCAGGAGTATGAGATGGATATCCATGGGTTCGCCCGGAAACTTCCATTTCAGGTGACGGAGCAGACGAAGGAAAAGATCAGTTTGGAACTGCGGGACAGCCAGGAGACGTATGCATCCTATCCTTATCATTTTGTATTGCAGGTATCTTATACGCTGCAGAAAAATAAGATCGAGATTAAGTACCAGGTACGGAACCTTTCAGATAAGATGATGTATTTTGGAATCGGAGGGCATCCGGGGTTTCGAGTTCCGCTGGAGAATGGACTGGATTTTGAAGATTACTACCTGGAATTCGCAAAAGAGTGCCGCCCGGACCGGGTGGGGCATACGAAGGCCTGCTTTTTAAGTGGCATGAATGAAGAATTTCCATTGGAAGATGGACGGATCCTGAGGCTGAGCCATGATCTGTTTGACGATGACGCGATCGTGCTTGCGCATATGGCAGACGAGGTCGCATTAAAGTCGGATAAGGGAAGCCGGCAGGTAAGGGTAGCCTATCCGGATCTGCCTTATCTCGGACTCTGGCATGTGCCCAATACAGACGCGCCGTATGTCTGTATCGAGCCATGGACGTCCCTTCCATCCAGGCAGGGAGTCGTGGAAGACTTCCAGTATAAAAGCGATCTTATAAGACTTTGGCCGGGAAAGTCATATGTGAACTTTTGGAGCATTACAATAGAATAGCAGGCATAGAAAAGCGGACAGTTCTGGCTGTCCGCTTTTTGCCTGTCCAGATATTGGAAATATATTAGAAAAACCTATATGCCAGATGAAAAGCGTGGTATAATTTAAAAAAGAATCCAGGATAGACAGAAGGAGGGCGTATATGCAGAAGATATTTAAGAAATATACGATAATTATTATATCAATCGCAGTTCTGTCTATTCTTGTCATTAATTTCTTCCTATCTGCTAAAAGTCTGGAGAAGCAGCAGTTTAACACCTTCAGCGTAAAGATTGGCCAGGTGATCCAGACGATGGAGCGCAACCAGTCTGAACTAGAATCTATCACCGAGAACCTGGATGAAGATTACCTGACCCGCGCCAAGGCGGCTGCCTATGTGGTGGAGAAGAATCCAAGCGTCTTGGAAAGCGTGGAAGAAATTCAAAATCTGGCCGAACTATTGAATGTCGATGAACTTCATGTGTCAGACAGCGCGGGCATTATAGCCTATTCTTCCGTACCCCGGTATATTGGACTGGATTTTCACGGTGGAAAGCAGATGCGGGGATTCCTGCCCATACTGGAAAGCGATGCCGAAGACGAATATGTCATCCAGGAGGCGCAGCCTAATACGGCGGAAGGAAAGATGATGAAGTATGTAGGCGTTTCCAGAAAAGGAATAAAGGGGATCGTCCAGGTAGGCTTAGAGCCGGTAAGACAGCTGGAAGCCCAGGAAAAGAACACGTATGACTACATATTTTCCAGATTTCCTACCGAACAGGGGGAGGAATTTTTTGCCATAGATACGAAGGACGGTTCCGTGATCGGATATACCGAGGGCATGGAGGCGGCTGACGAAGCGCAGACCTACAGCGTAAGCAGTCTGAAAAAGTATGAAGATGGCGGCTACTGGAAGGATGATAATGGAGAGAAAAGGTATATTGTTACAAGGATGTATGACCACGTGCTGATCGGAGCGTCCATCTCCGAAGCCGTACTGTACCAGCCTTTTTGGAGAAACATCCTTCTGACATTCCTGTATCTTGCCCTCGTGGAAGTCATAGCGGTTATCCTGTTGAATTATCTGGTAAAGCAGAAGGTGGTCAGCGGCATCCATCATATTCTGGAAGATCTGTCCCACATTACCAAAGGGGATCTGGACACGAAGGTGGAAGTGGGCGGCAATCCGGAGTTCCAGGATCTGAGCGATGGCATTAATACCATGGTCAATAGCATCGTCAGGACGACGGACCGCATTTCAAAGATTATCGACATCGCGGAGATTCCGCTGGCGGCATTCGAATATCAGGAGGATATGAAGGATGTGTTTGTGACGTCCCGCCTGAATGAACTGCTTGATCTTCCGAAGGAGGAAGTAGAGCGGATATCCAGAAGTCCGGGCCAGTTCCTTGAGATGATCCGCACTATTATGAAGAGCCCGATTGAAGGCGAGCCGGATGTATTCTGTATCCATGATAAGAAATATATACGCATCCATCTATCGGTGGATGACGGCCATTATCTTGGCGCCGTCCTGGACGCGACGAAGGAAGTGCTGGATAAGAGGAGGATGTTCTATGAAAACAATCACGACCAGCTGACCGGACTAAGCCGTTACGCTTACTTTAAATATCAGGCTTCCCAGTGGATGGAGCAGATGGAGAAGGATGAAATATGTGCGGCTGTGATGATGGATCTGGATGAATTCAAGCGGATCAACGATACGTATGGACATGACGTGGGCGATAAATATCTGGAGAGTTTCGCAGCTTTGCTAAAGGGGCTGCCACAGGAGCACTGCCTCGTATCCAGAAGATCCGGAGACGAGTTCTGCATCTTTATCTGTGGATTCCAGGATATCAGCGAGATACAGAAGATTCTGAAAGAACTGTGGAGAAAGCTTAGAGAAGAAGAGGCAGTGATCACGCAGGATGTGATCCGCAAGATCAGGGCTTCAGGGGGCGTGGCATATGCCCGGGGCCAAAGCCGGCTGCTGGAAGACCTGCTTCTTGAAGCAGATCAGGCGCTCTATGAAGTGAAGCGGGAGAATAAGGGCCTTTTCAAGGAGTATGATGCGGACAAATGCCAAGAAGCTTAAGGATGTCTTTGTTCTTGTCTTTTCCCGGGTAATGAGATATAATAAAAAAAGCGAAACTTAATACATGCCGTGCGGGTGTCAAGGCATCTTGTGAAGGCAGAGGAATTGGAGGAGTTTTATATGTTAGTATCAGCAAAAGAGATGCTTGAAAAAGCAGTCGAAGGCCACTATGCAGTGGGACAGTTTAACATCAACAATCTGGAATGGACAAAGGCTATTCTTCTTACAGCAGAAGAGTGCAAGTCACCCGTTATCCTGGGCGTGTCCGAGGGTGCAGGCAAATATATGACAGGATTCAAGACAGTATCCGCTATGGTAGCTGCCATGATCGAAGAACTTGGGATCACGGTACCGGTTGCGACACATCTGGATCACGGCACATATGACGGATGCATGAAGTGCATAGAGGCAGGCTTTACCTCCATCATGTTCGACGGATCCAAATATCCGATCGAAGAGAATGTTGCAAAGACAAAAGAACTGATCGCCATCTGCAGAGAAAAAGGAATGTCTATCGAAGCAGAGGTCGGAGCGATCGGCGGAGAAGAGGACGGCGTTATCGGACAGGGAGAATGCGCGGATCCTCAGGAATGCAAGATGATTGCTGATCTGGGAGTTGACATGCTGGCAGCAGGAATCGGCAATATCCATGGAAAGTATCCTGAGAACTGGGCCGGATTAAGTTTTGACACTCTGGACGCGATCCAGAAGTTGACCGGAAAGATGCCATTGGTACTGCACGGAGGTACGGGGATTCCAGATGACATGATTAAGAAGGCGATTGATCTTGGAGTGGCTAAGATTAATGTTAATACAGATTGCCAGTTATCTTTTGCAGATGCTACACGCAAGTACATCGAGGCTGGAAAAGACCTTGAAGGAAAGGGCTATGATCCACGCAAGCTTCTTAAGCCAGGCGTAGATGCGATCATGCAGACTGTAAAGGAAAAGATGGAATTATTCGGTTCAGTTGGAAAAGCTTAATTGCTGAAGAATGAAATTTTTACTTGCCTTTTTCGACTGATTGAGGTATACTAACAGGCGTAAAGAGAACAAAGGCGTTCCAACCAGAAGTTGGAGTGCCTTTTTCTAATTATCCTCCGGACTGGAATTTCCGGAGGGACGGATATTAATTCATACTAAGACAGATAAGAAAGGAAACGCAAAGATATGAGTGAAGCATTAAATGTAGCTGACATTTTTGGAGAAGATGTTTTTAATGATACGGTCATGCAGGAACGACTTCCCAAGAAAGTCTATAAGGATCTGAAAAGGACGATTGAAGAAGGCAAGGAATTAGACCTTGCGACAGCAGATGTAATTGCGCATGAGATGAAGGAATGGGCAATTGAAAAAGGAGCTACTCATTACACTCACTGGTTCCAGCCGCTGACTGGCGTAACAGCAGAAAAGCACGACTCATTCATCTCCGCGCCTCTGGATAGCGGAAAAGTCCTGATGAGTTTTTCAGGAAAAGAACTGATCAAAGGCGAGCCGGACGCATCTTCTTTCCCGTCAGGGGGACTTCGCGCCACGTTCGAGGCAAGAGGCTATACGGCATGGGATTGTACGTCGCCTGCATTTGTAAGGCACGATGCTGCCGGAGCCACGCTTTGCATTCCTACAGCATTCTGTTCCTATACAGGAGAAGCCTTAGACCAGAAGACGCCGCTTCTTCGTTCCATGGAAGCGATCAATGAACAGGCGCTTCGGCTGATTCGTTTATTTGGGAATACGACATCCGTGAAAGTCACTCCATCCGTTGGACCGGAACAGGAGTACTTCCTGGTTGACGCCAAGAAGTTCCAAGAGAGGAAAGATTTGATCTATACGGGACGTACCCTGTTTGGAGCCATGCCTCCAAAGGGCCAGGAACTGGATGACCATTACTTCGGAACGATCCGCCAGAGGATTGCAGGATTCATGAAAGATGTCAACATGGAACTTTGGAAGGTGGGCGTGACGGCTAAGACGCAGCATAACGAAGTAGCGCCGGCTCAGCACGAGCTTGCTCCAATCTATGCGAAGGCTAACGTGGCAGTCGACCACAACCATCTGGTTATGCAGACATTGAAGAGGGTAGCCTGCCAGCATGGCATGAAATGCCTGCTGCATGAGAAGCCATTTGCTGGCGTGAATGGTTCCGGAAAGCATAATAACTGGTCCCTTACCACAGATGATGGGAAGAACCTGCTGGAGCCAGGAAAGACGCCTCATGAAAATATCCAGTTCCTGCTGGTGCTTACGTGTATCTTGAAAGCGGTGGATGAACACGCGGATCTTCTGCGGGAGTCTGCGGCTGACCCAGGAAATGATCACAGGCTGGGAGCGAATGAAGCGCCTCCTGCAATCATCTCGGTATTCCTTGGAGAGCAGCTGGAAGATGTGATCGAGCAGCTGGTCGTTACCGGAGAAGCCACACACAGCATTAAAGGCGGAAAACTGGAGACAGGCGTCAGAACGCTGCCGGACCTGGCAAAGGATGCCACAGACCGGAACAGGACGTCTCCATTTGCATTTACAGGCAATAAGTTCGAATTCCGTATGGTTGGCTCCCGCGACTCTGTGGCCGGGCCAAACGTGGTGATCAACACGATCGTTGCAGAGGCGTTTAAAGAAGCCTGTGATGTGCTGGAAAGTTCGGATGACTTTGATATGGCTGTGCATGATCTGATCAAGAAATACGCGTATGAGCATCAGCGCATCATATTTAACGGAAACGGATATTCTGATGAATGGGTCGAGGAGGCGGGAAGAAGAGGACTCCCGAATATCCGCTCCATGGTAGAGGCGATTCCGGCGCTTACCACGGAGAAGACCATAAAAATGTTTGAAGAATTCAAGGTATTTACCAGGGCGGAACTTGAATCCCGCGCGGAGATCAAGTTTGAGAATTATTCAAAGGCTATCAATATAGAAGCCCGCACGATGATTGATATGGCAAGCAAGCAGATCATCCCGGCGGTCATCAAATACACGAAGACGCTTGCGGATACGGTGATCAGCGTGAAGGGAGCCGGTGCGGACGCATCCGTGCAGGCGGATCTTCTTACGGAAGCATCCTCTCTTCTGAATCAGACAAAGAAGGCTCTGGAAGCGCTTATTGTAGTGACGGATCAGGCTTCCTCCATGGAGGAAGGGGCAGACCAGGCAAGATTCTATCACTCTGACGTGGTGCCAGCCATGGCAGCGCTGCGTGCGCCGGTAGACGAGCTGGAAATGATCGTAGACAAAGAAGCATGGCCGATGCCATCCTACGGCGACCTGATCTTCGAAGTATAACATCTTAATAAAGAGATTAGAAAAATTTAAGAACCTTGGACTTGGAATAGACATATGGATGTGATATTCTAAGTGCAAGGTTTTTACTTATTAAGATATGGTACGGCTACAGCCGGGAATCCGTCTGATGCATATGTAGGAGGATGTTCATGACAAGAAGCGAGTTTTTAAATAAGTTAAAGGAAGCTTTGGCAAATGACCTGAGCGGTCCGGTAATACAGGAGAATGTTGATTATTACAGCGGCTATATTGCGGATGAGGTCAGGAAGGGAAGAAGCGAGCAAGAAGTCGTTGCGGAACTGGGAGATCCATGGGCGATTGCCCGCACGATCATAGAGTCTGTGGAGATACAAGGGAATACCCAGGAAGATTACGGATACGAGCCTAAAAAGCAGAATTATGATCAGAGGCAGCAGGGCGGAACAGGACGAGTCCATATATTCGGCCTGGATGCCTGGTGGAAGAAATTGCTTCTGGTTCTGGGAATCGTTGGGGTGTTTATGCTGGTTATCGCTGTAATTGGCGGCATATTCAGCCTTCTTGCGCCGATTCTTGTACCATTGATCCTTGTGATTATCGTATTCAGGATCATTGGCAGCCGACGATGAGGCCGATAATATAGAATAAAATAAAAAAGTAAAAGACCGATGGGGGAGCCATCGGTCTTTTGAGGGGAGTATAAATAATTAATAAGGGGTTGTAGAAAGTATTCTTTCTACATGTTTTAGTATAATATAGAACGATTTGAAAAGCAAGTTAAAAATTAAAAAAATCTTAATATAATTAAGGACTCATTTTTGTGAAAATTGATACATAAAAAAATTTGTCAAGGACATAATAATCTCGTAACCAAAAAGATTAGGAGGAATTGACATGGCTAAAAACTATAATTCATCTAACAGTAACTCAAATGCATCTAACCAGAATGCATCTAACCAGAATGCATCCAACAGGAACGCATCCAACCAGAATGCATCCAACCAGAATGCATCCAACAGGAACGCATCTAACCAGAATGCGTCCAACAAGAATGCATCTAACCAGAACAAGAATTCTAACAGCTCAAACTACAGCGACAACTACTAGTTAGAGATTAGATCGTAATTGGATCAGGCTGAAGAAAAATGAATGTTGCAAGGCAGGCGATATACCGTCGGCCTTGCAATATTTCGTTTTGGGCAAAAGAAATCGCCTAATAGGACGGGAATCATTGACAAAATATAGGGAAAGAAAGTAAGATAGTAAGGTGAATATAAATTTCGTGTTGGGAGAGTTTATGAATAAAGTTGAACTGATTGCACCCTGCCACTTTGGCTTGGAAGCGGTGCTGAAAAGAGAAATTATAGATCTGGGATATGAGATTGCAGAAGTAGAAGACGGCAGAGTCACTTTCTATGGGGATGCGGATGCCGTCTGCCGTGCTAATATTTTCCTTCGAACGGCAGAGAGAATTCTGTGGAAGGTAGGAAGCTTTAAGGCCACGACCTTTGAGGAACTTTTTGAGAAGACTAGAAGCCTCCCATGGGAAGACTACATACCAAAGGACGGGAAGTTCTGGGTTGCGAAGGCAGCCTCTGTAAAGAGCAAGCTGTTCAGTCCATCTGACATACAGTCTATCATGAAAAAGGCAATGGTCAGGCGGATGCAGGAGCACTACAGGCTGGAGTGGTTTCCGGAAGACGGGGCTTCTTATCCGGTGCGCGTATTCTTGATGAAGGATGTAGTGACCGTTGGGATTGATACGTCAGGCGTGTCCTTGCATAAGAGGGGATACAGGGAGGTGTCGGGAAAGGCGCCGATCACAGAGACTTTGGCGGCGGCGCTTATCATGCTGACGCCCTGGAGGAAGGACCGGATTCTGGTAGATCCTTTCTGCGGGAGCGGCACATTTCCCATTGAGGCAGCCATGATGGCCGCCAACATCGCCCCAGGCATGAACCGTTCTTTTACGGCGGAAGACTGGACCAATCTGATCCCGCGAAAATTATGGTATGATTCGGTAAATGAAGCGAATGATATGATAGAAGATGACATTGATGTGGATATCCAGGGATACGACGCGGACGGCGCGGTGGTCCGTATCGCAAGGCAGAACGCCCAGGAGGCTGGCGTGGGGCATCTGATCCACTTCCAGGAAAGGGAGGTCAAGGACTTAAGCCATCCTAAGAAATACGGGTTCATTATCACGAACCCGCCATATGGCGAGCGTCTGGAAGATAAGGAAAATCTGCCGGGACTCTATCAGTCATTCGGGGAGAGTTTCAAAAGACTGGATTCCTGGTCGGCTTATATGATTACTTCCTATGAAGAGGCAGAGCGGTATTTTGGAAGGAAGGCGGACAAGAACCGCAAGATATATAATGGGATGCTGAAGACCTATTTCTACCAGTTCCTCGGACCTAGGCCTCCGAGACGCAAGGAAGTTGATTGAGAAAGGAAGGCTTGATGATGAAGAAGATTATATTTGCCACTGGCAATGAACATAAGATGGCAGAGATCCGCATGATACTCGCTGACTTGGGGACAGAGGTGCTTTCCCAGAGAGAGGCGGGGATACAGGCGGATGTAGTGGAAGACGGAAGCACATTTGAAGAAAACGCCCTGATTAAGGCTGCGGAGATAGCAAAGATTGCGGCAGGAATGCCACAATACAAGGATGCGGTGATCCTGGCAGATGATTCTGGACTGGAAATCGACTATCTGAATAAGGAGCCGGGAATCTATTCCGCCAGATATATGGGCGAGGATACTTCCTATTATATTAAGAACCAGGCGCTGCTTGACCGCCTGGATGGCGTGCCGGATGAGAAGCGCACGGCAAGATTCGTATGCGCGATTGCGGCGGCATTTCCGGACGGCAGCACCCAGGTAGTAAGAGGGACAATGGAAGGAATCATCGGCCATGAGATTGCGGGAGAGAATGGATTTGGATATGATCCCATTTTCTTCCTTCCTGAGCATGGATGTACCAGCGCGCGGCTTGCGCCGGAGAAGAAGAATGAGTTAAGCCATAGGGGCGAAGGTCTCAGGAAGATGCGGATAATCCTGGAGGAGAAGATGAAGCTGGAGAAATAAGAAGATTGCGGGGATGCTATATGAAGATATTGATAGTGAGCGATACGCACAAGTCACATAAGAATCTGGATAAGGTGCTGGAGATAGTAAAGCCCATAGACATGCTGATACATCTTGGTGATGTGGAGGGAGAAGACGACTACATCCAGGCGCTGGCAGACTGTCCTGCGCATATAATCAGAGGAAATAATGATTTTTTCTCCGATCTTCCGGGCGAGGAAGAATTCTTTATAGAAGGCTTCCATGTGTTTATCACGCATGGACATTACTATTATGTATCCATGAGCGAAGAACGCCTTAAGGAGGAGGCCAGGGGAAGAGGGGCGGATATTGTCATGTATGGCCATACCCATAAGCCCTCGATCACCAGGGAGGATGACTTGATCACCTTGAATCCCGGCAGCCTGTCCTATCCGCGCCAGGAAGGACGCAGACCCAGCTACATGCTGATGGAAATTGACCAGAACGGGCACGCGGAATTCACGGTAAACTATCTTTAGAAAAAGAAGGAAAAAAATGAAAAAAGTTGTTGACAAGCTGGGTGCGTTCATATATAATAACTCTTGTGTCACGGAGAACCAGGGGTTAAAGTGACTGGACAATATAGCATCGGGGTGTGGCTCAGCTTGGCTAGAGCGCCTGGTTTGGGACCAGGAGGTCGC
>OGZI01001383.1_pt1 | contig 24478 bp, 33 predicted proteins | sample 1576711 | NCBI WGS metagenome assembly OGZI01 (sample SAMEA3541482, study PRJEB24748) | human gut metagenome | biome: human gut; feature: human-associated habitat; material: faeces | place: China | collected 2012
CAGGCTGTCGGCGCTACTTTCGCAGTTTTATGGATCCACACGTTCTCTCCCCGCTGTCCATGATCTCCTCGAAAGTGCAGTTCGCCATCAACAACGTCTGCCCGCGATATGACCCCACAAAATAATCGAAGTGGGTCAGATCGTAGCTGTAATACACCGTGTCCGGCGTCTCGATGTTGTAGGTGCTGGCCGTGTTTTTCATCTCATCCAGTTTCTGAATGAAATTGTTCCGGCTCAGCAGAGAGAAGTTGGTCAGGTTAGGCAGTGACCCGGAAAAAGCCGTCCACCCCTCAAGGGCAAAAATGATCCTGAGTTCAGACGGCTGTTTCACTTTGTTGTAGGACGTGTACCGGCCCTTTTCTACCGGCCCCTTAGTCACTGCCGCATCACCGTAGCGATCAACGCTAACCCAGCCGGAAGGAGAGAAAACCTCCTGCCCGGCTGCAGCCGTCAAAAGCGACTCGTCAACGGTGTTATAGGTGATCCGGTAAGTTGGCGACAGGGCGCTGTTAAGGACGGATAACAGGCTTCCTCCCTGAATGGCGGATAGCACTGTCGAGACATTCAGAGAAAACGACATGAGTTATTGTCCTGAGTAGCCAGCCAAAAGCATGACACGGTTGTCGCCGTGCTTTTTAATGTCGCTGGTAAGCTGTTCCACGTTCTGGGCCTGCGTGGTGATTTTGGTGCCATAAAACTGATAAGTCGCACCGGACTGCCCGGGCATCGCTCGGTCTACGGCCATCCCGGCGCCGGGGCGCATTCCGGCCATGACTTTAGGGACGTAATTGCGAGTTTCCGACGGCAGGTTATTCATTCCTTTCTTCTGGACGTTTCCGAGCCCCCAGTTATAGGAAGCAAGAGTTTTTTCCAGATCGCCGCCTGTGGCATCCATTAACCATCTTAGATATTTCGCTGCGGCCTCTGCAGACTTATGGGGATCGTAAACGTCACGACCTTTCAGCCCCATATCTTTTGCGGTGCCTGGCATGAACTGGAACAAGCCTTTTGCTCCGGCTTTCGACTCAGCGAACGGGTCACCACCTGATTCAGTAGCAGCTACCGAAGACAGCAGCCCGGCAGGCAGGCCATATTTACCCTCCAGCGCACCGAACTCGCCAGCCATTGCCTGAAGAAATGCCCTTCCTTTGGCGCCAAGGCGAGCAGCCTGCGCGTTAAGCGGGACGTTTGGCTGGTATCCGCCAACAATATTTGGCTGCATGGATGCTGCCCCAGCAGGAGAGATTAATGCATTCACAGCCTGTGAAAGAAGATTTTTAGTTGATTCCCAGAATGAGCGCTCATCCTGATCTTTCTTCCTTTGCTCTGGCGATACAGCTTGTATATTTTGCTGGTTGTTATACCAACCACCTGCAGACCAGCGCTGTTTTATTGACTCCCAAAGAGAATCAGTATGGTCTGCTTTGGTTGCGGCATTCGATATGTTCTGATAAGCCCCTACCCCCACAGCACTGGCAGCGACAAACCACGCAGGCGGTGTGAGGGCGAACAATCCAGTAAAAGCCTTTGTGATTCCCATCACCCATGTCGCAACCTTTAAGCCGATGAGTAGCTTTATCGCGTTTTCCCAACCCCCAACCTCTTGCGCTGCTTTATCTGCCATCTTTGCGCCGCTCTCAATTGCACCAAAGAAAGCATCGACTTTTTGTTTCATCTCCTCAGGATGTGACTTCATCCAGTTGGAAAGGTCGCGGAGCACGACGTTAAAGTCGCGCACATACGGAATAAGGAACGTGTAAAACTGGTTTTTTGTGGTTTCGAGGCTCTGGTTTAATTCCGCCCATGCGGCTGTAAATTCCTTTGCGCCTTTGGTTGAGGCGTCTGTAATGCCGGAGCTTTTGGTCAGGCGATCAACGTCAGGCAGGAATTGTCCTTCCTGGTTGCGCTGATTGATAGCATCATCAATACCAACCAACTGAAGAATCTGACGGCGGATATCTGGATCGGTAACCTTCCTTGCCGAATCCAGTATTTTCCTGAACGTGGTTTGTGCTGAGTCGTCCCTGATATTGAAAGAATCATGGGTCAGAGAATTAAGCCGGATTGCAGCTTCCTGCACTGGCGTATCGTACACCCCGACCTTAGCCAGTTGCTTTGCGTCCTGAAACCCCTGCAATGCTGCGCTTATCTTTTCAGCTGAACTGCCAGCAGCCTCCGCAGATTTCGCCCACCCATCAAGCTCTTTAGCGCTCATCCCCAGCGCTTTCGACTGGATCGATAAATCCATCAGGCCGGAAGTAGTGCTTTTCACAAAGCTCATCAGGCCGCCGGCAGTGACGGTAACGCCAGTCAGTGCCAGCAATTCAGTCTTGATGCTGCTGAAGAACGAAGCGGCTTTCTTGCCCTGCTCCGCCATTTCCTTGGCAGTTTTTTTCGCATCCTCACGCTGCTTCTTGAGGTCGTCGCTAACGTCTTTCTGCCCCTTACGGAAGTCAGACGTATCAAGGCCCAGCGTAATCAGGAGGGCGTCAATTACCGTTGCTGCCATGATCACTCTCCGCTATGGCTCTGTTGGTGTTATCCACGGTCATTATTTCAATCAGCCACCACATATCCTGAACGCTGTATACGGTGTCCAGTTCGTGGAGTGTCGCCATTTTCCCGGAGATCACCGCGGCGATGGTGCGCGGTACATTCGCATACTGTATGAAGCCGCGATCTGAATCTTCCGGGACAGATAAGGGGATTTCTAACTTGCGGTGGCTGCTACAAAAGCGATATGGAGTTTGAAGGCTTCGATTTTCAGGCGCGACCAGGTGCTAATTTCTTCGATCTGCCCTTCATCAACAAGCGCTGTCTCGATACCGTTACCGCCGATGAATTTCACGCAGCCAAGCAGCTCATCAAGCAGAGGCTTTGACTGTGCGAACGGAACTTTAGCCAGTGAAGTAATACCCCACTGAGCGAGACCTGCCATGCCGCTGGCCATCACGCTTTCATACAGCTCGCGAGCTTCTGCGTTATCCTCGGCTGGGGCCGGCGCCACCGCAGCACTGATGGCCATCATCATATTGTCGGGAACGGTAACGCCGGCGCCAATTACGGCACACGCCAGGCGGATCGCCCACTCTTCGGCCTTTCTCGCCGGCATTTCGGTGATTTTGAACTGCTTACCCTTGTCACGGTTATCTGCTTCAACCGTGAATACGATGCTTTTACGAGCCATTTTTGTTTCCTGAATGAGTTATCTGGCAATAAAAAAGCCCACCGTAGTGGGCTCATTTCTTCTTCTCTTCACGTTTGCGTCGTCGCTCTTCCCGCAACTCCTCTCGGCGCAAGTCGTCAAATACCTTCATTATCGCTTTCATCATCATGAAATTGATGAAGTGGTGATTAACGCAGCCGTGAATGCGTAACTGCTCGGTGAACTCTTCAGCCGATCGCAGCGCCTCCATCATGTTCTTCTCGCCTTTCATGAACTCCGAGAAGTCGCGCCCCGCTCTGGAGGCGCATTCAACGATTCGGTTATTCATGGTCACGCCGCCGCATACAGCAGTTTCATCTGACCCTTAACGGGAAACGCGGACATACAACGGGCCTCGAAGTCCTTCTGGTCAATGCTGCAATTAGCGATATTGGTAACGGCGATCAGTTGCTGCTCGACCTTCTCCAGTGCATCAGGCTTAAGATGTTGGTGAATCTTCTCCTTGCTGTCCCCGGCGGCTTGTTTGGCTGCCTGATAGACATAATCGGGAAGTGCGACACCGTACACCCATCGAGCGGTGATCTGACCGAACAGCGCCGGGCAACCACCGACATGACCAAAGTAAGGAAGGCCGGACATTTTCGACAGCGCCTGGTAGAACGGGTCTTTAAAGCGCTTCTCCCAGGACGTTGGTTGCTGGCACACCATCAGGCCGACAATCTGATCCTCGGTGAGCTGGAAGTTTTTACTCAGCAGAAGATTTTTAATATGACGATCACAGGCGCGGGCGAATTTCACTGACAACCAGCGGGCGAATTCCACCGCCAACTCCGGATGAAGCCAGGTCCCGCCGTTTCGCCCTTTCTCCACTCTGACTAAAAGGGGAGAAAAATCCTCTTTTACGCCAGAGCTAGCAATTCCAAGCTCCTCAGCCAGTTCGGCGATATAAATTTTTGTCGCCTCAGTCTTTAGCCAGTCCTTTGGTAGCTTGCCGTGATGCTTTGCGGCAACCGTGGCATTGAACCAGCAGTCAGCCGTAAAAGGAAATGAACGGTCATCGTAATTCATGGGGATGATATTAGACATCTCGGTAATTACCTTTTAGTGATGAACCTTGTCACACAGGAATCCGGCCCACAGAAAGGCACCGATAGCCAAACCGGTATCCTCAAGGGTCATCCTGAAAGGTTCTGTGTTGTGATGTGCGCGTGTGAAGCGCGGGGTATTGCGGGTATAAAAAAGCCCGGACTTATCCGGGCTGATTTTTTTACGCTGAGTAGTCTGCCGGGGTGACAGTTTCCCACTGGATAAGTCCAGTTACCGGCTGAAGCACGCGGCCGGCAGACGGCATACGGCGCGCGCGCTGCAGGATACCGTTGGTCATGATGTACTTTTTGCCCAGCGACGGCAGGATCACCGTCCCATTGACACGCAGCACAGACCGCGTGGTCATCTGCGTGGTTTGCCAGTTGTCGATGTACTTAATCGAAGGGGATGATGCCGCCAGATGGAAAGTCCACGGAAGATCACCATAAACAAAACCGCCCAGCAGTTTACCGTCAGCAGTACGCTGGTACTCTGCCATATCGGTATCACCCATTTCGAAGATGTTTTGCGCTTCGAACTGCTCCAGGTTAAACCCTGACGGGTAGAGCTCAGCGATTACCAGCTCAATGATGGCGTCTGCCGACGTAATATTTTGACCGGCCATTACTGCACCTCCGTGCTGTTAACGGTGATACCCTGGATGATCCCGCCGTCGGTGTACCAGAAGTAAACCGTTGGCTTGGTACGCGCGGCGCGCATTGCCGGGGTGAACGGGCCGATGTAGACGTAATACCCTTCAGCCAGAAGCGAATCCGTAACATCGACGCCAGTGATGGCGTTAATCTGGTCGATCTGCGACTGGTCAAGATCGGTGCCCGCCGTCATGCCACCCCACGCCCTGAATTGCTCAATGGTCGGCTTCATGCACGACTCAATGCGAGCTTTTCCGGCTGCTGCGTAGGGCAGATTGCTCGCCTGCTGGAACAGTGCAACGAGAGCCGCCTGAAGCTGAGCATTTACCCATACCTGACCAGCCCATGCGTCAAGCCAGGCGTAATCACCGGTAATAGAGCCGGGCGCCCACTGGTTGGTTTCGACTGCATTCGAGGCATAGTTGCCGTAGAAGTTATAGCCGTTGGCCTTGGCAGCCTCATAATCAGTATCGTTACTGATCATCGGCAGCAGGCCGGACACCTGACGACCATTCAGCGAACAGCGCCCATTGGCCTGCGTGAAGTTCAGCGCGGCCACAAACCCCATAGCGTTTGCTGCGTGGTTCGGATAACCATACACCGGGCAGGTGTCGTTATAGGCGTAGGTGTTGATGATGTCGTACACCAGTGCATTCGAGCTGCCCGCCACGATTGCCGTTCCTGATGCGTCCCATGGGACATAGGCAAAGCGGTGGTTCTGGCTGTTTGTCCAGAGCGCAAACGCATTAGCCTGGTCTTTGGTGACAGCGAACGTCGTGGAGAATGTTACCCAGTCCTGCTCTTTGGCCAGAATGGCAGTAAAGATATCGTCAACCACCGCCGGCGCCGCCCCCTGAGAGATCACCGCGCCGGTCGCTTCGGTCAGTTTAAGGCCTGTGCCCAGCGTACCTTCATCGGCAAAGGTAATGGTGCTATCCACGCCCGTGGTGGCAGAGGTGATGATGAATTTCTTCAGCACGCTATCCCAGGTCACTACAACCGAGGAGCCAATGCCGGTTTCAATCAGCTCTGCCGCGTTCTCAAAACTGGTGGCGCCGCTGAGGTTGATAGCCGCAGAAGTCTCCTCCGTGCCGTCAACGGTCAGAGTCAGCGTACCCGAAAGCAACTTGAGCTGTGCCAGCGTGGTCGCGGCGTGCGATCCGGAACGAAGGAATGCCGCCACTGCTGCGGTGTTGAATCGGCTAAAATACAGCTTGCCAGGCATCTGTGTTTTACCGGTGAAAGCGGCGAAATACAGCACCGCGGCGGTGTACTCAATCGACGCGCTGCCGAAGTACGCCTTTACCTCATCCGCACTGGAAAATGAGGGTACTGCACCAACCGGCGCGTATGCGCTGTCGGTCAGGAACAGGCCATTGAGATCAATAGCTGTCCCTGTCGCCTTCAGTACGCCGGGAAGCATCTGGGCGATTTTTGATAGCGAAATTGCCATTTATTATTTCTCCGGAGGAAATCTCACGTCGACCGGCTGCGATATCACATCTACGCCTGTCATAAACTGCTGAGGAACGCTGACGACAATCAGCGGGTTTGCATGGAATTCAAGCGTCCAGCGGGATTCCCACTGTTTCTCGCCGTTGATCATCGAGGTTTGCCGCGGGGGGCCGGAATATAGCGGCACCAGGACATTTGCGTTTTCCCTGAACCAGGTGCATGCGAATTCGGAGCGGGCAATGCGCGAAAAGATGGTGGCATTGTTTTGCGCCTGATCTCCGTAGAAATCGAGCTGACATTGCCATTCGTCAACGCGGCGAAGTTCTGTCCGCCCGTAATCGCTAACGCCGTCATACTCGTAATTGACAGCACTGGTTGAGAGGTCCGTCAGAAAAAGCGGCGTCATAGTAATGAAACCGCCTTTCGGCATGGGGGTCTGATTTTGCTGAGTCTGCGTGATCTCTGCATCCGGGAAGAGGGCAGAAAGGAAATCGCCAGTCGCCTTAAACAGATCGCTTTCAGTGACCTGCAGGCCTACGTCAATTGTTGACATGCGATAACCCTCGTCCAGTCCGGCCAGATTTCAGGCACATCCACAACCAGCCACGTTTCATTGCCGATAACGAACTTATCGCCGCCCTGCTGCCGCTCCCTGTTAATCCCGCACCAGTTGCCATCCGTCCAGATACTGACCAGCACACCCTGGATATTCATGTTATCCATGTGCCTGATATCAGCCTGACTCAGCGCCTGCTTTTGCACCATCATCGTTACCGGCGGCGCGAATCCCGGAGAGGTCGAGTAATCCGGATTTTTGGTTGGGCCGATCGAGCGGTAAATCTGCGCCTCGACGCGAGGATTAACCGCGCTAATGGCGTTTCGCACTATAGAATGAAGATTCATTCTTTCACCTCGTAGTCGACCGAGTTCAGCATGTGGGCCGAGTCGATTAACGGGTCATTAAACCCTTTTTTGTCGACCGTGCTTTTTGCGTTCGGCGGTTCAGAAAAGGCGATGATTGACGACTGAATCTGCCCCTTGATCCGCTCCCCCATCAGCGCCAGGCTCTTGCGGGCGTCAAAATCGTTTGCCTTCATGAGTTTCCCGAGCTCTCCGCCCCACTCCGTACCATGTTCAGAAATGGTCTTCCTGAAGTACGGCCGGGATGGGATCGTAACGATATGCTCGGGTATCATTACTGACTGCGCGAAATTGGCCTTTGATGGCTTTGCGAAGCGCGAAACGCCGTCACGGCGAACGTAAAAGTTCAAATCCCGGGTATGCGCCGGGATTTTTACAGTGCCGCCAAATTCGTTAGTGGCCGCCACAAGTGCTACCGGCGTCCCGTCGGGGTACTTAGCCCCCTCAAGGAAGCCAACCTTCAAATCATCGCCAGAGGACAGCCCCTTTGCGATAGACTGCAGGTGCTCCATCAGCTTATCGCCGCCTGACATTCCATCCATAGCTACCTCCGGATGAATGAACGACGATTATAATGCCCCGGGTACATTGAAGGGGATGAGCCTGGGACATAAAAACCAGTCCTGTAAGGCTTTGTGGCCTCCCAGTAAGCTGACCCGTAAGTAGTCTGCTTATACCACCAGGAGCTTTCGCTTGAGGGGCCTGCGTCAGCTGATACTGACACTGACCCCTCCGATGCGCTTGCCACACGGCCAACCAGACCAGAAGCCTTTTCGCCGTTTACGCCTGAATTCAGCGCCGCAATGTGCGCAACCAGCATGTTCAGGAAAAGAGCCCGGATAGAGATATCTTTTACCGGGCTGCTGTCCGTGTTATTCAGGTAAATCGTTGCCTCCGTGAAGTACGCATTAAGCAGCGTTTCACTTACGGCATCGAACTCCGGATAACGCTCACGAAATGCGGCAACATCAAAGACAACGATCGCCATTATTTTTTGTCCGCCTTCTCAATGCCCGGGGCCGGGTTGTTCTGATCCAGACCTTCCAGACCGGTTTTCTCCGAAGCGTTTTCATTTGCTTTCGCCTGGGCGCTGCTGGTTTTCGCCTGGGCAAACACCAGCTCTTTGCGAACGTAGGGCTGATCAGCATGTACTGCCAGCCACGCCTCAAAGGCTTCCTTGTCCACGTTTTCGGTCAGGCCGTAGCCGCCGACAACGAGAGAGGAATTGGAGCCGTTAAGCTCCACTTTGTACGCGCCCTGCTCCAGGATCAGGCCGTTCGGCAGTTTGCATCCTACAGTTACTGTTTCGGCCATGTTACACCCCGATCATGCTGGCAATGCCCAGCGGTTGACGAATGATTGCACCCCAGGTGCCACCGGATTTTTTCTGCCGCCAGGAAGACTCTTCCACCACGACAGCGTGGGCGCGCATCTTCTCGGTGAACGCTGCGTAAGCGGTGTCCTGCTCACCCAGACGCTCAACAATCAGCTGCACAAGCTCGCCTGCGTCGGTGCTGTATTCAACGGCGGTTTCGATACGCATGTTCGGGAAGTTTTTCTTCAGCTGATCGGTGACGTTCACGTTGTACTGGTTCGTCTTGGTCAGGTTGACTTCCATTTCCGGCGACATACCGAGCACCATGCGATCGGTACGCTCTACGAGGCCTTTGGTCTGAGAGACCAGCTGCTTATAGAGACGACCGGAGATGTCGTCATATACGGCTTGCCCGTCTTTAGTTGCCCAGGTAACGCTACCGCCTGAACCAGTCGCCGCCGGCGTCACCGGAGCGCTCAGAGACGGATCGTTGAGCAGACCATAGTTTTCCAGTCCGGCGATGCCGTAGAAGTAGGACTTGTTCTGGAACTTATTCAGCACAAGCGCAGAGGCCACGTTAAGCTCGGCGGCATAGCCGATACGCCCGGCGCCGTACATGTCCAGCTCGCGCTCACCCCAGCGGGTGTGAGTCTGATAATGGAACGACTGGCGCGGTACCCAGTTGACGTTGGCGGACGTCATGCCGTTGTTGTTGAAGTCGCCGTAAGCGCTGGTTTCACCAGTCGACTCGACGATCGGGAACTGCGAGGTCAGCGTCGTCCAGTCGCCTTTTTTCACTTCACCGATAATCTCTGCGGCCTTCATCGGCGTTACGAGAACGCGGATAAGTTCCGGATCGACGTAGTTCGTGAAGTAGGCCGGGATACCGGCGTTATTCGCAGTAACCATTTGCGGCTGGGCATCCATCGCCAGCGCGAAATTCTCCGCAAACTCCGGCTTCAGGTAGTCCTTCGCGCCGGGCAGCACAATGCCATATTTCCCGCTGGCTGCGGCGTAGTGTCGCTGAAATTCGTTCATTACTTGCTCCAGGTGCTGATTTTGACCAGCTCGCCAGCGTCACAATCGCTTGCGGCATAGAATGCGGTCTCGATAAAACCGGCCACGGTTGCGCCGGCTGCGGCGACTTGCACCTCACCGGTGGTCAGGGATGCAAAAACCTTCTGCCCGCGGGTGGCAGCGGTTGACGTTTTGGCCCAGAAGTCACCGGCTACCATCAGGGTGATTTCGCGGCCGGGCTGGATAAGCATGGATGCCTGACCCAGCCAAACGGTGATCGAGGCCTGACCATCACGATGGACAAAGCCAGACGGAACACCGCTACCGGCATTGGAAGCCACACCGTCAACATCCCAGGCGAAACGGCCGACAGCCAGGCCGCCCGCGCCAGCAACCAGAGCGCCCTCGCCAGCCTGATAAGTCGCGTGAGGGTTGGTGCCAGCAAATGCCCCTTCGACGCCGGGGGCCGGATACTGGTTAATTCGTGTCTGAAAACCTGCCATGTTAACCTCGTTTCAGTTTGCCAGCGGTCGGGAATGCTTTTTCGAACTCACTGACGGAAGCGGAATCCTGCGCAATGACAGGGCGTGAATTTTCTTTCTGGCTGATCGCCATTTTGACCATCGCCGGATAAGCGGACGGGTGAACGCCGGCGATATCCACACCGCTTTGCTCAAGCGCGGTGCGATAGACATCTTCGGCTGAGTCCATGGCAACGACGTCGCCGATCAGCGGACGGACGACCTGCTCTGCTTCACGGATTTTCCGGAAGTTTTCCGCAGCCTTTTTAGTTGCGCTGTCGGCTGCCAGGCGGATCGCAGAGTCCATCGCCGTTTTGGAGACTTTGTCGTCTTCTTCATCGTCTTCATCTTCGGCGGTTTTCTTCTTGTCCTTGTCTTCGTCGTCGCCCTCATCGTCCGCCGTTTTTTTCTTATCCTTCTCGTCGTCGTCTTCGTCGTCGGCGGTTTTGTTTTCTTTTTCGTCTTCCTTTTCGGCCTCATCAAGAGCCAGAAGAGCTTTGCGGACTTCTGCCTCCAGATCAGCATCCTGCGCCAGAAGTGGCTTAAGGGTGGCGCGGATCGCCTCTGCCTTATGTTTACGCATGTGGTTAAGCTCCGGTGGTAATGAATCTGCGACCAGTACATCTGGCCCTGCGCGGCCGTCAGGGACCAGCGCTTCGTGGTTTCCGAAAATGTCACGCATAACGCCGTCATAAGGCTCGCCGTCAGGGGTAACACCCGGGGTCATGTCTGCGACGTACTTGTACGATGCAGATAGCTCTCGCTGCTCTCCGCTCTCAATTCCAGCAATCGCGCTGTTATCCCAGATCGACATACCAACCGTGAGATACGTGCCGTCAAACTCCGCATTGGAGTGCGTCACGCCAACACGAAATTCGTTGGGCGGGTCGGTGGGAAAATCGGGGATGTGCTTGCTGAGCACGGGGATGTTATTGAAGGTTTTGGCTGCTTTCCGGAGCTCGTCCGGGTGGCGCCAAAGCCGGTAAAGTTTGTTGGGTTCGAGTCCAAGCTCTTCGCTTCTTGGTATTTCTCGCCCGTAGTATCCGTTGACGTTTGCCTTGCTGATATTCGTTCGTGAAATCTGAAGGCGGCCATTTGCGTCGATGGTGCGCACAGAGGCGCGATCGAAAGCTAAGCACTCTGTAGGCTTCATGTTCTATCCCAAATTTATACAATGAGCTGCTTATTTACTTTGCGGGCAAGAACGCATTAGGGATCACTATCCTATGCGTACATTTGCACCTTGGCTTTTGCCCGGGGAATATCCACTCACCATCGATATAGCACCCTTTATCAAGCCGAAATCGCTGTTTTCGTTTTCCTGCAGCTACATGTCCCGGCCTTGGCTCTTTACCTGCTCCGGAGTGTTCCCATTCACCTTCGACGATGCCAAGGGAGCGCTGCCTTGCTATCTGCAATACCGAGGTGGCTTTGTTATTTTGATCAAGCGCTATGAACGCCGCACGGCGCCGGGTAATCCCGTATCGCTTCTGGAGTTCATCGGTGAGATAGGACAAGTCGCGCCCACGCGCTACCGACCGCATAACCATCCCTTCCACCTCGGTGAAATACTTCCCGGGGATGGATCGGATAAGGCCGACGTTCTCGGCGATGGTCGCCTGAAGAGCGTTATTCATCTGCGAGGTCATCTTGAACTCGACAGTAAACCCCGCGTCTTTGAAGGCTGTGGCAAGTGAAGCATCCGCGTTTTTCATGGCGTCGTTAGCGAACCTGTCGGCCAGCTTTTGCGCCATGTCATCAAACCGCCGCGTCCATCGCTTAGTCAGTTTCTGCATGGCATTCCGCATCATCACGGCAGGTGAAGCATCCATGGCGACAGCCGCGCCGCTGGCCCGATAGTTTGCCGACAGCCAGTAGACAACAGACGCCTGCATTTCCTGCACCTGCTTATCAAGCTGTCGGCGGTACCATGCTTCGACGCCAGCGTTAGGATGAACCGCCCTTATCGTCAGGGTCTGTTTCTTCCTCTTCGTCGTAGTCGTCTTCGATTTCGAGGTCATCATTCAGGTCCAGAGAGTGATAGGGCGAGTCCGGGTCACCGGCGATTTTTTCACGGACTTCGTTGTTAGAGAGCACACTGGCGGCCACATAGACAGCGTCAGTGTCCGCGTCTACTTTGCGAATTTCCGCCCGCTCTTTAGCGCTCATTTCGTACAGCGGCTCAAAGTCGAAGGTTATGCCATCGTCAATGTCGCCGAACTCAGAGAGCTGAATGATGTCCATCACGCGCTTCAGGTTGTCTTTAAAAACAGACTGCTGCAGGGCGTGAATGTAGTCGTAGAAAACGCGGATTTCGCCGTCAGACGTTGCGTTAAGGCCATTTGGAGTAATGCCCAGAAGTTTGACGAGCGGGATGCTCGAAACCGCAGACATTTGCTCCTGCGACTGTGCCTGCAGGGCATCAAGGCCGTTAAGCGGGGCGTTAACGAACTCAACCGTTTCTGGCTGGGTAGGGTTGTTGTCTTTAGCGAATGCGCCACGGTTATCGCGGCATCGGTTGAAGACATCAAGCCTTGCCAGAAGACTATCTGCACCACCGCCCTGCAGAATCGTGCTCATATTTGTTCCGATTACCGGAACTGAGAACGAGTGGATCATGTCGCTGACGCTGTCGCGGGTTCTGAGCCAGTTATTCACGTAAGGCTCGGCGATCTGCGAGAGAGACAGCCCGCGAAAGTTATACGATGCTTTCAGCAGATCAGGTACCTGCCGCGAGACGAAATCAATCATCCGGCTTGCATGCACGGTCCGTCCCATGACAAACCACTGCGTCGGCTTGTAGAAATCCGGGCTCAGGGGGTTGTCGGAGTTATAAATCCCCGGATAGGTCCAGATGGGCTCGATGACCCTGAACCCCTGCAGGCTGCCTTTCGTGATCTTCTTGTCGCTCATGAAGAGCTTCGATTGCAGCTCGTTGTCGTCCATCCATGCGGAGATTCCCCGCGGCGAACGAACGTCGATGTAAATCTGGCCGCCGCCAAAGTAGCCGTCGTGTTCTGCAGCTTCTTTAAAGCGCTCGCGCACCTTAAACCGCTTCATGGCCTCTTCAAGTTTTCTTACCCGATCCGCCTTGTCTTCGTCGCCGACAGTTTTGAGCTTTATCCATTTGCGGGTCATTTCTTCCGCGATGGTGCCGACCATCTTGCGATATTCAGGCTTCTGCGCCAGCGTGGCCAGATACGGGTAGCCGGGAAAGCTATCAAAGTCGCCGTAGCCGTAACCGCCATATGCAGCATTGAGATCATCGTAAGGCGTGGAGTCCATTGCCAGAATGGCGCTTTTGATAGCCTCGGGGATTACCCCTTTCGGCGGCTCGTAGCGCTGAAACTCTCTTTTCGGTAATGCGTGGACTTCGGCAACTGCCTCCGGCCTGATCCCGACCCTCGGTGCTTCAGGTTCTTTTGCCGGCTCAGGCGCGGCGACTTCTTTCTTTTTAAACCACCACACTTAAATTCTCCTGAGTTGATTCGGGTCGATAACCATCGGCTGCGGGCCGGAAATCAGGTTGTCGTCGATTGCGTCCATCCAGGTATCGAGGATGTCGTCGTTGTCGTGACTGTCATCAGCGGAGAAAGCAGCGCATTCCGTCATCGCCGTCAGAACCCACTCCGTTGAGCCTGCGATCGTGCCGTCCTCGTAGAAGATGCTGGAAAGCTTCTGTCCGTCGTCGGTGTGCGTCGCGGGGACGAACACTTTTCCGGTTTTGATTTGGGGGATGACGTTAAGGCAGCGAACGAGCTTGTTCTGCCCGGTACCGCGCGGAATTTCCCTCACCGGGATGGCGAGTTGTCCGGGGGTCTGGCTACGTTTTTTCAGAGTGGTGATGAGGCCCTGCCCGGCCTGCTTCTCTTCAATGGCCATATGACGCAGCGGCATAACTCGCATGGAGCCAGAGAGGCGCCACTTTTCCCAAACCTCTTCCGCTTTCTTCAGGAGGTCTTCCGGGTCCCACCGGCCGCGAACGACGTCGATGATGTACAGATTCCCATCCACGCCCATGCCAGCCAGCGTAAACACGGTGTAATCCAGCCAGTCCTCTACCTTCCCGCTGTTCGTATCGACGTACACGGCACGGTGCGTAAGCTTCGGCAGTGTGGTGTACGTTCTGAACCAGCTGGTGTCGATGATCCCGCCAGTCAGCGCCATTGGGTTTTGCTGATATTGCGACAGGAAGGTATAGCGATCCTTTTCCCACAGCTGCAGTAGGTCGTTAACGTCTTCCATCTGTGGCCAGTAGGACCAGTAGCGAACGCCACCAACGACCACAGAATCGGTATCTTTGACCGTTTCCCAGCAAAGCGAACGCCATGGCTCATCAAGCGACTGGATGTACTTCTCGTCGATCATGGCCGGTATGGCGACATGGTGAAACGGCACACCCATTCCACCGGCAAGCATGAAGCCCGTTGCGTCGTCGGTGTGCAGGCGCTGCTGAATGCTCACAAACGGAGTCGGGTGCTCTTTCGACTTATCGCCGCGGCGTGAGCGAATGGTGTTTACCAGCAGCGTATTTGCGCTTTTGCGTCGGGACTCGCTGAGCATGTCCACCGGCTTGTTGTAGTCGTCCAGCATCACCATGCCGGAGAACTCTGGTCCGTAGTAGCCACCACGACCACCGGTGATCTGCCCGTTGCTTGAGCGCGATACCGTCTGGCCTATAGAGCGCCCTCGATCGTCCTTTATCTCCCACTCTTCTGCCTGGTTGACACCAAACGAGCAGGGCCAGAACTCCTGATATTCACGGCTGGCGATAATGTCGCGGGTGCGCCGGCTGTTACGCTTTACCAGCGTGTCAGCAAAAGAGATATTCAGGTTGCGAAAGCGTTTAAGCCGCTTCTCCTGCACCAGGGCGTTGACATACGCCGGGAAGTGGATGGAGAAGAACTCTGTTTTTGTACCGCCGGGCGGGATGTTGATAATCAGGTTTCGCGGGACAAGGCGCCCGGCAAGCAGATCATCAATTTTCGAAGCCATCAGGCGGTGATGCCAGTTAACCAGCAGCCGATCACCCTGAATCAGCTCGAACCATATCCGGGTGAAGTTCAGGAATGACTTCGTGGACTTTGAACGGATGATCACGCGCTCCGGGAATGACAGGTCATCCCATTCTATAATTCCGCTCATATCAGTCCAGCCCTTCTAACCTTCCCTCCAGCTTCTGCTGGGCCTTCGCATAGTCTTCAGCGGTGTACGTCACCTGATTCAGCGGGCCGCCGTCTTTACCGGTCAGCTCGACCTTTTGCTTGTTGCTGTAGGCATCGCCAACCTCTTTTGCCGCCTGCTCCAGTAACTGAGCTGTCATGCCGAGGTTTTTCATACCTTCGGCAGTCGTAGACATTCGCTGCAGGACGCGCAGGCGGTAGGCTTTGTTGGCGATCGGGATATCGGAAATTTCGTTGAGGAAGCGGTCGCGGGTGCGGTTGAAAAGGTCGACCCATTTTTTGGCGAGCGTCTTGCCGCTAACCTTTGTCGGGTCGTGCGATTCGACTTGCTGCGGGGTGACTCTTATCCCATAGTCTTTTTGGATGGCGTCGACCACAATCGACAGGGTGTCATAGCACGCAAGCATTTGAACGATTGCGGCTTTCACCTCTGGTTTTAGTGCAGCCATGATTTACCATCCTTCCAAAGCATTCCAGAATTAAGCCAGTTTCAGCATGCAAGTCCCGCAAGCCCTGGCAACATCGATATGAGCAACCTCCGCCGGCCTGTTCGCCGCATCTACCATTTCCTGCACGTCTTTGCTGGCGCCGTAACGCCTGACCACTCCAACGAACTCTTCGACGTCGTGGCCGCGAAGTTTCAACACCGGCATACCGGTCTCTTTGTTGAACTTCGGCGCGCCGTAGTCATCGGTAGCCTGGGCTATGTGGTAAAGCTCATGCTCTACCAATGCGCAGAACTCCAGATCGTTACATTGCTCGCAGTAGTCAGCAGCCAGGGTGATGATGAACTTCGGTATGCGACCGAACCATTCATGCATCTGCTGCTCCATGCGGGACTTCTGCCAGCCGCCAGCGCGCATCATTACCTGCTCACATTGACCCAGCACAATGCGGCCGCTTTTGGCGAATGAGCCAGATGCCCACATGAACGCGACATCAGCGTCGAGCAAGTGCGTATGGTCAGGGTTATGGATTCGGCCCTCTTCGGAGAGGATGTTCTGATTTACCCATTCCCCGATTTCGGCAGCAGGGATCAGACGGGTATATGGCAGCCAGTTTTCGCCAGTGAAGTTGACGGGAGGGTATGGTCTGCGATTGTCATTTTCAGTCATGCAGAACAATCCTCTGGGCACCGAAGATACTTGCTCGATAATTTCGACACCGATGCATCAACAAACTTATATAAAACTCTGTCAATGGCGCTTTTCAGACACCATTTGCAGAACTTTATAATTACGCCTGTTTGCCAATTACAGGGGCAATCCGGATACACTTCTTAGTGAGCCAGCCCCAGTGCAAAAGCACCGAAAGGATGAGCAGCGGCTTCATGTATGGGCGAAAAGTAATTTCTGCCGTCAGAATTCCAGTGGTGCGCATATGGCTTACCTCGTTGTGACATTATCGAGCCACCTCTGGAAGTGGCTCTGTAATGCCTATAGCAACGGACTGCACAAAGCGCCGGTGTTGCGAGGACGGCGGCCGAAAATATTAACTTGCTCGCGCACGCTTTCACTGCACATTCGCTCTACGATTCGCCAGTCAGCCTTTTCAGGCGAGGCTTTCACGGAGACGGCGGAAATGACCCGCTCCACCACCCGGCGCAACTTGCTAACCGCTCGGCTCACCGAGATGCCTTCAAACGAAATGGTAGTGATAATTGCCCAGCAAGCCGAGATGAAGCGCGAACACATATGACGAAAACTGACCATGGATTTACTCCTGTTTGTTGATTTTCAGCGCCAGGTTATTTAAGGCACTGCGTGGTGATGTATTCCTGCAGCGCCCTCAGGGCTGTTTGGTCACTGAGGATTCCGGACCGGATACCGAGAACGTTTCGTCCAGCAACTGCAGAGAGTTCGACGGTGGCATCATCGCCCATGCTGGCGGCGCCGGCGGTTTGGGTTGCGGCTGACACTGGACACTTGCCTTTGACGAGCACCCGACCACCATTATCAAGCTTGCGCTGCAGAGCATCATTTTCAGCTTTTGCATCGGCTAATTCCTTCGTGTATTTGGCATCAAGCGCTGCGAAGTCACGCTGTCGAGTCTGCATGTCAGCAATGGTGTCGTTCGCCAGGCTGAGCTGCTCAGTCGCTTTGTCCCGCTGCCTTTTGAACTCGGTGGCGTTGCTGTGATAGTGACTGGCCAGCCAGCTGAGGCTGACTATCAGGCAGATCACAACAGCGCTGATAATGGCTGCTAATCGGCTCATTCATCTATCCCCCAACATGCCAGTGCGCTTTCCTGATCACGGCGCGAAACCTGGCCGTAACAATTGTTGGAACGCACGCGGCAATCTTTTCCGCCATCAAAAATCCACCTGCGAATTTCAGCGCAGGCACCTTTACGGTCACCGGCATTCAGCTTGCGGTAGAAGGTGGAAGGAAAGCATTTACCGGGCCCGATGTTGTAGGGGCAGAAACTGGCAATCCCGACCTTTTGAGGGGGTGTCAGAGGAACACGCACATTCTGATCAACCCATGCCAGCGCCTTATTGCGCTCGACGGCATTGACCTGGTCGCATTTGACCTGGGTTAACTTCATCCCCTGCGTTACAGGCCTTCCATCTACCCGGGTGGCTCCACGGCATATCGTCCAGATACCTGCGCCATCGCGGTATGACGTGAGGCTATTCCCCTCTTTCTCATTCAGAAACTGATCCATGAGAACGGGAGCTGATGCGCCAGCAGCGATAAGCGCCAGCATGGCCGCACTGAGTTTCGTTTTCAGGTTAGCCATCGCTATTCATCCTGCGGGGGCGGGCCACCATAACCACGATCGAGGGACTGCTGATACATCTTCGTCCAGCGGCGCTTAAAGTAGAGATTGGTCAGGTAAGTCGCTACACCGATTATCACGCCACTGGCCAGGGCAATAAAATTCCAGTCAAGGCCATGAAACCAGTCATAGGACCTTGCCAGCCCAGTGCATATCAGGCCGCCTGACGAGCAGTACGAGGCCGCCGAAAAGATTTTGTCAGGCATTTTCATAGTCTCTCACCTCCGATAATGTTCGGGGTGCTATCTGTAGTCAGTAAAAGGTTCAGGGCCGTCGGGCTGATTTACCAACAAAGCGTCGAGGGTGATTCCCAAGGGCCCTGAAAATGTAGAATTATTAATTTATTAATCCGGATAGACTCGCATGCTTTCTATTTTTGTTATGAGTCCGCCATACAAATCAGGGTGCAGAGAATCGCACAACTCTTTGTAGGAAATTGCCATCTTCAGCTTTTCATTAAACCAAGCGGAGTGAGCTTCATGCGGATCTTCAAAGAGTCCTAGATATTTTCTTTCGCCATTAACTTGTATTTCTGATTGATACTTCCGGCTGTTGCTAACTTGGTATACGCCAATCGGAAGGTTGTTGTTTCTTGGCGGCCTAACAGTGATAAAGGCGTTGAGGAATGACGGGATGAACACGCACCTATCTTTTGAGTAAACTTTATTGCCCAGATAAAGCAAATCCTTGTCTAACTCGGCGCCTTCGAAGTAATTCTTGTCGTAAAATTGCTGAAAATTACTGAACTTGTGCCATTGCTCATCGACTGAGCATCCTTGGTATTCACTTTTAAATGCCGTTCCCTTTCCGTAGCATCTTTTCAGCATCCCAAACCATACTCTGTATGACCTGAGTTTTACCCCTTTATTGATAACGGGGTGTACATCGAGTTTGCCAACTCCAAAGACCAACCCGCTTGTTGAGTCGTGCATTGCGTTTACCTTCTTTGAGATGAACCTTTGTCGCATAGGAAATCAGCCCGTCGAGGCTCGCCAGCACTAACTGACTTCCTCAAAGGCTCATTTCAAAGTGATTGGTTCGACGTTATTTAGATGCGCATGCGAAGCGCGAAAAAAAACCCGCTCAAGGCGGGAAGGAATACCAAGGGTAAAAAGTGACGGCGCGGTAGCCGTAATGGTCCCAAGGTAGAGGGATTGGGTTGTGGTTGGCCGCTACGTGCTGCTTAGCTCAGCGCCCTACAGGAAGGTTCTTTGGCTGAGTACCCATTACAGATCCTGTTCTCACCACAACGATAATGACACTGATTCCCGCGTAGTCGCCCTATCTCAGTTGTGCGTTCCACGATGCCGGTATGGTCTGAACCTGAGAGTCCTCGCCAATTAATTTTGTGCCCGGTCAGTGTTATTACCTGTTATGGGCTCCGTTTCGTGGAGCAACGGCCAGGTGATCAATCTGGCACCTGGGGAGGACTTATTTTAGGCGATAATGCCCGTGCTCCATATCTGGCGGCCTGCGACGCTGTTGCAGCAGCGCCCCTGATGGATTGGATTATGAGCCCGTCATCAGGTCAGGCCATTATCTGGCGGGACAGGAAGGATTCGAACCTTCGACCATTCGGTTAACAGCGGAACGCACAACCGCTGTGCTTCTGACCCTGAAATGAAAAAGCCCAAGGCGTTAACCTCGGGCTTGAATTCTTTACCGTAACAATTCACGGATTTATAGTGTTAGGGCGATGATATTCTAACTTTCGTCATTTTGCAAGCTGCAATCGTTATCGGAATCAAACTTTGCTAGTAACTTTCGATAAGATCGCATTTGCTGAAGATTCCGCCTTTTCAATCTCTGCAATTAAATTCTCATAGAATGGCTTAACGGCCTTGTCCCATACGCCAGGTGAAATAGCATCAGTAAACTGGCAGATGGCACGATAGCAGGACGCTGCCGGAAGGCGCTCATACCCCCTCCCTGAACATTGACGACAAGCACTCATAACTGGAACGCCCTGCTCCTCTGACTTCTTGCGATCCATTGCCACACCTCTCCCTCTGCACTTCACGCAGGATGTTGATATGACGCCTCGGCCACTACATTTCTTGCATGTTTCTTCCACCTGCTCTTTAGCTGTTTTTGCAGGCGTTTTCTCTCCACATCCGGGGTGCTTAACCACCAGTTCCTCCCTCCTGATTACGCCGCGGCCCTTACAGCATGAGCAGGTAAGCTGGCTGGCCGCTGATCGGCAATAATCCTGATATGCAAAAGTTGCGAGGGTTTGCAGGATCTTGCCCTTAACATTTGTCTCAAGCTTGCGAAAGGCTGCCACCTTATCGCAGTGCTTTACTCCGTATTGCATTAGCAACTGAACAGCTTTCTTTTTATCGACTTCGCTCAGATTCATCTTCCCGCTAAAAGCACTGAATCCAAGTGGGGCGCGACTTTGCACCATGCCGAATGCCGCCATAACATCAGTGCCAGTTAAAGAATCTGACGCGGTCGCCCTTGGTGCGTCTGAAAGCTGTGGCGATTTAGGAGAGTGAAATTTAACTGCGCTTTCGAGGTTCATGCTGCTTCTCCTAATGGCTGTTTGGTTTTGGTCTGGTTCTGGCTGTGCTTTGCTACTGGCGGCATCTTGGCGCGCATGACGCTTTCGGCCTGGTATCGGGCTATCTGGTCGCGGGTCATTGCTGAATCCTCAACGCTGCTTCGAGGTCAGCTTGCGGGATTGCCGTAAGCGTTCTTCGCTGATCGGCGGTAACGTTACGCATCCCCATAAAGACAATGCCTGCAGGTGTCTTTACCGCGGCAACATGCTTTGAGCGGTACCAGTTGAGTAATGCGAGGGTGTTGTGGGTGCTCATGCTGCCTCCTGTTGACGGGCGCGGCGCTTCTCCAGCGCGCGGGCTTTGCGGGTGAAGATGGATTTGATGCGCTGCAGGTAGGGAATATCGAACCGGCGCGGCTCGTTATCAGCCTCAAGGCGCTCTACGCGATCCAGGCCAATGCGTTCAATCAGGTGAATGCGGTATTCAACAGCGTTGCCGCTCAACTGCCGGTTGCAGCGGGTGCAGGCGGAGTGGACATTGAATACGTTGAACTTCAGGTGCGACGCCGCGCCGCGGGAACGGTAATGGCTGGCATCAATGGCGCTGCCGGTCAGGTAGTTGCTCTTGCCGATAAGCGGGCTTCCGCAGCTGACGCAGGGCTTACCTTCATCACGAATGCGAATGTACCGGTTAAAGGCTGACTGAGCCTCTTTATCCCACTGGGCCTTTGTCTTGAATGACTCACGCTTAGCGCGGCGACGCTGGCGCCCCTCCTTCTCGGATTCGCGCTGGCGCTTAACCGCTCTGGCCTTCGCTGCTTCCCGGGCTTTTGCTGTCTGTTTTTTGCCGATCGCGCTGGCGCATTCAAAACTGCACACTACCTGCCCTTCCCGGGCAGGATGGAACCATTCGCGGCAGTGGGCGCATTTACGGCGTGCTGGTTTACGCATGATCACCACCCTGGATCTGCACCAAGGTCAGGCGGCCACAGAATACAGCCCCGGTATCGATATACATCTGATTGGCGTACTGGCTTGGCTGATGTGCCGGGGTATGCCCAAAAATAAACAGGTCTGCACCGGATATTTCATTCACTATCCCATCCTGAGCCGCGCTCACTCTCTCACGATTCCAGATCACCTGTTCTGCATCGACGGGCTTGTCATACGCATATTCGTTATGAGGGTAGTCAGCATGGCAGACCACCACCCTCTTACCCTCGGCCATTACCTCGATGATGAGTGGCAAACCAGCAACCAAATGGGCCAACGCGATAGTCCGGCGTGCTTTGTCGTAGTCAAGGTTAAAGAACCATCCGCCGCCGTTAGCGAGCCAGTGATTCACGTTCCCGGAAGAGGATAGTCCGTCGAGCATCATCTGCTCATGGTTCCCTCTTACAGCCATAAACCAGGGCATTGCGATTAGCTCAAGGCATTCGACGTTTTCCGCACCGCGATCGATAAGGTCACCTACCGAAATCAGTAGGTCACACAACGGGTCAAAACGGACCCTTTCCAGCTCGTTCATCAGCAGCGTATGGCACCCATGCAGATCGCCAACAACCCAGATGTTGCGCCAGATAGCTCCATTAATGCTTCGGTAAAGGCTCATGCGATTTTCCTTCTGGCAGCGCGGCGCAACCAGCGGACATCTGCCAGGTGAGCCGTATAGTGAAAGGTGGGGATGTCTGAGGGCTTAACCTCTACCTTGCGCTTGCGGCGCGCCGGCACGCGGAAGATACCGCGCTCCATTACTTTGGCGAGAAGACATTGCATAGCTATCACCCCGCAAAGCTCAGCAGCTGACTGGCGGCATTTTCAGCCTCAGCCGGCGAGTGGAATTTGCGACGCAGAATGTAGTTCCAGAGCACATTCAGCACTGATTTGTAGACGCCGTTAAACTGGCTGTCGTCCATGCTGGCGAAGGAGATCGACTTTGCGACACGACGACGGCTGCCGTCAGGCATCTGGTATTCGTCGTAAAAGCCGGCCTGAATGGTTGCCCACTCGCGGAAGGATTCGAAGTGTTTCAGCAGCGCCATATCGCGGGAACGAGAAATGCCGACAGAGGAGAGATACATATCCGCGGCGTTCTGGAGCGCAGCGCGCTGATCGAAGTCGGATGAAAGGAAGTCGATAAACCCGGATATGAGGGTGCGCTCTGCGGGCTCAATGAGACCACCGGAAGGCGTCCAGTAGTGATAACTGAGAGTCAGAAGCTTGAAGAACTTCTTGTGGAATGCGTAATTCCGGGGCTTGCGGAACTCACCGCAAAGCAGTTGCCCTACGGGGATAAGTTGCAGGTATTCGCTGGTTCCCGGCTCTGCGGGAATCAGTACGTTTTGATAACTCTTCTCAAATTGCAGTGTTTGCGCCATGTGTCCCCACTTGGCGCCGGATAATCGTGTCAGTTGCTCAGGCTGACGAGGTAATTATCGCCCTTCCCGGGGATAAAAGCAAAATGAGCATATACGAGAAAAACCCCTCCGGAGAGGGGTTTGATTTCAACTGGAGGCTTTACGTTCTGCGGGGGATTTAGGCATCAAACCATCCCTCATATTCCGACTCGATGACGCGATGAGATAAAATCTCCATGCGCCTGTCACGCCTGTCAGATGTCGGATCAGCATCAATTTCGGCGGCCTTCTCCGCTAGAAACGCTACTGCCTTGAGGTATTCCTCTTCCCTGAAATTGCCGTAGCAGATACCGTCAGAGCAGACACGCCATACCGTTCTGCGTGGCTCTTCTTCTTTTCTGGCTATAAGGTCACCCACGAACTCACGAAGAGAGCGTAATCGGTCAAGGTCGAAGGTCCTGATTTCATCGCGTATGTTACTCACCCTTCACCTCCTGCGCCGCTCTGCGCTTAGCTCTTGCCAGCAAACAAGTCAGCACGAAAGCGCGGTGCTGTCGCATTCCATCTGTCATGGTTTTGGCTCCTGCGGTGCGGCCGGCAGCGGCATCCAGTGGGTTACAGTAATTGGGTGCCACTCGATGCCATAGTTTTGCTCATAAACCTGAGCATACCAGCCATCACCTTTAGGGCTGCATTCGCAGTACTGACCGACGTGAAGCTCAACACCAAAGTCAGGGCGAGGCCAGATATAGACAAAGTCATCATCATCCGGCATCCGCTCGCTTACCGGAATCCATTTACCAGGTACGGTGGCCAGCTCACTGCCGGGTGACTGCGGGGCGGCTGCGAGCATGGCGGCTCGGCAGGCGTCATCAATTCGACATTGAATACGTGAGAGCAACTGGATTTCACCACCAATAAATTCATGGCGGCGATTTACGTCGCACATAATCTCCCTGGCCGTTTCAAGTGCTATGGTGTCGAAATGCTGAGTGATATCTCTGTTATCCGGCACTACCGGCGCTGGCTGCGCGTGGCGATAGAGCGTCATGAATTCAGCATTTTCATCAGTGTGTTGTTTTAAATGCCTAAATTCTTCAGGGTCTAACTCAGCCCAATACGTCTTCATTCCGTTCACCGGATTGACCTGTCGGTAAAGTATCACCGGCTCGATGTCCATTGCCGCCTTGCGGCGTTCCTGTAGCTCTTCCAGAGCAATCGTCAGCGCGTAATAAAACGAGTGGTCAACTCGATTGTCGGCGCGTTCTGCATTATCGCGCGCCAGTTTGACGCTGTTCAAAAGCTGGATGACGCTGTTTTCTGCTAACTGGTTATTGGTCATTGGTTGGCTCCCCGTGAAATTTTGTGGCCTGGCGCATAGCAGCGCTGACGGTCTTTGCTGATGCGCCAGCCTGCTTTACGCGCCTGCTGAGAAATGTCGGTCATATTCCGGCCAATAAAATCAACCTGCCCTTGCGGATAGATTTTCCCTGACTGACAACCATCACAGTTGCAGTAGA
>OGZI01001408.1_pt1 | contig 24199 bp, 17 predicted proteins | sample 1576711 | NCBI WGS metagenome assembly OGZI01 (sample SAMEA3541482, study PRJEB24748) | human gut metagenome | biome: human gut; feature: human-associated habitat; material: faeces | place: China | collected 2012
CGCAGGCTCTCCCCTCATCCGTCCGCGGGCGGAGCCGCGGACACCTTCTCCCCCAGGGGGAGAAGGCTCCGCCTTTTTTACTTACTTGCCCACGCAGAACGTCTCAAAAACTTCCTCTATCGTTGCGTCGCTGGCGTTTTCTCCTGTCAAATCAAACAGCGCCTGCAAGGCGTCCGTCAAACACACCGCGGCGGCATCCAGCCCAAAGCCGTTCTGCCGCGCCGCAATCGCTTCCGCCAGCGCATCTCTCGCGCGGGTCGCAGCGGCCAACTGGCGGGCACTGCATAGCTGCGCAGCCTCCGGGTCCAGCTGCGCTGTGCCTAACAAATCCGCAACCGCATCCGTCAGGGCCTGCAAGCCGACGGCATCCCGCGCACACATCGGGACGATCTCCTTAAAATACGGCTCCAATGTTCCACGTGGAACATCCGTCTCCCCCGCCAGGTCCTGCTTATTCAAGACCGCGATGGCCGGGCGGCCCTGGCATCTGCGGGCCAGCTCCAAATCATCATCAGACAACGGCTGTGCGGCGTCGAACACGGCCAGCACCAGCCCGGCCTCGTCGAGCTTGCGCCAGCTGCGGCGGATGCCCTCGGCCTCGATGGCGTCGCCGTCCGCGCCCACCTCCCGCACACCGGCGGTGTCAAACAGGTTCAGCCGCACGCTGCCCAGCTGCACGGCCTGCTCCACAATATCGCGGGTCGTACCGGCCACGGGCGTGACAATGGCACGGTCAAACCCGGCCAGCAGGTTCAACAGCGTGCTTTTGCCCACGTTGGGCCGCCCCAGCAGCACACAGTCCACGCCATGGCGCAGCACCGCGCCCGCGCTGTAGCCGGAGATCAGCGTGTCCAGCGCAGCCTTTTGCTCGGTCAGCGTCCCGACAAACGCCGCGTCGGACAGCTCGGGCACGTCCTCCTCGGGGTAATCGACCCAGGCGGTCAGGTGGGCGTTCAGCGTTTGCAGCGCGGTCTGTATCTTACCGATGCGCTTTGCCAGCCGCCCGTCCAGCGCGGATTTTGCCAGCGCAGCCCCCTGCCGCCCGTTCGCCGCAATGACCTCCATCACGGCCTCGGCCTGCGTCAGCGACATCCGCCCGTTTTCCAGTGCGCGGCGGGTGAACTCCCCCGGTCCGGCAGGCGCGCAGCCCGCGGTGATGAGCGCTTCTAACAAACCGTCCGCCATGGCCGTGCCGCCGTGGACGGACAGCTCAATAACGTCCTCGCCGGTGTAGGAGTGCGGTGCGCGGAAAAACAGCGCCACGCACTCGTCCATCTCGGCCCCGTGCAGCAGGTAGTGGCCCAGCATGGCAGTGTAGCCCTTCGCGTCGGCCACGCTTTTCCCCTGCCGCACCGGCGCAAAGATTTTGCCGACGATGCCGTAGGCGTCCGGCCCGGACACGCGGACGGTGGCAATGCCGCCCTCGCCCGGTGGCGTCGCCAGTGCGCAGATGGTTGTGTGCAGATGTTCCATGTGGAGCGCTCCTTTTTTTTGTGATGGGAATACTTTAGAATACCATGAAACAGGGATATTTTCCAGTAGGTGCAGTAAATTCATGGGCGTGATGCCTTCCCCCTCGGGGGAAGGTGTCCGCGGCCCCGCCCGCGGACGGATGAGGGGAGAGCCTGCGGAGGTTGCCCGTTAAAAGGGAGGCTACGCGAACTTTGCCCTCATCAGCCGCCTGCGGGCGGCAGCTTCCCCCGAAGGGGAAGCCTTTAGAACTGGCGGCAGCCCCTCGGGGGAAGCCTTTAAAAAAGGAGAGGCCGACCCGCGGCCTCTCCCCTGTATTGGTTTATTCTTCGGTATCGTTCTCGGGGGCTGCGTCCTCCGCGGCCTCCTGCGCCAGTTCTTCGGCTTCGATGGCCGCCAGCTCCTCGGGGGTCGGGTCGGTCTCGCCGGTATCCTCGATTTTTGCGGTCTCGGCGTCGTTGTCGCGGTCCACGCGGGCGACCACGGCCACCTTGTCGTCCTCGACCAGGCGCATGACGCGGACACCGCTGCCGTAGCGGCTCTGGACGTTGATGTCCGCCGCATGGATTCTGATCAGAATGCCGTTCTGGCTGATGAGGATCAGATCGTCGGTGTCATCCACGATCTTGATGCCCGCCACGTTGCCGTTAGAGTAGTTGCGGATGCCCAAGCCGCCGCGCTTCGTGATGCGGTAATCGTCAATGCGGCTGCGGCGGCCCTTGCCCTCCTCGCTGATGGTCAGCACGTTCGCACCCGGGCGGCAGACGCCTGCACCGACGACATAGTCGCCCTCGCGCAGCTTGATGACGCGGACGCCGTGGCCGGTACGGCCCATCGAGCGGGCGCCGTCCTCGGTAAAGCGGATGGCCGCGCCGTCGTGGGTGGCAACAATGATCTCGTCGTCACCCTTGGTCAGGTGGCTCCACACCAGACTGTCGCCCTCGTTCAGCGCGATGGCGATCAGGCCCATCTTGCGGATGTTGCGGAACTGGGACAGCGGCGTGCGCTTGATGAGGCCCTGCTTCGTCACCATCGTGGCGTAGGTGTTGTCCTCGTCCACGCCGGCCTTCTGCTGCAGCATCAGCGTGACCTTCTCACCCTCCTGCAGCTGCAGCAGGTTCACAATATGGCTGCCCTTGGCCGTGCGGCTGCCCTCGGGCACCTGATAGCCCTTCAGGCGGTAGACGCGGCCCTGGTTCGTCATAAATAGCATATAATCATGCGTAGAACCGACAAAAAGTTCCTCGGTGAAGTCGTCGTCCTTCTGGGTCATGCCCTGCACGCCGCGTCCGCCGCGGTTCTGTGCCTGGTAGGTGTCCAGCGTCGTGCGCTTGATATAGCCCTCGTGGGTCAGCGTAAAGACGCAGGTCTCCTCGGGGATCAGGTCCTCAATATCGACCTCGCCGGAGACGGTCTCGATGGAGGTGCGGCGCTCGTCGCCGTACTTGTCGGCCAGCGCGGTCAGGTCGGTCTTGACGATGCGCTTGACGTGCTCGTCGTTGGCCAGAATGTCCTCATAATCGGCGATGGCCTCGCGCAGCTCGCCCAACTCCTGCTCGATTTTGAGGATCTCCAGACCGGCCAGACGGCCCAATTGCAGCTTGACAATGGCGTCCGCCTGCAGCTCGTCAAAGCCGAAGTTGTCCATGACGGCCTGCCGCGCCTCGGCAAAGCCGCCCTTGCAGGCGCGGATCGTCGCGATGATCTCATCGACGATGTCAACGGCCTTGTGCAGGCCCTCGAGGATGTGCTCGCGCTCCTTTGCCTTCTTCAACTCAAACGCGGTGCGGCGGCGGATGACTTGCATCTGGAACTCAATATAGCGCTCCATCATGGTTTTCAGGCTCATGATCTTGGGCACGCCGTCGTCCAGCGCCAGCATGATGACGCCGACGGTGTCCTGCAGCTGGGTGAAGCGGTAGAGCTGGTTCAGCACGACCTGGGGGTTCGCGTCCTTCTTGATCTCAATGACGATCTTCATGCCGGTGCGGCTCGAGGACTCGTCGTTCAGGTCGCTGATGCCCTCGATGCGCTTATCCTTGACAAGGTCAGCGATGGACTCGATCAGGCGGGTCTTGTTGACCATGTAGGGGATTTCCGAAATCAGGATCTCGTAGCGCCCGTTCTTTTTCTCGATGATCTCGGCACGGCCCCGCAGCGTGATTTTGCCGCGGCCCGTGGCGTAAGCAGCGCGGATGCCGCTGCGGCCCATGATGATGCCGCCCGTCGGGAAGTCGGGGCCCTTGACGTACTCCATCAGCCCGGCCAGGTCGATTTCGGGGTCGTCCATCAGGGCGACCATGCCGTTGACGATCTCGCGCAGGTTGTGGGGCGGGATGTTCGTCGCCATGCCGACGGCGATACCCTGGCTGCCGTTGACGAGCAGATTCGGGAAACGGCTGGGCAGGACGTGGGGCTCCTTCTTGGTCTCGTCAAAGTTGGGGTCCCAGTCGATGGTGTCTTTTTCAATGTCGGTCAGCATCTCGCAGGCCATCTTGGACATGCGGGCTTCGGTGTAACGGTAAGCAGCCGGGGGGTCGCCGTCCACGGAGCCGAAGTTGCCCTGGCCGTCCACAAGCGGGTAACGCAGGCTGAAATCCTGCGCCAGACGCACCATGGCATCATAGACCGAGGCGTCGCCGTGCGGGTGGTACGAGCCCAGCACCGCACCGACGGTATCGGCAGATTTGCGGTAGGGGTGCTGCGGGTCGTTGCCGCGCTCGTGCATCGTGTACAGGATGCGGCGGTGGACGGGCTTCAGGCCGTCGCGCACATCGGGCAGAGCGCGCGCCACGATAACAGACATCGAGTAGTCAAGGAACGCCGTCTCGATCTCCTGCTTCACATCGCGCACAATGACCTTCGTACCGGACCCCGGCACCATGATGATGTTTTCTTCCATTGTATCACCTTAACTCAATCTTACTTGATCTTACTGCACTGTAGGGGCCGAGCATGCCCGGCCCTCCACCTTGCCTTTGCTTCCCTCTTATGGATTATAACGGTTGTTTTTATCGCAGCCGTCGGTTGCCCTTAAGAGAGTTATTCTTTTTACATTCCGGGCCGGGCATGCCCGGCCCCTACGCTAAACGTTGGGGTTATATTCATCCAAATCCCATTTCAATGGATTTTCCTGAATATATCTTTTTATTTCCAGATATGCGGCTTCATCCCGGATGACATGGTCATAAAATGACCGCTGCCACAATGTCACCCCTGGATGTTCCATGTGGAACATCTTGGATACATACGCCTTATAGCTGCCCACCACTGCGGATAAATCTTTTACGCCCTGCGGAAAAATCAAAATCACATGCACATGATTGGGCATGACCACATATTCGTCCACGGTCACTTCCGGGAAATGCTCCGGTATGGCTGTTATCCCCTGCGCGGCCATTTGGCCGATGCCGTTTGGCTCACCTGCCGCACCAAACACACATTGCTTATGATGCGTGCATACCGTCACAAAATAATGATTTGCGGTTTTATAATCGTAATTTTGCAAACGGGGATTTTGGCGCGGACGAAGAATTTTGTAATCCATGGTGTATGACCCACAAACAGGCGGTATTTTTTATGCGGCGGGCCGGGCATGCCCGGCCCCTACACGGGCGGCGTATGATGTATCACACATCCAAATTCGCGTACTTTGCGTTCTTCTCAATAAACTGCCGTCTCGGCTCGACCTGCTCGCCCATCAGGATGCTGAACGCCTCGTCCGCACGCTCGGCATCCTCGATTTTGATCTGCACGATGACGCGGTTGTCGGGGTTCATCGTGGTCTCCCACAGCTGGTCGGGGTTCATCTCGCCCAGACCTTTGTAGCGGTTGACCTTCGCGCCGGGCATTTCGGCGCTCAACAGCTTCATTTCGTCGTCGTTGTAGGCGTACTTGACGGTCTGGCCCTTTTGCAGCTTGAACAGCGGCGGCTGGGCGACGTAGACATAGCCGTGGTCGATCAGCGGGCGCATATAGCGGAAGAAGAAGGTCAGCATCAGCGTGCAGATATGCGAGCCGTCCACATCGGCATCGGCCATGATGAAGATCTTATGGTAGCGGACTTTGCTAATATCAAACTCGTCGCCTATGCCGGTGCCCAGCGCGGTCACGACGGGCATCAGCTTGTCGTTGCCGTAGATGCGGTCCGCGCGGGCCTTTTCGACGTTCAGCATCTTGCCCCACAGAGGCAGGATGGCCTGAATGTTGGAGTCACGGCCCATCTTGGCCGAGCCGCCTGCAGAATCGCCCTCCACGATGAACAGTTCGGTCTTGGAGGGGTCTTTTTCGTGGCAGTCGGCCAGCTTGCCGGGCATACGGTTGGATTCCAGCGCGCTCTTGCGGCGCACCAGCTCGCGTGCCTTCTTGGCGGCGGCGCGGGCGCGGGCAGCCTGGGTCGCTTTTTCCAGAATCGCCTTCGCGACGGCAGGGTTCTCCTCAAAGAACTCGGTCAGCGCCTTGTAAACCACATTGTTGACCAGGCCCTTGATGAAGGTGTTGCCCAACTTCGCCTTCGTCTGGCCCTCAAACTGCGCCTCCTGCAATTTCACGCTGACGACGGCAATGATGCCCTCGCGGGCGTCGGGGCCGGACAGGTTCTCGTCCTTGTCCTTCAAAATGCCCTTGGCACGTCCATATTCGTTCAGCACGCGGGTCAGGGCCAGCTTAAAGCCCTCCTCGTGGGTGCCGCCCTCGGGGGTGTGGACGTTGTTGGCAAAGCTCAAAAGCAGCTCGTTGTAGCTGTTGTCGTAGTATTGCAGTGCGACCTCGGCCACAGCGCCCTGGCCCTCGCCCTTCATATACATGACCTGCGGGTGCAGCGGCGTTAAGTCGCGGCGCTCGCACAGGTAGCTGACGAAGGAGCGGATGCCGCCCTCATAGCACATCGTCTCGGTGCGCATCTCGCCGGACTGCTCGTCCTGGGGGCGGTCCGCGTCGGGGCGCTCGTCGGTCAGGGTGATCTTGACACCGGCGTTCAGGAACGCTTCCTCGCGCAGGCGCTTGAGCAGCGTTTCATAGCGATAGAGCGTCGTTTCCTGGAACATCTCCGGGTCGGGCTTAAAGGTGACTGTCGTTCCGGTAGAAGCCGCCGCGCCGATTTTTTTCAGGTCGCCGTCCGGCTTGCCGCGCTTGAAGCTCTGCTCATACTCGGCCCCGTCGCGGCGCACGCGGACGATCAGCCACTCGGACAGGGCGTTTACGACGGACGCGCCGACGCCGTGCAGACCGCCGGCCACTTTATAGCCGGAGTCCTCGCCGCCGAACTTGCCGCCGGCGTGCAGCACGGTGTAGACGACGGTCACAGCCGGGATGCCCAGCTTGGGCTGGATGTCCACGGGGATGCCGCGTCCGTTGTCCGAGACCTCAATGATGTTGCCGGGCTTGATGGTCACTTCAATATGGGTGCAGTATCCGGCCAGTGCCTCGTCGATGGCGTTATCGACGATCTCATAGACCAGATGATGCAGGCCGGAAGGCCCGGTGGAGCCGATATACATGCCGGGGCGCTTGCGCACAGCCTCCAGACCCTCCAGGACCTGGATCTGCGCACCTCCGTAGGCATGGTCGGTAGCCGTCTCGCGGTTGGTTTCGGTGATGATTTCTTCTGCCATGAAATGATAGCCTCCTGTTGTGGGTGGGTATCTCTATACATCCCGTTTTCGGATGTTCTGTAGGGAGGGGTCTTGACCCCTCCGTGTTTACGTGGCTGCCTGTCTGCGGAGGGGTCAAGACCCCTCCCTACAAAGCAAGATAAACAGCAGTCGTGGTTCTTTAAAATTCCAGCCTCTCCGCTCTTTTTTTCAGCGCGGCGGGCGATAACTGACTGATATAAATGGTCTCGTCGGGGAAATCGGTGACAAGAAAGCTCTTGGGCAGCGTGCCCGGGGCGCAGAGGTCCACGACAGCGCCCTCGCTCTCGACGTGGCGGAAGTATTCCTCCGTACGCCGCGACGCCCCGGCTGTGTCCAGATCAAACACCCCGATCACATCCCGGGTATTCAGGACAAAGTCCTGGCCTGCGTGAAAGTACAAATCCTGCACCTCCCTGTAGGGGCCGGAGTTGTCCGGCCACTACGCTTCTTCGACCACTCCGCTCTTCACCATCACAATTTTTCCATTGGTACGCGCAAAAGCGGCGGTGTCGCAGGTGGTCACAATCGTCTGGTGCTCGCCCATGCGGGTCAAAAGGTAGGTCTGGCGCTCGTCGTCCAGCTCGCTCAAAACGTCGTCCAGCAGCAAAACCGGGTGCTCACCGAACAAATCACCGACCACTGTCGCCTCGGCCAGCTTCATTGCCAGCACGCAGCTGCGCTGCTGGCCCTGACTGCCAAACACCCGGGCGGGCTGGCCGTCCAGCAAAATTTCCAGATCCTCGCGGTGCGGCCCGGCCAGGCAGAACCCGGCGCGCAGCTCGGCACTGCGCATGGCCCGCATCTTTTCGGTCAGCGCCGCGGCGGTGGGGGCCGCGGTGCACATCTGGTAGTTCAGCGCCAGCACCTCGGCACCGTGGGAGATGTCCCTATAATTCTGCGCGGCGATGGGAGCCGCCGCCGCCAGAAACTTGCAGCGGTGCTCCATGATGAGCGCGCCGTACTCGGCCAGCTGCTCGTCGTAGGTGTCCAGCAGCATATTGCCGTTTGGCGTAATATCGTAGCTTTTCAGCAGGGCGTTCTTCTGGGCCGTCAGCCGCATGTACCGCCGCAGCGCCACAAGGTAGGGCCGGTAGACCTGGCACAGTGCGGAATCCATAAACCGCCGCCGTCCGTCCGGGCCGCCCTTGACCAGCCCCAGCAGGTCCGGCTCAAAGACGACGGCCTGAAAGTTCCCCGCCAGCGCCGCCGCGCGCCCTACGTCCGCGCCGTTTAATTTGCCGGTGCGGCCCGGGCGCTGGCTCTGCCTGCTGCCCACGGTCAGGCGGATGGATTTTTCCACGTCCTGTGTCTCAAACGCGCCCTCGATGACCGAAAAGTCACAGCCGCGCCTGATAAGCTCCGCGTCCTTTGACCCGCGGAAGCTCTTGCCGCCGGTCAGCAGCCAAATAGCCTCCAACAGGTTCGTCTTGCCCTGGCCGTTCGGGCCGCACAGCACGGTCAGGTGCGGGTCGGGGTGCAGCTCTGCGTGGGCAATATTGCGGTGATCCGTTACTTCTAAGTGCGTTAAGCGCATTACGCGCCCTCCGCGATCTGCACGGTCTGGCCGTCCAGCTCCACGGTATCCCCTGCGCGGCACTTTTTGCCGCGCATCGTGCAGACCTCGCCGTTGACCTTAACGGCCCCGCCCTGGATCAGCTCCTTCGCCTCGCCGCCCGTCTCGCACAGACCGGCGAACTTCAAAAGAGCGTCAAGCTTAATAAAGTCGGTGTTAATACGAATTTTTTCCATACACTATCCTTCTATCTTATCGGTGCATCCGTAGGGGCCGGACATGTCCGGCCCTCAACCTTGCTGCAGCAGCCTTTAACCGGGCGGCTGTTTTTATCTGCAGGGCCGGGCATGCCCGGCCCCTACAACTCAGCCCTCGTTCTTGAACCGTACCGGCAGCACCAGATAGATAAAGTCCTTGCCGTCCTCGGGCAGGAGCTTGACGGGGCTTAAGGGTCCGTTGATTTCCAGCACCATCTTCTCACACTTCGAGAAGCGCAGTGCATCCAGCAGATACCGGTTGTTGAAGCCGATCTCTACCGCGTCGCCCTCCATCGAGACCGGCGCGAACTCGTCCACGACCTTGCCCAGCGGCGTCTGGCAGCGGACCGTCACGCGATCCTCGGCAAAGGAGATGCGCAGCGGGTTCTTCAAACGCTCGGTAATAATAAGCGACGCACGCTCGATCGTGTCGATGAAGCTCTTGCATTCAACGGTAACACGTGTTTTTCTGTCCTTCGGGATGACGCTCTCATAGTTGAGGAAGTCGCCCTCGATCAGGCGGCTCATGATCGTATAGCCGTTGGAGGTAAACACGACATAGCGGCGGTTCGCGTCGATCTTCACGTCGTCGTCCGCGCCGCCCATAATTTTCAGCAGCTCCTGCAGTGTCTTGGCGGGGATGATGATGCGGATGTCGCGGGTACACTCGACTTCGCGCCGGATAATGGCCAGCCGGTAGCCGTCCAGGGCCACGATCGTCAGGCTGCCCGGCTCAATGACGAACAGCTCGCCGGTGTGGGCGGGCTTTTTGTCGTCCTGGCTGACAGCATAGATGGTTTTCTCGATCATCTCGCGCAGCATACCGCACTTGACGGTCATCGTATTGTCAGCACCAGTCACGGGCAGGCTCGGATAATCGCTGGCGTTCAGCGCGGGGATCTCAAATTCTGCCACACCGCCGCTGATTTTTGCCTGGCCCTCGTCGTTCAGCTCAATGCAGACATCGCCCGCAGGCATACGGTTGACCATGGCGCTCAGCAGTTTTGCGTCAAGTACAGTTTCACCGGGCACAAGCACATTGCATTCAATCGTGGTCGTGATGCCCATTTCCATATCGTAGCCGGTCAGCGTCAGGTTAAAGCCCTCGGCCTTCATGTAGATGCCTTCCAGCACGGGGATGGCGGCGCGGTTCGTGATCGCGCGGGAAACGCCGTCGATGGCGCTGGCCAGCAGTGTTTTTTCGCATTCAAATTTCATGTTTCTATCTCTTTCTCCGGCTTTTTTGGAAAAAGCCTCGGCAAAAAACGTTCAGCGGTCTCTAGGAAGGGTGCTCCTTCTGTTTTCCACAGCCGGAGCGGTGTTTTGTAGGTGTGAGGAAGTGTATTTTGCGGTTCCGTTCACAGAAACTATTAAACTATGGTAGTAGTCGTAGTAGGGGGTGTTAGTTTCGTGGAAAACTCCGCGGGACCCGATTGCGCCGCGGAAAATCGCGGGTGGATTGTTTTGAACAGTCTGTGGACTTTTCTGTGGAAAACCCGGAAAACCCCTTTTTTCAACAAGCCCCGTGGAATACGCGCTGTTGATAACTGAAAACTTTGTTGAAAAACGCGGCGTTCTTTCTTTGCAAAGAAAGAACCAAAGAAATTCTAAATGCTCGGGTGAGAATGTGCGATGCTGCGTAAAGTAAACCACAAATCCCGTCCCCGGGATAAAATATTTAAAGTTCTTTGCCTACTTTCTTTCAAGAAAGTAGGTCAGGTGCGGACGTTTTTCATGATGTCGCTGCACATTTCTTTCAGGTGCTGATCGCGCTTGATGTTTTCCTCCATCGTTTTGATGGAATACACCACCGTGGAATGATCGCGCTGGAACTCCTGCCCGATGGCCTCCATGCTCATGCCGGTCACCTCGCGGATAATGTACATCGTCATCTGCCGCGCCGCGCTCACATTCGCATTGCGCTTCTTGCCGCGGATGTCCGACGGCATCACATTGTAGGTGCGCGCGACCTCGTTCAGGATCTTCTCGATCGTGACCGGGATCGGCTGGCTGTCGTTCAGCGTGTCCTTGATCGCCGTCGTCGTCACGCCGATGCACGGCTCGATGCCCTCCAGCAGATAGTAGGCGTTCAGCTTTTTGACCGCGCCCTCCAACTGGCGGATGTTCTGCTTTAAGTGGTTCGCAATGTACTCGGCCACGTCGTTCGGCAGGTCCAGATTCAACAACTCGGCCTTGCGCTTGACGATGGCAACGCGCGTTTCAAAATCCGGCGGCTGGATGTCGGCGGTCAGGCCCCACTCAAACCGGGTGCGCAGACGCTCCTCCAAGGATTTGATCTCCTTCGCGGGGCGGTCCGATGCGATGACGATCTGGCGGCCATCGTTGTGCAGCGTGTTGAAGGTGTGGAAAAACTCCTCCTGCGTGCTTTCCTTGCCGGCCAGGAACTGGATGTCGTCGATCAAAAGCACGTCCGCCTTGCGGTAGCGCTGGCGGAACTGCTCCATCGTTGCCGTCTTGATGGCGGTGATCGTCTCGTTCGTGAATTTTTCACAATCCACGTAAACAATGTTGAAATCCGGGTGGTTCTTCTGGATCTCAATTTTGATGGCGTTCAGCAGATGCGTCTTGCCCAGACCCGACGGCCCGTAGATGAACAGCGGATTGTACGCGCCGGAGGGGTTCGCGGCCACGGCCTGCGCGGCGGCAAACGCAAACTGGTTCGACGGCCCCTTGATGAAGTTCTCGAACGTGAACTCGTACCGCCCGCTGGGCAGGTCGTTCTCGTCCAGCTTCGGCTTCTCGGCAGCCTTGCCGCCGTCCGGTGCGGGCGCGGCCAGCACAAACTTCAGCTCCACCTCAAAGCCGAGGATCGAGGCAAACGCCTCCTTGAGCAGATCGGCATAGCGCGCCGCCGCAAACCGCATGACGACGTCGTTGGGAACCTCCAGGATGATGATGTTCGTGCCCTCAAAATTCAGCAGATTGAGGTCCTGGATGAAAACTCTGTATGATGCATCGGATACTCGTCCTTTGCAGTACGCCTTGACGGCGTCCATTACATCATTGAAGGAATCCATGATTCTCGATACTCCCCACTTCCTGTTATAAGTGAACGCCCCATATCCAAACAGGGCGCAGAAATACTAAATACAGTATACCACAAAACCGGGTTTTAAACAACACCTATATATAATAAAGTAGGAATTTTTTTATACGCCGGAATTGTTGAAAATTTTTAGGCGGAGCAAAGAAAAATAAAAGTTTTCCACAAAAAATGCAATTTTCAACAGTAAATAGTACAAAATGTAGTGGATAACTCTCTGTAGCTCCAATTCTTTGACGCGGGAGCGAAAAATTCTGCCCAAACCCCCTTGACAAAGTGGGGGTAAATCGCGTATAATCTAACTCTGCAAGGCTGCCCCAGTGTATGGGCGAAGCCCTGAGCAAACAGCCCATACCGGGATTTCAACAGGAGGAATGAAAAATGAAGCGTACTTTCCAGCCCAAGAAGCGTCAGCGCAGCCGCGTCCACGGTTTCCTGAACCGCATGGCTACCAAGAATGGCCGCAAGGTCATCGCCCGCCGCCGTGCGAAGGGCCGTAAGAGCCTGACTGTCTGATAACTTCAGAGAATTAAGTGAACAAAAGGGTTGCTGATTGTAAAATCGGCAGCCCTTTTTTCAAATATGGCTTTACAGAAGCCGGGATTCATTATAATATATGTGTAGGAATGCCTTCCCCTTGGGGCTGCGCCCGCAGGCGCGTGTCGGAGCGCAACCGCCGGAGAGGCGGCTCTTAGCGCGGAGACTGAAGGTGTCCGTGGCCCCGACCACGGACGGATGAGGGAAAACCTTCCGGAAATTTCCCGCAAATGGGTTTTGACCGAAAGGTTTGCCCTCATCAGCCGCCTGCGGGCGGCAGCTTCTCCCGAGGGAGAAGCCTTGGGAGGATACTACTATGCGTTACCGCACTTTAGATAAAAACTGGCAGTTCAACCGGGTGTATGGCCGGGGCAAAAGCTATGTGCATCCGCACTGCGTTTTGTATGTGGCCAAAAACCGGCTGGGCTATACCCGCATCGGGCTGACGGCCACCAAAAAGGTCGGCCATGCCGTGCAGCGCAACCGCGCCCGCCGCGTCATGCGCGCCGCTTTGTCGGAGCACCTGGCCCAGAACATCGGCGGGTATGACATCATCCTGGTCGCCCGCGGCCAGACCCCCCGCCTGAAAAGCACCCAGCTGAGCAAAACGCTGGGCAAGCTGTTTGCAAAGGCCGGTCTGCCCGACAAGGCCGCCCCGGCCCCCGGGCCCGAGACGGCCCCGCAATGATCGCCCGCCTTCTCATCGCGCTTTTGCGCGGCTACAAAAAATATATCAGTCCGCACCTCGGGCATCACTGCCGGTTCATACCCACCTGCAGTGAATACGCCATGCAGGCACTCGCCGTACACGGCCTTGTAAAGGGTCTGATTTTAACGGTGTGGCGCCTTTTAAGATGCCAGCCCTTTGCAAAATTCGGCTATGACCCGGTACCCGAAAAGGGAAAGTGGGTCAACCCGGAGCGAAGGCTGACGAAAGATAATAGATAAAAGATAACAAAAAACATACCGTAGGGGCGGATTCCATATCCGCCCGCGGCACCTGCCGGAAGCTGCACGGGCGCATATAGAATGCGCCCCTACGGCGGCAGAGATTTTTAAGCGGTGCGCCAGCACCGCGACCCACCAATTTTATTATCTATTATCTCCACAACATCGCCTCTCATGTCTTTGCACTGCGCAGCAGAGACCTACATAAAAATAAAGGTCCCGGGCGCAGACGGGGCAGAAGGAAAGGCTATGTCTTTTATGTATTTCCTGGCCGTATTGATCGGCCCGCTGGTGAAGATCCTGTACAGCTTCATCGGCAACTACGCGGCAACCATGATCGTTGCCACCCTCATCCTCAAGCTGCTGCTGTTCCCCCTGAGCATCCATCAGCAGAAGTCCACGGCCAAGATGTCCGTGTTCCAGCCGCTGATCACCGAGATCCAGCAGAAGTACAAGAACGACCCCCAGAAGCAGCAGGAGGAGCTGATGAAGCTCCAGCAGGAGCACGGCTACAACCCCATGGGCGGCTGCATGCCCATGCTGCTGACGATGCTGGTCCTGTTCGGCTTCCTGGGCGTTGTGTACTACCCCGTACACTACATCTTCGGCGTCAGCAATGAGGCCGTCAAGGCCGCGTGCGAGGCCATCGGCCTGGCCACGACCAACACCTCCACGATGCAGACCGCGCTGATCCAGGCCATCCACAACGGCGCGTCCATCGACCCGTCCATCATCTCCGCCAGCGTTGTGGCCGAGATCCAGAACTTCAACACCTCCTTCTTCGGCATGGATATGTGCGATGTGCCCGGCTTCCACCTGACCCCCATCGCCATCTTCCCGGCCATCGCCACGGTCACGATGTTCGTCAGCTACTTCATCACCCAGAAGCTCTCCGGCATGGATGCCCAGATGCAGGGCAGCATGAAGGTCATGATGCTCGTCATGAACCTGATGTTCGTCACGTTCTGCTTCAATGCCCCCGTCGGCTTCTCCCTGTACTACGGCGTGTCCAACGTGGTCCAGATCTTCCAGTCCTACGTGACCTACAAGATCTACAGCCCCGAGAAGTTCAAGGCCCAGTATGAGGCCGAGCTTGCCGCCAAGCGCGCCGAGAAGAAGAAAAAGCGCACCGTCACCGTCGAGCAGAACGGTAAGCAGGTCGAAAAAGAGGTCACCCTGGGCGAGGCCAACAAGCTGCGCCTGGAGATGGCCCGCCAGCGCGAGGCCGAACTCTACAAGGACGAGCGCACCACCCCACTGAATAAGGATTGATTACACTCCCTGCCTCCCTCTGCGAGGGAGGTGGCCCCGCAGGGCCGGAGGGAGAGAACCTTGCCGCAACCCGAAATATTGCGGGTGACCGTACAGCTCTCTCCCCCACCGCCTGCGGGCGGAGCCCCCTCCCAGAGGGGGCCAAGGGGTAAAACGAACACAAAATAAGAAGGAGGTTCCCCCTATGCGCAGTATGGAAATGAGCGCCAAGACCGTTGAGGCCGCCGTACAGGCCGCCTGCGAGGCTCTCGGCGTTGACCGTGATGACATCAACGTAAGCTACGAAGTCCTCGAATTCCCCACCCGCAAGCTGTTTAAGACCATCCCCGCCAAGGTCCTCGTGAAGGTCGAGGAGCCCGAGGCGGAAAAGCCGGCTGAAGTTTCCACAAAGCCCGCCGAGGTTGTTGAAATCTCTGACGAGACCGCCCCTGAAATCCAGAAGGAGGTCGTCGAGGATATGGTCGAGGAGGCCGAGCTGGCCCCCGTCCCCGGTGAGGAAGTCGAGGTTCCCCTTGACATCGACGCCGACCCGCGCCTGCAGGCCGCCGTTGACTACCTGACCCCGATCTTCAACCTGATGGGTGTGGAAAACTTCACCTTTACCGCTGTCAAGAAGGGCGCTGCCACGGTCCTGAAGGTCTCCGGCGAGCACATGGGCGCGCTGATCGGACGCCGCGGCGAGACGATGGAGTCCCTGTCCTACCTCGCCAGCCTCGTTGTGAACCGCATGGAGGGCCCTTACGTCAAGCTGGGCCTGGATGTCGGCGGCTACCGCAACAAGCGCGAGGACGACCTCTCTGCCCTTGCCAGACGCATTGCAGACCGCGTCATCCGCACGGGCTGCTACTATGAGATGGAGCCGATGAACCCCTACGAGCGCCACATCATCCACACGGCCATCGCCGAGATCGACGGTGTGCGCAGTGAGAGCAAGGGCGACGGCCCGGCCCGCCATGTGGTGCTGTACTCCACCGACCCCGATGCCTGCAACCTGCCTGACCGCGACAACGCCCGCAACCAGCGCGGCGGACGCCGTGACGGCGGCCGCGGTCCCCGCCGTGACAACCGTGGCGGACGCGGCCCCCGCGGCCCGCGTGAGGGCGGCAGAGGCCCCCGCTACGGCGGTGGTCCCCGCCGCGACAACCGCGGCGGCCCGCGCTACGGTGGCCCGCGCTCCAACGTGCCCGCCCGCGAGTTTGCGGATGCCCCGCGCGACCCCGCAGCCAAGCCGATGGCACCCAAGACCACCGAGCGCATCCACGACGGTGACGATTTCGCCTTCGGTAAGATCGAGTTTTAAACAACAGTGTTGAAAAAAAGCAGCTGCTCCTGTGCGGGCAGCTGCTTTTTTGTTGCTTGCTTTATTGATTGCTTTCTGCGAGCGCAGCGAGCACAGAAAGCCTCCCCTTTTAGGGGAGGTGGCCGCGCGCTTGCGCGCAGGCCGGAAGGGTCCCGACGGGCCTCCCGCAGCCTCCCGTTCCCCCTCTAAACTCTTTCCACACCGTTTTCCACAGTGATGTTGAAAACTCTTATTTTTCCACCGTTCACAACCGGCTATACATGGGGCAAAAATGAACCGTTTGTAAACAAGATATAGGCGTAACCACGGCCCGGCACCCCTACAGGTACCCCTTTTCCACAGGAAAACCGGTTTTCCACCGTTTCCCGGGGCTTTCCCTGTGGAAAACTCGTGAAAACTGTGGAAAACTATAAAATAACGGTGTTTCGCAGAAAATGAGCAGAACTTTTTGCGAAAGGCTCTCTGCAGACCTTTTTTTCCTGTTGAAAATGTTGAAAACTGCCTATAGTTGTAGAACCCCGCGGTGGAAAAGTCCGAAATGTTGTTAAAAACACAGATGTAGCCGTATTGAAAACAAAATGGGATGCAGTCGGTTATCAAACGTCCATGCCCGGCAACGAGGATACATTTTCAACCGTATGGCCAGCCCAATGTTGAAAGAAAAACAACAACCGGCGAACGGCATCCCGCCGCAAGTTCGCGCGGCAGCCCGTCAACGGGCAGCCACCCGCGTAGGGGGCGGCGTCCCCGCCGCCCCGGAAGCCTCCCGTCACCGCCCATCCCCGGGACCCCCCCCGGGCCGGGCATGCCCGGCCCCTACCGCGCGGCGGTGGGCAAGCCCCATGCCGTCCATAAACGCCCACGGAGGGGTCAAGACCCCTCCCTACGGACTGACCCATCAGCGCTTACGTGAATTACATCCGTAGGGCGGGGTGCCCACACCCCGCCGCAAGTTCGCGCGGCAGCCCGTCAACGGGCAACAACCCACGTAGGGGGCGGCGTCCCCGACGCCCCGGAAACCTTCTGCCGCCGCCCATCCCCGGGAAAACCCCCGGGCCGGGCATGCCCGGCCCCTACCGCGCGGCGGTGAGCAAGCCCCATGCCGTCCGTAAACGCCCACGGAGGGGTCAAGACCCCTCCCTACGGACCGCCCCATCAACGAGTGCCCGCCCCCTACCGCGCGGCGGTGCGGGAACGGCGACAAAAAAACCGAGGCGATCCCTTTTCCCGGGACTGCCTCGGTTCTTTATATAAGCATATAAGCGCTTAATCGTGCCGGATGGCTTCCAGCGCACTGATCCTGACCGCCTTGTTTGCGGGCAGGATACCGGCTACCAGCCCCACCAGCGTGGCGAATACCAGCGCCGCCAGCATGAGCCAGGGCGGGATGATCGAAATGGCCGCGCTGCCGCCCCCGTCCATGTAGTAGTACCCGCCGCCCATCAGGCCGGACAGGTCCAACCCGCCGCCCTGACCGAACGCCGCTAAAATTGTGGAAAGGTTGTTCAGCACAAAGCTGGCCAGCAGACTGAACGCTACGCCGATCAGCCCGCCGATAAACCCGATGGTCGAGCTTTCCAGCAGGAACATCGTGCGGATGCTGCCCAGCTCACAGCCCAGCACCTTCATGACGCCGATCTCCCGGGTGCGCTCATAGATGGCCATCGTCATTGTATTGATGATGTTGATGGCCGCCACAAACAGCGAGACCGCCGCAATGCCGCCGAAGATCATCTGGCTTTTTATGACCTGCTGCTGCATCTCCTCGCGCTGCTGGTTCATCGAGTAGGTGTTGGTGAAGCCCAGGTCGTGGATGGCCGTCTCAACGTCGGTGACGTTCTTCAGGTCATCGACCTTGACGTAGACCTGGTCGTAGCTCTTTTCCTCGGTCTTGGTTTTGGTCATGTCGTTGTAGACCTTTTGCAGCATCTTCATGTCCTGAATGCGCAGCACAATGCCGCTCTGGGTCCAGTAGCCCTTGGCGCCGTCCGGCTCCAGCACGCCCACGACCTCCAGCTCCCAGCTGCGGGTCTTTTCGGTGGACTCCTCGCCGGTCCGGATGGTCAGGGTCATCTTATCTTTGTCGATGTCCACAAAGGGCGGCAGCTCCTTGCCGTTGGCATCGGTCTGACCCTGCCAGCGGTAGCGCTTGGGGCTGTTGAAGCTCTTGCGCGAGTCCTGAAACTCATACCCGGTGGACGCACCGATCAAAATCTGTAATTTCTCCGCCTTCTCGCTGGCGGGGGTGTTCGTGGGCCAGCTGCCGCTCTGCAGGGCGAAGCCCATCGGCTCCAGCGCGGTGGGGTCGATGCCGATCAAATTGTAAATTTCCATCGTGTAGCGGTCATTGCGGCCCGCCGTGATGGTGCCCTCCAGATTATACGCCTGCGCGTAGGGCGTAGCCGCCGCCACATGGGGGATCTGCTTGATGCTGGCGATGGCGGCATCGTCCAGATACAGCGGCTTGCCGTCGCTGCCGACCATCGTGCCGTAGCCGTAGATCTGCACCTGGGTCAGGTCGCCCCAGCTTTGCAGCATCTCCTCATTGGTTTTGGTCTGGGCGATGCCCAGCGAGATCATCAGCACGACCATGCAGGTGCCGATGACGACGCCGACGAGCGTCAGCGCCGTGCGGCCCTTGCGGCGCAGCAGGTTGCGCGCCGACAGGCTGATTTCATCAGAGATCTTCATCGCTGTCCTCTGCTTCCAGCGCGGCCAGTGCCTTGGCCTTTTTGCGCTTGCGTACCACGACCACGATGACCACGATCACGACCACTGCGCCGCAGACACCGATGAGCACCCACGCCCAGACCGGCATACCGGTCTGCTCGGGCTGGGCGTCGTCCATCGACGGGTCATTGTTGAAATCGTCCATGTTCATCTCCTCGGCACTGACAGAAAAGTCCTTGGAGATGGTCTGCGGGTTGCCGGAGGCATCCTCATAGCTCAGCGTGATGATGCCGCTGACTGCGCCCGCAGCATCGGGGGCAATGTCAAAGTCCACGCTGCCCTCGGTACCGGCGTTCAGGTTGCCGAGATACTGGTAGCTGCCCGCGCCCAGATTGGTGCCGGTCAGGCGTGCCTCAAGGTTGCTGATGGGGTTCTTGCCCTTGTTGACATAGGAGAGGGAGACGCTGCCGGTGTCGCCGACATAGATCGTGTCGCCGGACAGCTCGAGCTGGCCGACCTCAAAGCGGTCGGGCTGGCTGACGGGCACGGAAATCGTCGTGGTGCCGCTGACCTCCTTGCCGGTGACAGAGCCGGTGCCGGTCATGTTGACGGTGATGCTGGCCACCGTGCCGGTAAAGCCGGAGGCGGGCATGACCTGGAACGTGACGTCCCGGGTCTGCTTGGGGCAGATGGTGCCGATGTAGCTGGACAGGCTGCCGCCGTTCAGGGAGATGTTCTCGGGCAGCGTCAGCGAGACGATGACGTCGTCGAGGTTCTCATTGCCGTCGGTGGCGTAGAGGCCGAGGGAGAGGTCGAACGCCTGCCCTGCGGTGACGCTGTCGCCGTAGCTGGACGTGCGCACAAGCAGGTTGGGCGAGGTCGTCTGGTCCTTGTCCACGCACTGGCCCAGCGTGACGCTGAACTGCTGCAGCGGCTTGGCGGTGTCCAGATAGGACAGGTTGATGGGCAGCGTGTTGCCGCCGCCGTTGTAGATGACGTCGCGGAACAAAATGACGTAGCTGTAATAATTATACTGCGCGTTCGCCGCAACCTCCTCCGGCGAGGCCGAGCCGTTGCGGACGTTCTGCAGGCGGGTGGCGTTGGGGTCGTCGTTGCTGTCGAACAGCTGGCCGATCTCGCCGGTGCCGGTGTAGGTGAACACGGCGGAGTTGATGCGCGCGGAGATCTCCTCCGGCTTGACGCAGTACCGCGCCGAGGCGTGGTCCACGACCTTGAGAACGATGTTGATCTTATCACCGACCTGCACGGTGGTGACCTCGCCGCCCGCAGTGTCGGTGACGGAGTAGGCGGAGACGTAGACGCCGTCGGAGTTGGTCGTGTCAATGGACGCCGTCGGCGTGGGGGTGGGGGCGGTGACATCCGGTGTGGTGACGTCGTCTGCCATAACCGGCGCACACAGCGCCGCCGCCAGAGCAAAGGCGGTCAGCAGGGAAAATAGGCGTTTCATGGTTGGTTTGTACCTCCAAATTTTATAACCCCAAGGCTTCCCCCTGGGGGGAAAGCTGCCGCCCGCAGGCGGCGGATGAGGGGAGAGCTTGTGTGGCAGCTCCGTGAGCGGGCCGCGGCGGAAACACGCCCCTCAACCGCCCTCGGTCGGGGCCTCGGGCTTATTACTTTTTCTGTTCCTTCGCTGCCTCCCCGCCAATATCCAGATTCCCTTCCAGATCGGCAAAGAGGGCGTCGCGGTTTTTCTTCTTCGTCTCCTCGTCCTGCACGACGTTGGAGCAGACCTTGCCGTCCAGGATCGTCACGATGCGGTCCGCGCACCCGGCCAGCTCCGGCTCGTGGGTGACCATAACGAACGTGACACCGCTGTTTTTGGACATTTCCAGCATGCGGTACAGCACCTGCTTGCTTGTGCGGGAGTCGAGGTTGCCTGTCGGCTCATCGGCAAAAATGACCTTGGGACTGCTGACGAACGCGCGGGCAATGCCGACGCGCTGCTGCTGGCCGCCGCTCATCTCGGTGGGCAGGTGGTTGGCGCGGCCCAGCAGACCCATGGATTTCAGCTCTTTGCGGGCGCGGGCCAGACGGGTCTTTTTGTCCACACCCTTGAACATCAGCGGCAGGGCGACGTTCTCCGCCGCCGTCATGGTGGGCAGCAGGTTGTAGCTCTGAAAAATGAACCCCAGGTGCTGCTGGCGGAACTCGGCCAACTCGTTCTCGGTCATTTTGCTGATCTCGTGCTTTCCTATGTATACCTTGCCGGACGTCGGCTTTTCCAGCCCGGCCAGCTGGTTCAGCAGCGTGGACTTGCCGCTGCCCGACTGGCCGACGATACAGCAGAACTCGCCTTTTTCTATCGACAAATCGACATTATTCAGCGCAACGACGCGCTCCTTGCCGACGGCATAGACCTTGCGCAGTTTCTCTGTACGGATGATTGGTGCCAAACGCACACCTCCTTACGTGCAATATACCACATATTGTACCATATTTCGACGATGGTGGGAAGATGGGGAAGTTGTAAAATCTGTTCTTTTCCTATATAATAGACGACAAAAAGGGGGCAGACGTTACCATGGAGTACACAATTCATCCGATTGCGCATATCCGCACGGATTTTACGGATAAATTCGGCATCCCGCGGCAGAGCGGGCTGGTGCCGGAGCTGACGGCGCGCATCGTGTTTGAGCCGGAATACCGCGACCCGAACGCGCTGGTCGGCATCGAGGGGTATGACCGGCTGTGGCTGATCTGGCAGTTTTCCACCGTGGCGGCAGAGTATGCCGCGGGCAAAAGCTGGCGGCCCACCGTGCGCCCGCCGCGCCTGGGCGGCAACGAGCGCCGCGGCGTCTTTGCGACCCGCAGCCCCTACCGCCCGAACGCGCTGGGGCTTTCCTGCGTGGAGCTGGCGGGCGTCGAAAACGGCGAGCTGATCGTCCGTGGTGCGGACCTTTTGGACGGCACGCCGATCTTCGACATCAAGCCGTATCTGCCCTATGTGGACGCCTACCCCGACGCCCGGGGCGGGTTTACGGACACGACAAAGGAATACGCTTTGCAGGTGGTTTGCCCCGACGCGCTTTTGTGCAAAGTGCCGGAAAACAAGCGCGCCGCTTTGTCCGGTGTGCTGAAAAACGACCCCCGCCCCGCCTACCAGCACGACCCGGAGCGGGTGTACACGCTGGATTTTGGGGAGAATAAGGTAAGGTTCAGCGTGGACGGGGATGTGCTGACGGTGCGGGAGATTTTGTAAAAAAGGATGTTTTTTGCGCGGGCGAAGGACGCGAGAAAAGCCTCCCCTCACAGGGGAGGTGGCCGCGAAGCAGGCCGGAGGGGCTTTTGCGGTTCGCGGCGTTAGGCCGCGGAGGGGTCAAGACCCCTCCCTACGGGGCAAAAGATACATGGGCGGTAATGGCAAAGCCGCGGGCCGGGCATGCCCGGCCCCTACAGACTGCCCAAAATGGGGTGCCGACGAGAGGGGCAAGGGAGGGCGGCAGCCCTCCCTCTTTCCCGTTGACGGGTTGCCGCGGTAGGTTGCGGGCGGCATATATGCCGCCCCTACAGAGCTGCCGTTCACCCCTGCGGGGGTTCGGGGGAACTCCCGAGTTTAAAGTGGAGGAAGGGGCGGGGGCGTTAAGAACGAAAAGTAATACTGCTTTCGTTTAGCCCCCGCCCCTTCCGACTTCCTTATTGGGATTCTTAGGGGCGTGCAGCCCCTAAGGCGCGGGTCCGCTGCGTCGCAACAGCGGCAATTTTCTTTGGTTCTTTCTTTTGTTGGCAAAAGAAAGAATAACCTCCCGGGAGGCTGCCGTTCCCGGGTGATCGTTCCATTCAGCGGAACGCTGTCCTATAAACCGTACCCAAAAACGCCCTAAAAACCGCCTTGTTCGTCATTGTGGTCAAAATGCACACAACAGCTCTGAAAATATGTGCAACTTTCTGAACAAAACCCCTTTACGAAAAGGGGGGTTTTTTGGTACAATAAAGCTATGCAAAAGCGTTTGTCTGGAACTATGCCCGGAGCAAGATTGGGGCACGTGCCAAATGACGCAGGCTTTGTGCGGCCCTGACACCCGCACAGCTTTGTATGCAAAACTCTAATGAAAAACGGAGGAAAGAAAATGCCCAGAGCTAAACAGTCTATGGACGGCAATACCGCTGCGGCGCATGTAGCTTATGCATTCACCGATGTGGCTGCCATCTACCCCATCACCCCCTCCAGCCCCATGGCCGACACCGTTGACCAGTGGAGCGCTGCAGGCCTGAAGAACATCTTCGGCAACCAGGTCAAGGTTGTTGAGATGGAGTCCGAGGCCGGCGCCGCAGGCGCTGTCCACGGTTCTCTCGGTACCGGTGCCATCACCACCACCTTTACCGCTTCCCAGGGTCTTCTGCTGATGATCCCCAACATGTACAAGATCGCCGCTGAGCAGCTGCCCTGCGTCTTTGACGTTTCTGCCCGTACCGTTGCTACCCAGTCCCTGAACATCTTCGGTGACCACAGCGACGTTATGGCCGTTCGTCAGACCGGCTTTGCCATGCTGGCCGAGAGCAACCCGCAGGAGGTCATGGACCTGTCTCCCGTTGCCCACCTGTCCGCTATCGAGGGCCACGTTCCGTTCGTGAACTTCTTCGACGGCTTCCGTACCTCCCACGAGATCCAGAAGATCGAGAAGTGGGACTACGAGGACCTGAAGGAAATGTGCAACATGGAGGCTGTCGAGGAGTTCCGTGCCAAGGCCCTGAACCCCGAGCACCCCAAGATGCGCGGTTCCCACGAGAACGGCGACGTCTTCTTCCAGCATCGTGAGGCCTGCAACCCCGCTTACGAGGCTCTGCCTGCCGTTGTTGAGAAGTACATGGCCAAGATCAACGAGAAGCTGGGCACCAACTACGACCTGTTCAACTACTACGGCGCCGAGGATGCTGACCGCGTCATCATCGCCATGGGCTCCATCTGCGACGTCGCAGAGGAGGTCGTTGACTACCTGACCGCCAAGGGCGAGAAGGTCGGCCTGGTTCTGGTCCGCCTGTACCGTCCCTGGGTCTCCAGCGCCCTGCTGAAGGTCCTGCCCAAGACCGTCAAGAAGATCGCCGTTCTGGACCGCACCAAGGAGCCCGGCTCCCTGGGCGAGCCCCTGTACCTGGATGTCGCCACCACCCTGCGTGAGGCCGGCATGAACGACGTCGTCCTGACCGGCGGCCGCTACGGCCTGGGCTCCAAGGACACCCCGCCGTCCAGCGTCTTTGCTATCTACACCGAGCTGGAGAAGGACGCTCCGAAGTCCCGCTTCACCATCGGCATCACCGACGACGTGACCAACCTCAGCCTGCCTGAGGTCAAGCCCGCTCCCATCACCTCCGCCCCCGGCACCAAGGAGTGCAAGTTCTGGGGTCTCGGCGGCGACGGTACTGTCGGTGCCAACAAGAACTCCACCAAGATCATCGGCGACCATACTGACAAGTACATTCAGGCTTACTTCCAGTATGACTCCAAGAAGACCGGCGGTGTCACCATCAGCCACCTGCGTTTCGGCGACAAGCCCATCCGCAGCCCCTACTACATCA
>OGZI01001421.1_pt1 | contig 24108 bp, 20 predicted proteins | sample 1576711 | NCBI WGS metagenome assembly OGZI01 (sample SAMEA3541482, study PRJEB24748) | human gut metagenome | biome: human gut; feature: human-associated habitat; material: faeces | place: China | collected 2012
CTGAACTCCTTTCTTCAATTCCTATCCACTCCTTACGCTCACAAAATATCACATCGGTGTGGTGCTTGGGCGGCGTGGTCTTGCCGGACTTGACCTGGGCGGCGGCCACCGGCAGCGTCTGTCCCTCCGCCACCCCGTCCGGCCCTGTCCCTGCCTCCGCGTCCGCCGTCTGCGCGTACACCTTCCAGCCGGGGGACAGGACCTCCCTCCACTTGGCGGCATAGGTGCTCCCACCGCATACCGCCGTGATGCAGGTCTCCGCAGAGCGGCAGGGTGGGCAGACGGCCCGGAGCAGGCCCAAAGACACCAGCCGCAGTATCTCACGCTCCCCAATGGGCAGGGCCTCCAGGTCCGCCCTGCCCGCGCTGGCCGTGGGCACCACGGCATGGTGGTCGCTGACCCTGGCGCTGTCGCAGACCTGTCCGGCCAGCACCGCCTCCGGCACGTCCACACCGCAGATGGAGGCGGCCGCCTCGACCAACGCCGGGACGCCCGCCTCCATATCGTCCGTCAGATACCGGCTGTCCGTCCGGGGGTAAGTAGAGAGCTTCTTGTCATAGAGGGCTTGCAGGTAGTCTAAAGTCTGTTGGGCGGTGTAACCCAGGGTGCGGTTGGCCTCCCGCTGGAGGGTGGTCAGGTCAAAGAGAGCGGGCGGCTTTTCCACCCTTTCCCGTCGTTCCACCGACTGGACCACGGCGGCGCTGTCCTGGCACCGGGCGGCGGCCTCCTGCGCCTCTTTCTTGCTGGGCTTTCGCTCCCCGGCCAGGGTAAGACCGCCGCAGTCCAGCTCCACCGTGTAGAAGGTCTCCGGCTGAAATGCGGCGATCTCCGCCTCCCGCTGGACCACCAGCGCCAGCGTGGGGGAAACCACGCGGCCAATGTTCAGGGTACAGCCGTAAAGCAGGGAGAACAGCCGGGTGGCGTTGATGCCCACCAGCCAGTCCGCCTTGGACCGGCAGAGGGCGGCCTGATGCAGCCCGTCATACTCCCGTCCGGGGCGCAGATGGGCAAAGCCCTCCCGGATGGCCTCGTCCTCCATGGAGGAAATCCACAGCCGGGAGATGGGCTTGGAGCAGCCTGCCAGAGCATAGACCGTGCGGAAAATCAGCTCCCCCTCGCGGCCCGCGTCGCAGGCGTTGACCACCTCGGCCACGTCCTCCCGCCGCAGGAGGGTCCGCAGGGTGTCGAACTGGTCCCGCTTGTCCGGGCTGATGGTGAACCGCCAGTGTTCCGGCAGGATGGGCAGGTCCTCCTTCCGCCACTTGGCGTAGGCGGGGTCATACGCGGCGGCATCCGCCAGCTCCGCCAGATGCCCCACACACCAGCTCACCAGCCAGCCGCCGCCCTCCAGATACCCCTCCCGGCGCTGTCCGGCCCCCAGCACGGCGGCCAGACTTTGGGCCACCGATGGCTTTTCCGCAATTATCAAACGCATAATTTCACTTCCTTCCGCATTTTTCTATTCCTTCTTTCGGTTTTATCGTGTATAATAATGGTATAAGGAGGTGCTGAAATGATCCGAACAATCTCAGATGCACAGTCTGCCCTTACGCCCGTTTTTGACCGCTACGGCATTTCTCGCGCCGTCCTGTTTGGTTCGGTTGCCAAGGGAACGGCGACGCAGAAAAGCGACCTGGATATTCTGGTGGACAGCAAATTGCGGGGCCTGAAGTTTGTGGGCTTTATGGAGGCCGTCCGGCAGGCCGTGGGGATGCCTGTGGATGTGTTCGACGTGTCTCACATCGAACATGGTTCGCTGATTGACCGTGAAATCCAATCCACCGGAGTAACGATTTATGAGAAATGAAATCATCGTCCAGAAGATGGCCGGATATGCCGCTAAGGTGATCGACTACTGTAAGGGGTACACCTACGAGAGCTTCGCGGCAGATACCAAGCTGGTGGAGGCTTGCGTGTTCAACCTCAGTCAGCTCGGAGAGCTGTGCCGTGTGGCCGACGATGCGTTTACCGCCGCACATCCTGAAATCCCGTGGAGGGAGATGTACGGCTTGCGCAACCGCATTGTCCATGACTATGAGGGCGTCAACCTGATGCTCGTATGGGAGATCATCACAGAGGATTTGCCGGAACTGGAACAGGTTTTGCAGTCCATTCAATAGGAAATCCAGGAGACGGCCCGCCGCTTGGCGGGCCGTCTTTTTATGCCCTGACCGGATAAAGCTGCTTGACGCCTCGGTGACAGGGCAGGACGCAGCCCTCCCCAAACCGTTTGCAGCCGTGGCAGGGGTGCCCTTTGGGGGCAGGAACAGGACGGGACGGACGCGGCCTGTGCGGGGCCTGCATCATCGTCCGCTCATAGTGGCTGTCGGTGAAGCATCTCACAGTTCCTCATCCTCCGTCTCCGGCTCGTCCGGCTCCACGTCGGCGTCCTCCTCGTCCTCGCCGTAGTCGTAATCGTCCAGATCGGCGCTGCCCCTGGTGCTGGCCTGTTTGCCCTTGACCAGCTTGAAGTAGGCCAGCGCCCCGCCGCCGCCCAGCAGGACCAGGACGGCCAGCAGCACGGCGAGGTTCAGGCCGCCCGTCTCTTTCTCCGGCTCCGGCGTCTCCTCCGGTTCCGGGGTGGGTTCCGGCTCCGGCTCCTTTCCCGCGCACTCAGTCATGTTGACCGCACACACCGGGCAGGCGGTGTTGACCGCACCAGCCGCGCACTTCTCCGTGCAGGAACAGGCGGCGGGTTCCCCGTCCTCCATGAGCGCCAGCAGGTCGGCCTCGTCCACGGCGTTCAGGAAATAGACGGTGTTCTCACCGTCCGCCGCCCGGTCTACAATAATATAAAAGGTATTGCCGCCCTTGGTCTGGACGGTGATAAACTGCTTATCTCCGGCAGCGTCACCCTCAATGTCGTCCACGATGGTCAGGTTGCCCTCCGGGGTCAGGGGCTCCGGCTCCACGCCCCCGGTAACGGGTTCCTCCGAAGTTACTTCCTCCGGGTCCTCGGCGTAAGCGAAGGCGGCGGGGGTCAGGGCGGTGCAGCACAGCATCACGGCCAGCAGGCCGGTGAACAGACGGGTTTTAAGTTTCCTCATGGTCGGCATCCTCCTTTTCCACAGGGGCGGCAGACTGCGGCCCGGACGGACGGGCCGTCTGCATGAGCGCGGCCAGCTCGTCCGGCGTCACGCCCATGCGCCGGACAATGCCCACAATATCCAGGTTCTCCAGCTCCGTCACCTGTTTGTCGATCTCGTCGTTGCGGGCGGTGAGCTTGGCGATCTTCTCGCTGTTTTTCTCACGCTCCGCCAGCAGTTTTGTAATTTTCGGGTTCAATGAAAACACTCCTCTCAGGGCAGGCGGCCTTATCAGTAAAATAGAGTTATCAGGAATTTAATATTGAAGTAACGTCTATATGGTGATTTGAGCTTTTGTAATTCCTGATAACTTCTGATAAGGTGACTGTTGTTTGTTGATAGTTACTGTCATAATGATATTGGCAGGCTTATGCCTGACTATCATTAAGGATGGTGATTATTGTGGTTCAATCAACGATTGAAAACCTTGCTGCTCAAACAGCAAACGTGTTTTTGCAAAATGGATACACTCACCGAAGTATCCATGAAAAAGAAGTTGTCATGCAGAAAATAATTCTTCTGCACAAGCAACACGGGTATGATTGTTACAGCCCAGAAATCATGACTCTGTTCCTAAAGGATGTAGAGCGCCGATACCAGAGTCAGGAAATCGGAAAAGTCCGTTTCCGCTTTTATCAAAAGACTGCGGATTATTTGACCCAATTTCACGAAAAAGGCAGCATAGATTTATATAGCCGGAATACACCAACAAATCTGACGCCCTACTATGAAATGATTTTTACACACATACACGATTATGGGCGTTTATCAGGAATTCCTGATAAACGCCCATAGCAATATAGGTGCTCCTGCCAGTAGCTTGTATTCAGGTTTGCGTAAGAGATTGGGGACCCGGCGTGGATCATCATGCCATTCCCCACATAGATGCCACAGTGAGAGACCCCCGGCGTGTCATAGGTGCCCTTGAAGAACACCAGATCGCCCGGTTTGGCGTTGGCGGCGGTAACGGGGGTGCAGATGTTGCACAGGCCCTGCGCCCCCAGCCGCCCCACGTCCCAGCCGCTGTGATTGATGACCCAGCTCACAAAGCCGGAGCAATCAAAACTGGTGGAGGGGCTGGACCCGCCCCAAACATAGGGGTAGCCCAGGTATTTCTCCGCCTCCTCCAGCATGGCGGCAAACTGCTCGTCCTCCAATGCTTCCGGGGGCACGTCGTAGTCCAGGTAGTCCTCCTTTTGGGAGGCGTTGGGGTACTGGCTCTGCGGGAACAGGTCCGGGCGGTTGCCCAGGGTAGCCATATAGGTGGCGTACATGGAAAGCTGTTCCTCGCCCATGATGTAGACCGGCAGGTGGGAGAGGTCTTTGCTTTCCAGCGTTACATAGCAGATGTACCAGGAGTAGGGGTCCCCCTCGCTGTCATACCGGGTCTCCACCACGACGCGCTCGGTGAGGATGTACTGCTTCTCAAAGAGCATATCCAGCGTCCCTTGCACCTCGTCCAGCGTCCACTCCCCCTGATGGTAGGCGGTGAGGATGGAGATAAGCACATAGGGGTCGTGCCCGATCTCGTCCAGGTCGAAGTGGTATTCGTCGTAGGAATGGGTGCTTTCGTAGGTGTCCAGGTAGTCTTGCAGATCCGCCTCCATCCCGGCATAGGCGGCCTCCGCGCCCAGCATAGCCTCGTCGGTGGAGGGATAGGTGGTCCCGGCGATGCCGGACATGCCGCCCTGCACCAGCACGGAACATGAGGACATGCAGTTGAGGAAGAACGCGACAGCCAGAAACAGGCCCGCAGCAATCAGAAGGCCCTTTTTGTGCCTTCGCGCAAAGTCTGCCGCCTGACGGCTCTTTTTCGCCGCCGTCTTTGCAGACTGGGCCGTGTGCGCGGTAGTCTGCCCCACGGTGGCGGCGGTCTGTCCGGCGCGGCGGGCGGCGGCATACTGCCGCTTGATGGCCTGCTTCTGCTGCCAGCGGGACAGCGGATTGCTGGAAAGGCCGGGGTTCTCTTGCAGGCTTTTTTGATACAGGGCATTGACGTTAGCCTTTTCCAGCTGCCGCTCCGCCGCAACCGCCTTGCGGTAGGGGCGCAGCTTGTGGGAGCGATACCCGGCCCGGACCAGACTCCCGGCGCTCTCTGCCGCCTCCTCTGTCTTATGGGCGCTCTCCACTCCCACGTTGTCCGCCTCACGCTGCCGGACTTTCCGATGCACCGCGCCCAGCACCGTATCTGCCGGGGCATCCCGCAGCGCCTGTTGGAGCTTGGAGGGCGGCTTCTTGGCCTCAAACTGTAAGCGCACCGTGACGGTCCCGGTCTCCGGGTCCACGGTGCGCTGCTTGACTTTCCGCTTGGGGACCTTCGCCTGGGCCTTGTCCGCCCTGGCCGCGGCCCGGTCCGCCTTGCGGATGGGCTTTTCCAGGGCGGGGTTTTCCCGTTCCTCTTTCGTGAACTGCAAGCGCGGCTCGCGTCTCAACCGGACACCTCCTGGGGCTTGGTGGTCATGATCCTGTAAAGCTCTGTGTCCTTGGGAAAGCGGTCTATAAAGGGCAGAATGACGTTGCCGTAGAACAGCAGCCCCTCGCCCTCGCCGGAGTGGGTCACATAGGAGAGCTGGTGCGGGCTGATGTTGAGGTGCTTGGCTAAAATCTGCCGGTCTCCCGCCGCCTGATTGAGCATGTAAATGAAGTCCGAGTTCTCAAAGATATTCGCGACCTCCCGGCTGCTCAAAAGGTTCTTGACATTCTGTGTGATGCCGGTGGGAATACCGCCCCATTTTCGGAACCGCGCCCAAATCTCCACAGAATACGCGGCGGTCTGTTCCTCCGCCAGAAGGAGATGAAATTCATCCATATAGTAACGGGTGTACTTCCCGGCAGCGCGGTTTTCCGTCACGCGCCCCCATACCTGGTCCTGAACAATGAGCATCCCCAGCTTTTTGAGCTGCTTGCCAAGGCCCTTGATGTCGTAGCAGACGATCCGGTTGTTTACATCTACATTCGTTCTGTGATTGAATACATTGAGGGACCCCGACACATAAATCTCCAGCGCCGTGGCGATGCGGTGGGCTTCCCGTTCCTCCTGGTCCAGCAGGCATTGGTACAGGTCGCCCAGGATGGGGATATTTTCGGGCTTTGGGTCGTTCAAGTAGGGCTGGTAAATGATGCGTACACAGCGGTCAATCACCGTTTTTTCTACGGGTTCAAGCCCGTCTCGATTGCCCACGATCAGCTCACACAGGGAGAGGATGAAGTCCGCTTTCAGCGACAGGGGGTTATCATCGTCGGAGTAGTTCAGGTTAATATCCATGGGATTGATATAATCCGTGCTGGTGGGAGCAATACGGATCACCTGACCGTCCAATCGCTCGACCAGGGGGAAATACTCGCCCTCCGGGTCACAGATGAAAATATCATCCGTGGTGAGCAGAAATGCGTTGGTGATCTCGCGCTTGGCGGAGAAGGACTTGCCGCTGTTGTGAACAATCAGGCCGTTTTCCAGCAGGAAGTTGAGGTGCTGGGGCACGGACAGGTCATAGACCGGGATCTTCTCCGCCAGCGTCAGAAAGGACACCCGTACAGCCACGTGGCCGCCGCTGAGACGCTGGCCCTCCCGAATGTGTCCGGCCTCCACAAACCGGCCAGCCGCATCCATGATAAGGTGGGTGTCCGTACAGCGCAGAGTGGTCCCGTCCTCCAGCTCAATCACCCTCAGCTCGTCCGCGTACTTCTCAATGCGAATATCCCTGGCACGGGCCGCCACGATTTTGCCGGTGCGCTCGTCATAGGCTTGCACCATAGTTTCCTCCACACCCTGTTCTACCAGTTCCGCAAAACTCACAGCGGAACCGTCCGCCAGCCGGACGCGGGTATCGCCGGTGAAGCAGCCGGGGGTGCCGAGAATGAGGCCGTTGGGGTTTTTGAGCAGCTTCCGATCCACCATGATAAGGTTGTTGGACAGGGCGTTGATGCCGTAGTACAGGGCCTCCGGGCTGGTCTGGAACAGCTCCTGCGTGGTAAAGGGCACAAAAATAGCGGTGCTGGACGAGGTAAGCCCCCGCTGTATCTCCACCTGATTGAGACCCAGGGGCAGGCAGCTCATCAGCCCTTCCTCCGGCTGAAGGTCCAGCGGCACCAGACGGCAGTTGTGCTTCTGCGCGATGGAACCGGCCTGGAATATGTTGTTGTCCAGTTGTTTCTGGCTCTCCGCCGTGTTCATCAGCAGGAACGTCACCAGGAACATGCGCTCATTCCGGCTCTGGAGGTCTTGCAGCAGCTTCTTGGCCTCCTCGCCGTAGGTAGCAAGGTCTGAGGGGATGATGTCCATGTCATACCCGGCCCGGACCGCTTTTTTCTGTTCCTCGATCTTGGTGCGGTCCAGGTCGGTGATCTTACGCTTGATGGTCTTGATGGCGCTGACCTGATCCACAGACTGGACGTGCATGGACACCACAAGACTGGACTCCATATCCAGAAAATCCGCCAGAATACGGTCGTTCAGCTCCGGGGCCAGAATTTGGAGGAAGGACACCGCGCCGAACTTCCGGCCCATGCGGAAGGTCTTGCCGCCCGGAAATTCCAGGGGCGTGGGGGCGATGAAGTCCTTGGTAGACAGGCCGGAGGGCGCCAGCCAGTCCCAGGAAAAGCGGAACGGCTCCGGCTCGTCCATGTGGAAGATACCGTGCAGCAGGCACAGGCGCTCCGCGCCGTTGAGGGGCGCGGTGGCCACGCCCAGCCGCTTGAAGTGGTTGAGCAGGTCGGTCTCGATGCGCTCCAGCCGGGGCTTGGCCGCCTGGACACTCTCCGCGTCGATGCCGAAGGTGAGATACTTGGTCTTGACCAGACCGTTATTCCCTCTGGCAAGCTGGTTTTGCAGCATTTCCGTGTACTCCGCCCGGATGCTGTCAAAATCGTCTCCCTGGGGTGGAATGACGATGCGCTTCTCATAGCTCTCCCTGGTGGCGGCCAGATTGAGGAAGGAAAACTGGAAACGGATGGAGCTGTCAAAATAGTTCAGGAAATCACACCATCCCTCGAAGATGGCCGCCTTGTCCTCATTCTGACTGAGCTGGTAATTGATGTCCTGAAACTGCACCGTCTTGGTGTAGTAGGTGTCCGTGACCCGGCAAACGCCGTCCGGCCACATACGTTGATACGGGATGCTGTCCTGGGCGGACAGCTCCTTTTTATCGGTCCGGGCCGCCCTGCGGATGGCCGCGTCGATCTCCCGGCGCTCGGCGCGGGTCAGCCTGCGGCGGCCTTTTCCCGGCGCGTCCTTGGCGGGCGTCTGTTTTTTTGCCTTGAACAATGCGATACACCTCCCGGTCTAATTGGTCCTGCCGCACAAGGGCGGCGTAAAAGTTGTTGGTCTTATAGGGGCGCTTTTTGGGGCGCAGGAAGTACAGGCGGGCAAACTGCCGGACCACCTTCTCCAGCGGCTGGCCGTTGCGCTCGTACATCGCCAGAAAGAAAAACGGAAGCATGGTGAGCACCATCACCAGAGCGGCGGTACTGGTGCCCAGGCTGCCCCGGCACAAAAAGAACAGCGGCACGCCGATGAGTGCGCCGCTGCCGAAGCAGATCAGTTGCCGCTTCGTCAGGTTGAAAGCGACCTTCGTTTTAACTTTTGTCAGGTCCTTGGGGACCGGAACATAGGCCATAAAATCACCCTTTCCATTGGTCAATGGGCATTGAATGCGGATTTTGCCATGCTGCTCGTCTTAAAGAGCGTGAAACACAGCAGCACCGTGTAGCCCATGCACGTCCAGATGGCATAGCTCACATCGCCCTCCAGGGCGATGTTCTGCACCAATACCGCATAAATACCGACGCAGACGATGATAAGAAACGCCTGAAAGCCCAGGGCAAACAGGCTGCGCAGATAGTTTTGCCCCATCTGGCCCCATTCGTGGTTCATCATGGTCGCCATGGGGACAGGGGCCAAAGACGTGACCAAATATATTTCAATCATTCTTCCGAATGTAATAATGAAAATGCAGATCACCAGCGCCCACATGGTAATACCCACAAAGAGGGATTGGAACCACAGGCCGAACAGCGGTCCCAGGTCCATCTCCATCAGCCGGGCCTCCAGGTCTGCGGTCACGCTGGAGATGTCGATAGCGGTGTCCCCGATGATAACGCCGGAGGCGTTATTCACCATGCCCTGCGCCACATCAAAGACCCCCATCACAATATCCCATGTGTTGGTGACAATGAGGATGGCGCAGGCGGATTTGAAAATCCACTTGAAGAATACCGCGCTTTCAATGTCGTGGAAGTTGTTCTTGTCCACAATGAGCTGGATCAGCTCCAAGGTCATCACAAAGGCCAGAATGACCCCGGCTATGGGCACCATGACCGTCTCTGAAAGGTTCTGGACCATGCTGAAAATATCGTGGTTCCATGCCTGGGGGGTAAGCCCGACCTGCGTAGAGACCTCACCGACCTTCTGATTGACCGCATCAAACATGCCGGTCAGGTTGCCCATGATGCCGCTGACCAGGATTTCCTTCAGCCAGTCAGTGAGGCCCTGTATAATAAAATCCAAGGGTAGGCACCTCCTATCACACCGTCAGGGTCAAGGGGGCCGCACCCGGCCAGGAGACCGGGGGCGGCCTCTCTTTGCCCAATCAGGTGGTAAAGAGGCCGGAGAGCAGGGGCACCAGCACCATGCCAACGATGGCGACACCCGCGCCCGCCATGAGCTGCTTCATTCCCTGTGATTTCGCGCCAGGGTTATCATTACCATAACCTTCCAGAAGGTTAATCACGCCCCACACTCCGAGGCCAGCTCCCAGGGCGATCACCAGGGTCTGCAATACTTCAATCGCGCTGTTGAAAAAATCCATATAGTACCTCCGAAAATTCAAAAGATTTTGGAAGGTACACACTTTCCTCCTTTTTGCGGAATAGGCCGCTCCGCCTACGCGGTGGCGGCCTCCTCGTCCGTCAGGTCTACCTCGTACACGTCGTAGACCTCCTCGGCTTTTGGTTTCAGCCGGACGGAAAGGAAACGCTCTATGTCAAAGGCGTTTCGCTTGTCGCTGTCCGACAGATACTTGTAGTTGGGGTGCTTCGTGATGTCGTATTTGTCCGACAGAAATGGCCGGACGCCGCGCAGTTGGAGGATACACTTACCGCCGTCCAGGACCGCCAGCTCGTCCACGCTGGCAAGCTCCTTGCCCAGCTTCTGATAATTCAGGGAGTGGGAGGTCTCGCGGCCCCGGCTCTCGCCGGTGTTGTAGGTGTCTATGGTCTCCCTGCCCAGCGCGGCGGACAGCTCCTTGAGGGTGGTGGGTTCCGACCCGCCCAGGAACAGCCTTGCGTCCATGTTGCCGATGATGGTGTCTGCGTTGTCCCGGTACAGGGCTTTAAGCTGAGACTGTGCCTGGAGAACCAGACAGGCGGAAATCTCCCGGCTTCGGATGGTTGCCACCAGCTTTTCCAGCCGGGGGATTTGCCCGATGTTCGCGGCTTCGTCAATGAGGCACCGGACATGGATGGGCAGCCGCCCGCCGTACACATCGTCCGCTTTCTCGCACAGCAGGTTGAATAGCTGCGTATAGGCCATGCTGATTAAGAAATTAAAGGTGTCGTCCGTGTCGCTCATAATGAAAAACAGGGCAGTCTTGCGGTCTCCCAGGGTGTCCAGCTCCAGCTCGTCATAGGCGGTCAGCTCCCGCAGCTCGCCGATGTCAAATGGGGCCAGCCGTGCGCCGCAGCTCACCAATATGCTCTTGGCAGTCTTGCCCGCCGCCAGCTTATATTTGGCATACTGCCGCACGGCAAAGTGGCCGGGGTCCCGTTCTTTCAGTTCGTCAAACATCAGATCAACAGCGTTCTTAAATTCCTCGTCGTCCTCCCGGACCTCCATGGCGTTTATCATCTCCAGCAGCGTGGAGAAGTTCTGCTCCTCCTCCGGGGCCTCGTAGTGGATATAGCCGATGAGCGCCGTATAAAGCAGCGTCTCGGCCTTCAGCCAGAAATCGTCCCCGGACTTTCCGCCCTCGCCTTTGGTGTTGACAATGAGGCAGTTCACCAGCTTCAAAATGTCCTTCTCACTGTGGATATATGAAAACGGGTTATAGTGGTGGGACTTCTTGAAGTTGATGGTGTTCATGATCTTGATGCGGTAGCCCTTGCGCCGCAGCATTTTCCCGCACTCAACGACGATGCTGCCCTTGGGGTCTGTGACCACGAACGAACAGGGGTAGGTCTCGCTGTCACATTGCATCAGGTTCGGCTTGAGCCAGAAGCGGGTCTTACCGCTGCCACTCCCGCCGATGATAAGGAAATTCTTATTCCGGGCCGTCTTGGGGTCCTTGGGGCGGTTGTTCATGGTGATCTGCTCAGTCTGCGTCAGAATGGCGTTATTCTCGAAAACCGGGTCCACAAAGGGCTGGATGTCCTTGGCCGTGCCCCATCGTGCGCTGCCATACTCTGTACCGTGGCGGTATTTCTTGGCGTTTTTGCCTTTGAGGTAGACAGCCAGCCGCAGGGCCGCCCCACAGCACAGGCCCACCAACAGGTCGGAGGGGTGAAAGCTGGGGGCGGCGGATTGAAACGCGGCGGCAAAGCCGTCCATCAGATGCAGCACCTTGTCCGCAAACTCTGTCCCGGACGAAAGCCGCCATGCCTGCCCCAGTTTGGTGGCATAGAGGCCCACGAACAGGTACGGGAGATTGGGGAGGACATATTTTTTCAAGTTGACCTGTCTCACCGCTCCAGCACCTTCTTTCGCACCTTCTCCACGGTGTTCCGGGCCATATCCTTATACTGCTCCAGCCGTTCCAGCACAGAGGGCTGGGTCTCCCGGCGCAGCTTCCGGCCCATGTACTCCTGAAAGGCGGCGGTGATGGCGTCGGCGTCGCGGCCCTTGAAGAAGATCATGTACTTGGGCGGCGATGTGCTCCGGTCCTTCTTGACCGCATAATCCACGCCGTACTTCCGGGCAATCCGCTCAAACTGCCGGATTTCCTTGTCCTGAATGTCGATGTTGGAGACCCCTTGATTTTGCCGCGTGAGCTGCTTCACTGTCTGCTTGCCCCGGTGGACCACCGGCGTCTCCCGCTTCCGCCGCTTTTCCACCTTGGCCTCCTTGAGATGGGCCATGTATTTGGAAATCGCCGCTTTCAGCAGACGCCCGGTGAATTTGCCGCCATTGACAATCAGCGTCAGGGTCTTGTTTTCCACTTCCTCCTGCATCCACTCACCTCACCTTCGCAGGAGCAGGGCGGTCCCGGCGGGACCGCCCCAGGTGGAACCGTTATCTCACTTCATGCCAGGTCTCGTCCTCTGCGCCGGTGACAATGGTGTGGCCGTTGGCGGCCTCCATCAGATTATAGTAAGCCCAGTAATGGGGGTTCTGGAGGTCGCGGAAGGTGGTCAGCTCGGCCTCATTGTGCCGGATAAACCGCTCGTCTGCCATGCGGCCCAGCATCCGGTTGACAATGGTTGCAACCTCGGCGCGGGTGATCTGGTCCCCGCCGTGGAACAGGCCGTCCGCATAACCCACAATCCAGCCGTTCCGGGTGGCCTCCTGAATGTAGTCCGCCGCCCAGTGGGAACCGGGCACATCGGGGAAGCTGCCCCGCTTGCTGTCGTAGGTCTCCAGCTCCATCCACTCGTCCAGCCGGACGCTCATCGCCACAAACTGCTCACGGGTGATGGTGGCCTCGGCATGGAACAGGCCGTCCGGGTAGCCAACTACTACACCCAGCTTTTCCAGATAGGCCACATAGTCCGCGTACCACGCATCCCGGCGCACGTCCGGGAACCGGCTGCGCCGCAGGCCCTCCAGCTCGTCCCCCCGCACTTCGGAGAGGACGCGGGCAAATACAGCGGCCGCCTCGCCCCGCGTCATATTGCGGTCCGGGCCGATGGTGCCGTCCCCATAGCCCACAAGGTAGGCAAAGTGATAGGCGGCGGGGAGCGTTACCTTGCCGTCCTTGCCGGTCTCACCGGCGGCGGTGGTGCCGTCTCCATCCTCCACGGTGACAGAGACGCCGGGCTTGGCCTCGCCCTGGTTGTCCGTGACAGTGACGGTTACAGGGCCGTTCTCGTCAAAGGTAAAATCGTCCGGCAGGGTGACGGAAATCGCGCCGTCCTTGTCCACAGTGATCTCCGCGTCCTCCACGGGCTTTCCGTCCTGGTCGGCCACATCCACATTGACGGTGTTGGACTTGTCCTCGTCCCCGGTGTCCGTGCCGATGATCTCACCGGCAGAGCCGGAGGCGTCAGGGACCATGATCTGACCCTTCTTGTCGGTGTCCCTGGCCGCATGGTTGCGCTGCTCGTCGGAGACCTCCACATTCAGGCCCGTGGCGGGCTTGGCGGTGGGCAGGAGGACCGTCACCACCGTCTGGTCGTTGCCGTCCAGCAGGCGGCCGTCCGGCAGCAGCACAGTAAAGGCGTCCTTTTCGCCGTCCTCACCAGCCAGCAGCGTCACCAGCGCGCCCTTTACCGGCTTTTCCGCCGTATCAGTGACGATTACAGTGTACTGGCCCACCACAGCGGTGCCGGTCTCATCGGTGTAGGCGCTGTCGGCGGCGGGGACGGTCAGCTCGCCGTCCTTGTTGGTCTGCCCCTGGGCTGTGCCGCCCAGGTCGCTCTTGACAATTACGGTGACATCCTTCTGCGGGGTGGTCTCCTGGTCGGTGACGGTCACAGTGACGCGGTGGCGGCTGTCCATGTCCTGACCCTTGGGCAGAGAGACGGTGATATTCCCGGTCCTGCCCACGCTTACCGCAGCGTCCGCGATGGGCCGTCCGGTCTCGGTGCGCTCCACCTGGACGGTCAGCGTCCAGCGGTTGCCGTCCGCGTCCTCATAGCCTATCGTGGCGTCGCCGTCCTCATTGGTAATCCCGGAGGAACCGGGGGCTGTGAACTGACCCACCTTGTCCGTTTTGCCGCCGCAGTAGTTGGCGTTCTTGTCCGTAACAGAGACCGCCAGCCCCTCTACGGGGGTCTCCGGCTCCGCCAGCAGGACGGTGATGGTGGTCTGGTCGGCGTAGTCCAGCAGGCGGCGGTCCGGCAGGCGGATGGACAGGTGCTCCTCACTGTCCAGCTCCACCGCCGCGCCGGAGACCGGGGCCTTGCTGTCGGTGTCGGTGACGATCACCAGATAGCGGCCCACCACAGCCTCGCCGTGCTCGTCCGTGGTGCTGGAAGCATACAGCTTTTCCAGTTCCTCCGTCTCCAGCACCTCGCCGCAGACCGTACACTCCTTATGACGGCTGCCCGCGCTGTCCTGGTCCGGCTCTTTATCCACGATCCACTCACTTGGCGTATGGCCCGTGGGGTCGGTGTAGGCCCCGTCGTAGGTATCGCCGCAGCGGGAACAGGTGAAGTTGGTAAAGCCCATGGCCGTGCAGGTGGGCGCGGTCACGTCCTCCTGGTAGTCATGGCCCAGGGCGTTTTCGATCACAGCGCCGCACTTGGTACAGAGCTGGGGGGTGGTGCAGGTGGCAGCGTCGCCGGGAATATGACCCGCAGCCGCGTCTCCTTCCAGGCGGGTCGCGCCGCAGCGGGTACAGGTATATTCCATGACGCCCTCGCCGGTGCAGGTGGCGTCGGTAACAAGCGTACCCTCGTCCCAGCTATGGCCCAGCGGCTCCGTGTAGTCCGTCACAAAGGTGGAACCGCAGCCAGCGCAGGTGTGGATGGTCTTGCCCCCGGTCTCGCAGCCTGCCGGGATGGTTTTGGCGGCATAGTCGTGGGACAGCGCAGGGGTAAGGTTGGTGATGTGCCGGTCCTCGCAGACCGCGCACTCGTTCAGGGTGTAGCCGGGGCTGGTGCAGGTGGCCGGGAGCACCTGTGTCTCATACTCATGCTCCGTCTGCGGGATGGTGCTCTCCTTGACGTTACCGCACCGCTCACAGATGTCCATGGTCTTGCCCGGCGTCTCGCAGGTGGCCTCCCGGACCACTACGCTTTGGTAGGCGTGGCCCAGGGAATCCTTGTAGTTGGCCTTGACCATCTTGCCGCACTCGGTACACATCAGGCGGTCATAGCCCAGGGCCATACAGGTGGGGGCCACGGTATCATGGCAGACAAAGTGATGCTCACAGTCCTGATTGCAGCAATCCCCATCACAATCCGGGTCCTGACAGTCGCAGTCCGGGTCTCCGCAGCCACAGCCGCAGGACCCGTCTGCCGTGGCGGTCAGGTGGACATAGGCCACGCCGTCCTCCACCATGTCGGTGTCTGCGTAGGTGTAGGTGATCTTGTAATAGACAGTGTAGTTGCCCGCCTCGGTGTAGTTGGGAGCGGAGGTCAGGGTGCAGGCGTCGGCGCTATGCCCGTACCGGATGGCAGTAGTCACACCTGCCTCGGAGAGATCGGAGACAGTAACGGTGTGGGGCGCGCCGTCCGCCACGCCGTAGTAGTCCGCCACAACCGTTTTAGCAGCGGTGTAGGATGTTTTGGCATAGCCGCAGTCGGTACAGGCGTCCATTTCCACAAACCGCTGATGGGCCAGCTCCGGGCGGATGCTGGTTTCCATGTGGTGGCGCTCCAGCGTGGCGTCCTCCGTGTGGTAAGTGCCGTAACAGAAGCCGCAATACTGGCCGCCCGTGGTGATAACACGGTGGTACTCCCAGTCTACCTGCTCAATCTCGACGCTCTCCGGCAGGTCCTCAAAGAAGTTGGCGGCACAGTCATACAGCCAGTAGACGTTTTTTCCGTAGCCGTAGTCGGTTTTCGCCATGTTGCTGTTGATGGTCCCGCAGGTCTCACAGACCGCCTTGGTCCAGTGGTAGCCGGTATAATAAGCGTCCTTGCCGGGGGTGCCGTCATTGACGTTACCCTTGCCGTCTCCGTCGATGGTCGTGCCGTCCGAGTATTTCACGTCCCGGTTCATGGCCGTCTCACCGTCCCTGGTGTACTCCGGGGTCCGGTAGGCCAAGAACGAGGTCTGCTGCTTGCACTCGCGGCATTGGAAAGTCTCATGGGTGATAACGGCGTTGGCGTCCAGCTCATTGGTGCGGTTGTTGGCCTCCTGCCAGTGTTCCGCAGGGTCGTGATAGCTGTTCTGCTGGGCGGCGGAGGCCGCAGGCACCAGGGAGACCAGCATCACGACGGCAAGGAAGCCTGCCAGCAAAGAGCGGGAACAATGGTATTTCGTGCGCATGTTCATTACCCTCCTTCGTGTGTAGATTGGTATGGGACAGAGCGGGCCGGTGCGCTAAGGCGGGACCCGCAGCCGCCGCAGCAAGCGGCGGTGGGTCAATGGCTCCGCCCCTGTCCCTTGACGGTGAGAATCCCGTCCAGCGTGGTGGCGGTGATCCGCAGGCGCTCGGCGGTGGCGATGTCGTTTTTCACCGTCTCGTCCGCCTTGCCGCCGCAGACCACCAGCACACGGGCACGCCGGAGGTAGTCGCGGGCCATGTCGATTCCGTCCTTGTGTTCCTGGGGGATGCTGTCCTTCAAAAACAGCGGCAGGAACAGCAGGGGGCAGACCGGGGAAAAGCCCGCGTCATACACCTGACGGCACCAGCGGGCCGCGTTCTCGGTGTTCTCATACTCGTTCTCGCCCCAGGGGGCGGTGATGTAGGCCAGAGGTCGCTTCATGGCAAGTCCTTTCTCCCGGCTATTCCGGGCATAAATTTAGGCGGCCTGTTCAGCCGCCGTAGTCGTGGTGTAGATCGTGGTTGACCAGCATGGTGTAGTGATTGTCCGTGGAGCTGGGGGCATTGAACAGGGCGGCCAGCAGATAGGCCCTGGTGTTCCAGACGCGGGTGGTGTTTATGCTGATGCCCTCCAGCACCTTCTCGATGTGACTGGAGTTGATCTGCTCAAACCGCTCCTGCACAAAGGCGGTGGGGTACTCCGCGTCCCGCCCGATCTTGATGGTGGGGCTATGGGTCATAGCCACCTCCAGCATCAGCTCCACAAACTCGTCCACCTGGGTTCGGTTGACCGGGGTACAAATCAGGTCATACTCGATCTGTTCCCGAATTTCCTCTCGCTTCTCATACACGTCCTTCATTCCTTCCGCCGCAGGCGCGGACAGAACGAATGAATGAGTATTTGATAGATGCGTATTTGATTTTTGAGTATTTGATAGATGCGTATTTGATTTTTGAGTATTTGATCTCTTAGTATTTAATTCTGCGGGCTTTTCCGTAGATGGTTCTACCATATCCGGTTCCACCAGATACGGGAAAGCCGTATCTGGCGGGGTCGTATCTGGTCCTGGTTCCTCTGGCGGTTCCTCCGCACCGTGGCAGGGCTTTTCGTAGATGGTGTACTCCGTGTCGCTGATGCGCCCTCCGGGACCGCGAAGCTGGCGGCGGACGATGTAGCCCGCCTTTTCCAGCTCCCGCAGCGCCCCGCCGATGGCGTCCACGCCCTCCTTGCAGATGGCCGCAAGGCCCCGTGTGGTGTAGTTCCACTCGTCCGGCAGGGAGAGCATCATGGACAGCAGCCCCTTGGCTTTCAAACTCAGGGCCGTGTCCTTCAGGTGGTGGTTGCTCATTACGGTATAGTCCCGCGTCCGTTCTATGCGAAAAACTGCCATGTTCTGTCACTTCCTATGTAGCGTCGTTAGGAGCATTGGGCTGGATGGGGGCGGTCTGCCCGTCCTCACGGGCAAACCGTTCCTCCAGCCGCGCCACGCTCCAGTTTTGTTTGAATTGTCCCAGCGGGCCGGGGCTGAACTGTGCCCGCGCACGCTTATCCAGGTCCAGCAGCCGCGCCCACAGCTCCGGGTGATGATGCCGCAGGTTCCGCAGCTCCCCGATCCGCTGGAAGGGGCAGCACCAGCAGGAGGCGCGGCGGTAGATACGGTACAGGCCGCCGAAGTCAAAGCCCCGGTCATAGCAGATTTGCAGGGCCTGGGCCTCGGTGATGCCCCAGTCTACCAGGGGATAGTGAAGGTCCTTGCAGCGGTGGGCCTCGTCTGCCGCGATGCCCACATACTGTTGAAGCTGATGCGCCCCCTTGAGCCGGTTGACCTCCTTGTTGATAAGGTGGGTTTTGAGCTGGCCGGTACACCAGCGGACCCGGATACCCGGCCAGCCGTTACCGTAGGGTGGGATGCCCAGCCGCGCACGGTTTTCCAGGCAGGACGGTTTCTGCTTGGGTTCCTCGAACATCATGTACTCGAAACTCTTTGAAGAACGCAGGGCGGTGATGTGCAGGCCGCGCTCTCGGAACAGGTGTTCGTCCACCTTGGCGATATGTCCGTACATCTCCGGGAACTCCATGCCGGTATCTGCCCACAGAACCGCGTCAATGGGCATACTGCGCTCGATCATCAGCAGAAGAAGGCAGGTGGAATCCTTGCCCCCACTCAGGCTGACGGCGTGAAAATCCTCTTGGGGTATGATAAGAGCGCCCATTTAGGGCACGTCTCTCTTGTTGACCTCCTTCTCTTTCTTACAGCTCGTAGACCGGCTGCTCACACTCGAAGCAGGGGCCGCACAGCTCGTCCAGGGTGTCCGACAGGTCCTCCAGGTCCAGGCACATCTCGCTCTGCGCCGGGTCCCCCTTGATGGTGCGGTACTCGGTGACGTATTCGCCGCCCTCATATTCCACGCGCACACAGGCTACGCAGACAAGGCTCATGTCCTCCAGCAGCCACAGCTCCAGCGTCCGGGTGGTGACAGCAATCTCCATCGTGCTCTGGTCGTCCTCCTCATACAGAAGGGTGGCCTTTTGTCCGAACAGCTCCGGGCCGCGATAGTTGAAGGACTTCTCCTGTGTCCCCTGGGTGGTATAGGCATAGACTGTTCTGACGTTGTTCCGCGCCGCTTGCAGCAGGGCAGAGAAGTCGAGTTTGTCCAGATGTTCCTCGGCCTCCTGCATGGTGTAGCCGTCCTCTCCCATACGGGAGCAGAACAGGCCGGTAATGGCATAATCCAATCCTTCCTGAGAGTACATGCAAATTCCTCCTATCAGTGATTTCTTTTCTTTTTGGGCCGGATGATATGGCCCTCTATCACCAGCGCGTGACTGATGATGTGGATTTCGCCCAGCTCCTGGCTTTGGAGTGCGCGCTGGTAGCCCCGTTCATTCAGAAACAGGCGGGCCGTCTCTCCGCGCAGGGCGATGAGGTTATCGTCTTTCAGGACTTCAAACTCGATCATGTGGCGGGTATCATCCCGAAACCGTTCTACGGCCAGCAGGTCATGCCCCCGGATGGTGAACTGTGTCATACACGCGCCCTCCGTGCTCGAATGTCCAGCACAGGCAGGCCATACCGGGTGACAAGGGTGGCGTTGACGATCATGCGGAACACCTCCGCGTCCACAATATCCGGGTCTGCAAGGTCCATTGCCACAGGGCTGCCCGCGCCATGGTACAGACCTTTTGCCGCAGAGAAAAGCGCGTAGTCATGGGGAGAGATACCGCCCAGCACCGCATAGGCAGGCTCGAAGCCCTGCCGGTAAAAGCAGTTGGCGGTACGCTTCCACAGCTCCGCGCTGGAGGTCAGCAGGAACAGGGCGGCATAAAAGGCCGGAGTGTCCCTGCGCCGGTAGTAGCCCAGGCGGGCCTTGGCGTACTCCATGCGCTCCTGGTGCCGCTCGTCTTTCCACAGGCTTCCAGGAAAACAGGTGATTAAAACGCGCAGGCGCGGTGCAAGCAGCCGGTGCCGGGGCATGGTCCCCATCACCGCCTCCTGATACCCCACCACTCCGGCCTCAATCCGTTCAGCCAGCCATGGGCAAGCAGAGAGCGTACAGCCCTGGTCTTTGCGGTATTCCGTGCAGAGTGGGCAGGCAACGTGTTCCGGATTATATCGAAATGTACTGATAAACATAGTGACCTCCTGATTTTGGGCGCAAAAAACCGGACCGCAAATGCGTCCGGCTGTTCGTCCGTATATGATTACAATTCGTGGTTTCGCTGGCGCTTTTTCTGCCATGCCTCCAGCAGCTTGATGATGGTCTCCTGCATCCGTTTGGGGGTGTAGGAGCGGGGAAAGTATTTGCGAATGGCATCCGTGGAGAATGTCAGCTTTTCCGTCTCAGCCTTTTTCTCCTCGGACAACACCCCCCGCATGACTTCCAGCGAGAGGGTTCCTTCCTTGCTGGCTTTTTTCAACCGCTGGGCCTGAGAGAGCGATGGTGTATTCAGCGAATACTCCATGGCGTCCAGCAACAGCATCTGCTCGTCTTTAGTAAGGGCGGCAATCTGATAGGCGATGGTCAGGCCGATTTCCTGAGCGTCTACCTTGTCCATAAGCTCCTGCCGCAGTTCCGTGAGCTGGATATAATTGCGCAGGGTGTCCCCGCTGATCCCCAGGGATTTTCCGATCTCATCGTCGCTGCGGAAATTCGCCGAAAATTTCGGCGAATTTTTTGCAGGCCGTCCAGCCCGCTTTTTTTCCGCCTCCAGATACATGCGATAGGCCCAGGCGCGTTCACTGGGCAGGACATTCTCTCGCTGCACATTGCCGTCTACCATCTCGGCCACAGCCTCCTCGTCGCTCAGATCACGGATAATGACCGGCATATCCGGGTGTTCTGACAGTTCACTGGCCCGATACCGCCGATGGCCATCTATGATTTCATAACCTCCCTCCGGGTCCGGGCGAACAAGCGCGGGCTGACGTACACCACGCGCCTTTATACGGGCAATAAGCCGGACCATAGACGGGTCCTCATCCCGCACTAAATAGGGCTGGTTACGCGGCATAATGCCGTTCAATGCGGAATACCCTTTGAATAGGTGTAGTTCGTTTAATCTTAGTCGGATGATTTTTTCCTCAGCAGGTCTATTCGATATAGCGCCATCAGTCAATTAAACCACCTTCTTCCCAATAAAAAAGAGCACTTCCAAATGAACGGAAGTGCTCTCTGGTTCAAATATAAAGAGGGACTTGCAATGCAAGTCCCTCTTTGTGATTTTAGATATAAACGTCTACGAACAAATCGCCAGTCCACTGACTTTGACGGGTTAAAGAAAATCCGTTCACTTTTCGAAAGCGTTTTGCCTCTTCAAAGCCTATTTTCAGTGAAAATACGAATATTTTAGTTCGCTCTGGGATGTTTGATAGCGGCCTGGGCGGCAGCCAGACGGGCGATGGGCACGCGGTAGGGGGAGCAGGACACATAGTTCAGGCCAACCTTGTGGCAGAACTCCACGGAGGTGGGGTCGCCGCCGTGCTCGCCGCAGATACCCAGGTGGATGTCGGGGCGGGTCTCCTTGCCCAGCTTGGCGGCCATGGCCACCAGCTTGCCTACGCCGTTCTGATCCAGGTGGGCGAAGGGATCGGACTCATAGATCTTCTTGTCGTAGTAGTAGCTCAGGAACTTGCCGGCGTCGTCGCGGGAGAAGCCGAAGGTCATCTGGGTCAGGTCGTTGGTGCCGAAGGAGAAGAACTCGGCCTCCTTGGCGATCTCGTCGGCAGTCAGGGCGGCGCGGGGGATCTCGATCATGGTGCCGACCTCATACTTCATGTCGATACCGGCGTCCTTGATGATCTTGTCGGCGGTGGCGACCACCACGTCCTTGACGTACTTGAGCTCCTTGACCTCGCCCACCAGGGGGATCATGATCTCGGGCACCATCTTCCAGTCGGGGTGCTTCTTCTGGACGTTGATGGCGGCGTTGATGACGGCGGTGGTCTGCATCTCGGCGATCTCCGGATAGGAGACGGCCAGACGGCAGCCGCGGTGGCCCATCATGGGGTTAAACTCGTGCAGGGAGGCGATAACCTCGTGTAGGCGCTCTACGGTGACGCCGATCTCGCCGGCGATCTCCTTGATGTCCTCCTCCTTGGTGGGCAGGAACTCGTGCAGCGGGGGATCCAGGAAGCGAATGACAACCGGGCAGCCCTCCATGGCCTCGTACAGGCCCTCGAAGTCGCCCTGCTGGTAGGGCATGATCTTGGCCAGTGCCTTCTTGCGGTCCTCGGTATTATCGGCGACGATCATCTCGCGCATGGCCTTGATGCGCTCGCCCTCAAAGAACATATGCTCGGTGCGGCACAGGCCAATGCCCTGGGCGCCGAAAGCGCGGCCCTGGGCGGCGTCGCGGGGGGTGTCGGCGTTGGTGTAGACCATGAGCTGACGGTACTTGTCCGCCCAGCCCATCAGGCGGCCGAAGTAGCCGGAGCCGGGGTCGGCGGGCACGGTGGCCACGGCCTCGCCGTAAATGTTGCCGGTGGAGCCGTCCAGGGAGATCCAGTCGCCCTCGTGGTACTCCTTGCCGGCCAGGGTGAACTTCTTGTTCTCATAGTCCACCACGATGTCGCCGCAGCCGGACACGCAGCAGGTGCCCATGCCGCGGGCCACCACGGCGGCGTGAGAGGTCATGCCGCCGCGGACGGTCAGGATGCCCTGGGAGACCTGCATGCCCTCGATGTCCTCGGGAGAGGTCTCCAGGCGGACCAGGATGACCTTCTCGCCCCGCTCGTGCCACTCCTTGGCCTCCTCGGCGGTGAACACCACGCGGCCGCAGGCGGCGCCGGGGGAGGCGGCCAGGCCCTTGCCCACGACCTGGGCCTTCTTCAGGGCCTCGGCGTCAAAGGTGGGGTGCAGCAGGGCGTCGAGCTGCTTGGGATCGACGCGGCACACGGCCTCCTTCTCGTCGATCATACCCTCGTCCACCAGATCCACGGCCACCTTCAGGGCGGCGGCGGCGGTGCGCTTGCCGTTGCGGGTCTGCAGCATATAGAGCTTGCCATTCTCGATGGTGAACTCCATGTCCTGCATGTCCTTGTAGTGCTTCTCCAGGCGGTCGGCGATGGCGGCGAACTGCTCGTACACCGCGGGCATCTCCTCATGCAGCTTGGAGATGGGGGAGGGGGTGCGCACGCCGGCCACCACGTCCTCGCCCTGGGCGTTGATCAGGTACTCGCCGAACAGGGCCTTCTCGCCGGTGGCGGGGTTGCGGGTGAAGGCCACGCCGGTGCCGGAGTTGTCGCCGGAGTTGCCGAACACCATGGACTGGACGTTGACGGCGGTGCCCCAGTCGTAGGGGATCTCGTTCATGCGGCGGTAGACGTTGGCGCGGGGGTTGTCCCAGGAGCGGAACACGGCCTTGACGGCCTCCATGAGCTGGACCTTGGGATCCTGGGGGAAGTCCTCGCCCTTCTCCTTCTTGTAGAACTCCTTGAACAGAACCACCAGGTTCTTCATGTCCTCGGTATCCAGCTCCACGTCCTGCTTGACGCCCTTCTTGGCCTTGACGTCGTCGATAATCTCCTCAAAGCGCTTCTTGCTCAGCTCCATCACCACGTCGGAGAACATCTGGATGAACCGGCGGTAGGAGTCGTAGGCAAAGCGGGGATTGTTGGTGAACTTGGCCAGGCCCTCCACCACGGTGTCGTTGAGGCCCAAGTTGAGGATGGTGTCCATCATGCCGGGCATGGAGGCGCGGGCGCCGGAGCGCACGGAAACCAGCAGGGGGTTCTCGGGATCGGCAAACTTCTTGCCACAGATGGCCTCCATCTTGCCCAGGTACTCGTAGATCTGGGCCTGGATGTCCGCGTTGATCTGGCGGCCGTCGTTATAATACTGGGTGCAGGCCTCGGTGGTGACGGTGAAGCCCTGGGGCACGGGCATACCCAGATTGGTCATCTCAGCCAGGTTGGCGCCCTTGCCGCCCAGCAGCTCCCGCATGGAGCCGTTACCCTCTGAGAACAAATAGACATACTTATGCGTGTTGGCCATTTGTCATTCCTCCTAGATTTACGTTGCACTACTATACTCAAATACAGTAACCGGAGACATTATACCATTTTGCCAAAAGATTGCAAGAGATACCCGTCGGTTTTCTTTCTCTTTTGCTCAATTTTCGCCACTTTGGGCGCACGGAAGTGCCAACTGGCTTCATTTTGCTCCAGCCGTCCCCGCCCCGACCGGCCGCGCATAAAAAATGCCCGCAGAAGCGGACATCGTGTTTTTAAATGTCTACATTATCAAACATGTGAATGTTTAGTAAATATATCATTTTTGCAGGAAAATTGCAACAGGCTATTAATATATTTTACAAATTTATTTCCTAAATCTTCCTATCATAAAATGTTGAATCCTCGTTTAAAAAGGTAGACATTTACAAAAAGTCCAATGGTATGAAGTCAAGTAGGTGATGCAAGAAAATTTTAAGCGAAACA